>Ga0209347_1003858_pt1 | contig 16662 bp, 19 predicted proteins | sample AutmiccommuBRH23_FD_187382 | JGI IMG/M metagenome (GOLD analysis project Ga0209347, IMG submission 187382) | Deep subsurface microbial communities from Mt. Terri, Switzerland - Autotrophic microbial communities BRH/23 (SPAdes) (version 2) | ecosystem: Environmental > Aquatic > Deep subsurface >...
TGAAAAGTTTGTTCCTTGGTCGAAAGAGCTACCAGCTAACTGCTACAAAACTAAAAATTAGAAATTCATGTCCAACCTTAGGGTTGGGCTTTTTCTTTGCTTACGTGCGTAGCATTTGACAATTACGGTTTAGGTATGTGCAGTTTAGTTTTTAGTAGTACACTCCCCATATTGTTCTTCCCCCGCTATTCTCTTTTTCATTAGTATTCTTAAAACCAATTGAATTTTCCTTCCTTTCAATATTGATAATTGCAGATTTTTAATCAAGACTACGTTCTGGACGTCGTCGAAATTAAACCGGTTAAACCGAGGTAAGAGAAGGAAAATGGCCTACCGAAGAGTAAATGACCGGTAGGCCTAATGCATTGTTAATCATATAGAACTTGAATGCCAAATAGCTACAAAATTTCATCCTCTATCGTAAAAAGGCACGTCAACAATGTCTAACGATTGCTAAACAGAGAAAACCCTAAAAAAGATGCAGGACATATTTTAGCAATAAATATATCCCCAATAGACCAAAGACTATAATTGTACCAACTGCTTTTCCTGCAAAAAATCTATTCATGCTCTTATCCCCTTTTATATCAAATTTTAAAATTAGTATTCCCACAAATGCTATACCAAAAACAATAGTTATCGGCATTAAGCTTGGAGATGTTTTATTGTTTAAGGCCATGCCGATAAAAGTTCATGCTTACGCTTTTCTTTTCCTTGAAACATTCCATAATGCAAGGGCAAAGAATGCAAAAGTGATACTAATAAGAACTACTATATGCGTAGTGGTTGAGGCAGTGTATTCTCCGTAGGTATAGGCGACACCCATCATTTCCTTGAATTCGGAAACGTTACTTTCTGGAACACCCGCAAAGGTGATGGCAACCGGTTCTTCAAGCATAATTTGCCGCATAAGTGCGCCAGCATGAGATATTGGAAACAGTTTTACTACCCATTGCACTGCATTAGGTAATGTTCCGATTGGCAGATAAATACCTGTCAAAAAGCCTATAAGAGTTCCTAGAATAGTGCTTGCTGTTGAAAAGGCACTTGTCGTCGAAAAAAAGCTGACAAGAAAAAACACCATAGAGCTGGACGCCATTACAGAAATCAGCATTACGCCCAAAAACTTCACCATAGAAACGAATGATAAAACTGTTCCGCCGCTAACAGAGATATATAGTTCTCCGATTACAAAAGTGATGAAACTCATTATGATACCAACAACAAATGCACTAAGAATGTATCCACCGACTATTTTGCTTCGTTTAATCGGTGCTGAATAAAAGTCCTTGCTGTTTTTTCGTGCTCTGTCCTCAACCATTATCGCAAAGGCTCCCATAGTCGTAGTAATAGATGCTACCGATACAATGCCTGCGATAATCCAGTTCTTCATAAGGTTTTCGGCTTCCGATAAACCCTCTGGGATATTATCTATCCAAACATCACCCAAGAACAGTACATATATGCCTATAATGATAAACACACTTAAAAGAGAAAAGAAAACGGCGCTTTTCTGGCGAAAGAATATCTTTAAGTTGCGTACAGCGAAATTTAACATTAGTTTTTACCTCCTGTGATTTTAAGGAAAACATCTTCCATGGAGCCGTGAATGACCTCAAAGCTATCTATATACGGCTTAGCTTTTTCCAATAACGGAATTGCTGCAACAGTATCAGCTATGTCGGCGGTAATTAAACCGTTTTTTATCGTGTATGTCATTTGCTCACGGTCTAATAGTTTTATAACTGCGTCCCTGTCTTTGGTCTTTATATGGATTCTGTCAGAACTGTATTGTTCCTGCAAATCGTAAGGAGTGCCTTTGGCCGCAATCTGCCCGTGGTCTATAATGATGATGTAATCGGCTGATGCCGCTTCCTCCATATAGTGGGTGGTGAGAAACACGGTCATGCCCGTGTTTTTTTGCAGCTCAAATATGGTCTGCCAAACACCTTCTTTAGTTTTTGGGTCCAGGCCAGTTGTCGGCTCATCTAAAAACAGGATTTTTGGAGTGTTTACAAGCGCACGAGCAATATCTGCTCGTCGCCGTTGCCCTCCCGATAGCTCCCCATACGGGCGATCGATAAACTCCATAACGTCCGCTGTGAGTGCAGCCATTCTTACAGCTTCTTTGATTTTTAGTTTGCTCATTCCATAGAAACGTGCTCTTGTTGTCAAATTTTCTCTGACTGTTAAAAGTGAATCAAGCACACTGTCTTGAAAGACAACACCTATTTTATTTCTAATGGCGTCATCCTCTTTACCTAGGACATGACCGTCAATTGTTATCTGTCCGCTGCTCGGCTCAAGTAGGGTGCATAGTATATCAATTGTTGTTGATTTACCTGCCCCGTTCGGACCCAAGAACGCAAACAGCTTCCCACCTTCGACATAAAAATCTATTTCTTTGATCGCCTTGATTTCACCGTAGGTCTTTATTAAATTTTTGACTGTTATAATATTGGGCATTTCAAAGACTCCTTTCTTGTGTCTGCTATTATCATATCAATGTAATTTTTGTTCACAATAGGTACAGAAGTGAGATGACTTTAGCAAAGAGTAAGATAACAAAAAGGCAAAGTAAAAAGCCGACGAATTTCCGTCGACTTGAAAATAGTTGTTGATCTACTTATTTCGTTTGATAGTTTTGTTGATTTGATTCGCAAAGTCAACAATAGTGAAATACCCAATCGCATAAGTAATTACAAACGCCGGAATTAAAACAAGGCTAATATTGGCTATGGCTATCCAACCAAAAGGGAACATTCCAAACAAACAGCCTTCCACAAATACCACGCTATAGCAGATAAGCACCCGTATCAATGCGTCCACAGCCATCGAACTTTCAGCCAATTTGTCCCCAATTTTTTCGCTAAAAAACATCAACACAGAAATTGACAAAGCCATAGTAAATAGTTGCAAAACAATGCTTTTTGACAGCTCTGGCACCATATCGAAGGTTGAGAATAGCGCAAACAATAACACGATTGCGGTGAAGCTGGAGCAAGTTATAATGACAATCTTTTTCATCTATTACCTCCTATTGCTCAAATTTATCGCGGAAGCCTTTTATGTAGTGTTTAGAAATAATCACCTTTTCATCGTTTTTTAATATCGCTTCCAATCTTCCGCTAAATTGCGCCCGTACAGAAGTAACTACTGCTGTGTTCAAAATGCTACTTTTGCTAATCCTTATAAAAGGAGTATCCTCAAGCTGTACTTCAAGTTCATATAGTTTTTTGTCACAGCTATACACATCCCTTTCGACATATAGAAACGTTTTGTTGTCAACTGTATCAAAATAATAAATATCCTCTAAAGCAATAGGAAGTGTCACACCGTCTTTTTCAGCTGTAACAGAAAATGAGAACAGCCTGATTTGTTCGATAAGCCGCTTTAAACGTTCATCCATAAGTCCGCAGGTTATTTTGATTACGGTTTCCTTGCAGTCCAAAGACTGCTCCACAAGTAGCTTCAATCCCGCTCTCCTTTCTCTGAAAGATTTATAATAATTCTACCATAGTAAATGCAGTTTTCAATGACGGTAACAGTAAGATAACCTGAATCACAAGTAAGATTCAGGTTATAGAACAACTCCCTGTGCTCAGCATTTAGTCACGCCCCTTAAAAATAGAAAACCCCTCACCTTAATAGTAAAGATGAGGGAGGCGCTGCACATCATACTAGAGATAGAGTTTTCTCTAACCTAAGTCATGTCTTTTGCGACAGGATAGCCAGTTGTGTTCTGTCCCTAGCCCCAAACTTGGCTAACAAACTGCTGACATGATTTTTCACGGTTCCTTCGGTAATATACAAGGCAGAGGATATTTCCGCGTTGCACAAACCCTTGCCAATCAATCTTAAGACTTCTTTCTCCCGGTTTGTCAGTTGATCAAAACTGCCTCCGGACAAATTGTCAAGGACGTTCCCCATTCCCTGGGTTGTAATCCTTTCAAGAACTTTTACCGTCACATCGGGATGGAGACAAGCACCTCCGGCATGTACTACCCTGATGTTCTTACATAACTCGTCAGGCTCCATATCTTTAAGCAAAAAGCCCTTGGCGCCGTTCTGTAAGCCTTCAAAAATCAGCATTTCCTCATTAAAGGTTGTCAGAATTAACACCTTGGTATCTGGAAACCGCCGACTGATTTCTTTGGTTGCCAAAATACCATTCACTACCGGCATACGTGCATCCATCAGTACAATATCGAGCTTAGTCTGCTCGCAATAGTCCAGAGCCTCTTGCCCATTGTGACAAACACCCGTAACTTCAAAATCATCTTCCAGTCGAAGAATGGTGTTTAAACCTTCGCAGACAATTGGTTGGTCATCTACAATCAGAATTCTGATCTTATTCATTATTTTCCCCCCGCCTGTCTATGCACCCTTCGATTTTAAAGCCAATACCGCTCCCTGACTGAAAAGAAACAGTGCCGCCAAGAGCAGAGATTCTGTCTTTCATACCCTGTAAGCCGTTTCCTGCTTCAATCCTGTTTGTGCCGCAACCATTATCCCAATAGGAGAAATACAGTAATTCCTTGTTGGAAATTGAAATTTGAGCACGGTCAGCCTTGGCGTGGCGCAAGGTGTTGGTAACCGCTTCCTGAAAAATTCGATACATATTGAACTGTAGTTGGCCAGAAAGCCCATGAGCCTGGGTTTCAATGTCAAGCTCAAGGTCAAGCTCCAATCCTGTGAGTGCCCGGACTTCCTGGACCATTTCCATCAGACGGGAACTCAAATCAAATTCAAAATATGACTCCTTTTTTGTCAAAACCAGTTCCCTCACAGACTGAAGGGCTGTCCGAGAAATCTTGATAGCTTTATCCCAGTAGGTTTTTCCCGCTTCCACGTCATGGGTGGTCAGCTTTTTTCCGGCTTCGAGGGTCAAAACCAAACCAGTCAGGTGATAACCCAGACTATCATGTATTTCACCGACTATTTGCCTCCGCTCCGCTTCGGAGGCCAAGCTTTCGCTTAATTCCATACTTTTTTGCAGTTGAAGGTTGGAGTATCTAAGTTCTTTTGTTAATTTTTTATAGGCCAGCCTTTGTTCCCGCTGCCTTCTTTCACTAAAAACCAGACCAAATATAAAAACATACAGAAGTAGTTCACCAATTCCCGGAAACTCCAATTGCCCATATTCTCTTAACTCGAATAGTGCGATAGTTCCTGCACCAACCGCCGTGGTAAGTATAGCGTAGGCAATGAAAAATGGTTTTGGTAAAATTGCTGTTCCTTCTGTCAGATAGATCACAAATAGTTTATCAAATCCGCCATTTGGGCAAAACAGGGAGAAAACGATAGTCAAGATTAAGTCCAGAAGCAAAGTAATTATGTTCACTTTCCTACTGTTATACTTATAGTAACTGCGCCAACAGCCGCTGACCAACAGGGCCAGCGCAATTAATACCAGTAGGATGCTTATTGGGTTTTTTTGTAGTACCCTAATAAAAACCAAGGAATACAAAACGATTTTAACTCCGCTTAACCAAATAAACATGTATCAACCCTCAACCTTTTTCTTCCCAACCTCAATTTCTTCGAAAAATGGCCTCTTTACAATTTGTTCTCCACTCATGGATAATTTACCTTTATTTGGACTTCAATCCAATAAGGCTACCGTGAATAGGCGCTATTCTAACGAGACCTTCTGAACAAACGATTTCTTATAGATCAGACTCCATATTACTAAGCTTACAAAGGCAAAAACCACATACATGAGCCCCATAACCCTAACCCTATTTGCCCAGTCCAATGAAATCAGCATCATACCGATGCTAGCAAAGATAGTAAAGGTAAAGGACATGACGGATACAACTGCACCAGTATCTCCCTTTTGTTGCTCCAGCATTAAGTTAGAGGTTGGAGGACGGGTAACACTGCCGGCAAATGTCGCGGGCAATAATGACAATGCGAACAACATCGGGCTCTGACTTCCTATCGTTACGATTAATAATCCACTGAAACAGGCGATAACATAGCTGACTGTGATTAGTGAAATTGGGTTAATTAGCCTTGTTAGTCTCATATAAAGCAAGGGACCAATGACCATAAAAACAGCATTGGCAGCAAAATAATAACTGTAAACCTGTTCACTTAACCCAAATTGATTGACAAAAATGTAGGACGAGGATGAAATGAACGACATTATCGGAATAGCCATTAAGGAAAACGTCAGTAAAAGTACCATTAACCTTGGATTTTTCGCAACAACTCCTAATCTCCCTAAGGATTCTAGGATGCTTCCTTTAGAACGCTGCTCAATGGTTTCTTCCATGGCAATCACTGCGAGGGTGATCAAAAGACCGATCACCGCCAAGACGCTAAATACTCCACGCCATGACGTAAACCTTAATAACAAAGCACCGAAAACCGGAGCGACAATAGGGGCAACCATCGTCATCGAGGTAACTAGGGCTAAAATCGATAAGCGTTTTCTCCCGGAATAACTATCCTTCTATGCCCATCAAGTGATGCGTCATTTCAAAGATACCTGGGGCATAGACTGGTGCGACAAATTCCTCGTTACGGTCAACAGAATTGGCATGGGCAATTGCTGGACCCCATGCTTCATCGGAAGTTTGAACTGGAGGCATAGTGTTAGCAAACCCTAATTAGGTCGTTTAATACTGCGTCCATATCAATCGCCTCCTTTATACTGCCATTTATCGAGAGCGATAAAGGATAGGCCTTCCCCACCTCGCGTAAGAGGAGGAGCATATTTTTGCTCCTCCTCTTTTTGTTTGTTATAGAGCTTGCGAAGCGATAGGAGTCGACTTAGCTCGCGACTTAGCACCCAATTCAGGTAGGAAGAGGGATACCACTCCTAATAATAAAAAGAATAGACTACTTAGGCTAAATAAGAGGCTGAAGTTCGAGCCAGCCAACGGAGTGATAATAAACGCTGGAATAATGAAAGCACCGAGAAGTTGAAGTGTTGCGATCATCCCACCAGCAGTCCCAGCGTATCGAGGGCCTATTTCTGGAAGTAACATGGGGAAGGCCATGAGCAAGGGTGAGCTGATTCCCATGAGAACTCCCAGCACAAAGAGGGTTGCCCACATGATCGCCCCAGTCGGTACAATCCAAGAAGCGTACATGGCGATTGCTCCCAAAATACACACAGGGGCCAAGAAAGGCTTAATTCTGCCAACACGATCTGACATGGCCGGGCCTACAATAGCGCCTAACATATTTCCAATCGTGACAATCGAAGCCATCAAGCCCGCAGTTACTGGGTCCACCCCCCGTACAGCGTTCAAGGCATTGGGTAAAAAACCGCTAAAGGACATGTTCGCGCCCATGAAAAACATCATTCCTAAGCCGACAAGCCAAACGTTTCTGCTCTTGGCAACGACACCTATATACTTGCTCACTGGCATAATCGGCAGATCGGGGGCGCCTTTAGGCTTGACCCTAATCAGTGCCATCCAGGCAATCCATACGACGAGCATGAAAATACCTGCAGTGATGAAGGCGCTTTTAGATGAAGGAAACATCGCAGATGTTGCTAAAGCAACTGTTATACCCGTTGCAGCGGAAGAAAAGTAAAGTCCCATGGCAGTTCCCATCTTCTCCATAGGAAACCACGCTCCAAGTAACTTAGCTGCATTGGCATTGAGGAACGCTGAACTGAGCCCCGCTAAGATCATCATAATAAACATTGTCGTAAAGTCGGTGGCGGCATAGCGGAAATACACTCCGACTACGGAAAAAGCAAACCCTACTGTGACTACTCGTTTCACTCCGAACCGATCTGCCAATGAACCAGCTGCGAGGCTGAGGAGTACAGCTGGTAACATGGGTGCGGACATAATCAAGGCAAACTGTGAAGAAGTAAGCTGCAACTCAGGGATAATCTTGAAAGCCAGGGCTGCAACTTGAAATTGTGCCAGGCATCCAATAAACGTAGCTAAACACATGACACTGAGAATCACCCAACGGTACGACGATGGCTGCGAACTAACATTCGTGGTTTTGATGATTTATCCCCCTTATAACAATTTAAAATAACGTAAAAAGGATGGGTTACCTTAGAAAAATTTGACTAAATAGGGATTCTTCCTGCGCTAGTAAACCCAATTTATCCTAACGTCAAACTTGTTTGGCAACTTTTATTGACAAAGGAAACTTCCGTTTGTTTCAGTAACCTGTCTAGAACGTTTCTTTGTTGATTCTGTCGATCGCTTCACTTGCTGACTCGTATACGCCGGGGAATGAACTTAAATTCAAACCCTGAGTCAAATTCGGAATGAAGTATAGCTTTCCGCAATTTTTGCAAGCTCTCTCGATTTCTTGAGCAACTAATTCAGGTGTCCAGGCTGGGAAATCAACCACACCGCTATCGATGTCTCCCATGAAGGAGATCTGTCCCCCATAGTTCTTGATCAGCTCAGGCGTGTTATTCGTGGTCATGACTCCCTGCCAGATATCGATTCCCATTTCAATCATAAAGGGAACAAAGTTCGCTGCATAAGAATCACTATGGTGCACAATCAGCTCAACACCATTAGCTTTATAGTAGCCATAGATTTTCTTGTAAGCCGGCAAAAAGAACTCTGCGAACATTTCAGGAGAAATGAAAGAGGATTTTTGGCTGCCCCAATCATCATGATGGAAAATGCAATCCGGATGAATTTTCTCGATCAATACCTTGGCCCATTCCAGTTCGCGCTGGGTAAGGGCTTCAATGAATTCATGCATGGCTTCAGGCTCTTCATACAAAGCCATTAAGGCATCTTCCATGCTCATAAGGTGATGGGTCATTTCAAATATTCCGGGTGCAACAAACCCAGTGACAAATTCCTTGTTACGATCAACAGAGTTGGCATGGGCAATCGCTGGACCCCATGCTTCATCGGACGTTTCAACCTTAGGGATTGTCACGTATTGCTTCCAATTGGCGATATCCTTCAACACCTTGTGTTCAGCATCATGCACAGGGAACATGCCCAGTTGGCCTTCTGGCCAATTCCAGGTAATGCCCCAATGATCTTTCCAAATCTGACCATAATTAAATTGAACTCCCATGGGTGCTTCCATGATGATATTCATAAACTCGTACTGATTGACAAATCGATCGGGTTTTCCACCCTTAATCGTTTCCATTAAATTTTGTCTCTTTGTTAACAAAATTTCCGCCTCCTTAATAACATCTAGTAATTTTTTTCGATTTTCGGTCAGTTTTCTTTGTTTCTTTGGTTTCTTTGGCTATCTTTGGCTATCTTTGGTTTTCTCTTCGTTTACACTTGGTTTACGCTTTATATTTTCGTGTTTTACGCTTTTACTAATTCTTTAGCTTTGACAGCGGCACTTCCTGCATCGGGGGCAAAACCATCGGCACCGATCTCATTGGCGTATTCCTGGGTGACTGGCGCACCGCCAACCATGACCTTGAAGCCTGTCAAACCGCTGGCTTTGATCTCTTGAACGGATTGTTTCATTGCGGGCATGGTTGTTGTAAGAAGTCCTGAGCATGCCACTAGGGTTACGTTTTTATTTACTTTGATGGCCTCGATAAATTTAGTTGCCGATACGTCTACGCCAAGGTCGACCACATCAAATCCTGCACTTTCGATCATCATGGCCACAAGGTTTTTCCCGATGTCATGAAGATCGCCTTCCACTGTACCAATAAGGCAGGTACCTAAAGTAGATGAGGTGCCGCCAGTGAGTAATGGTTTTAGTACGTCCACTCCCTTAGACATCGCTTTAGCAGCCATTAGCATTTCAGGTACGTAAATTTCTCCTGCGGAGAATCTGTCACCGACGACGCCCATGGAGTCAATCATAGCCTGGAGAATGGTTTGCACTTCGGCGCCTTCATCCAAGGCCTCCTGCACCAAACCTGGAACGAGTTTCGCTTTTCCTGCCTCTAACATTGCTTTTACTTCTTCGATCTTAGACATTTTTGAGTCCTCCTTAATAATTAAATTGACTACTGACTACTGATGATTGGTTATTGTATTGATTATTTCTTCTGCCCGAATTTATCTTCACGGAATGCTCCGATGTACTCCATGCAGTATTCGTCCTCACCCTTAAGTGCTTCAGTAGCATAGATCATGCCCATCATATCTCTGTTTAACGGGTTAATGATCGCACTGTCCATTCCTGCGTCCATCGCCAAAACGAGGAAGGCTTGATTCACGAGTTTTCTGGCAGGGAGATTATAGGAAATATTGCTTGCTCCTCCGGTGACATGAATGGTCGGATACTGTGCTTTGATTGCTCTAATGACTGCTGTAACTGAATTAATTCCGTCTTCCGAGGTGCAAAGCATTTGTACCAAAGGATCAATGTGCAAGCGGGACGGATCAATGTTATACTCCATGGCTTTGAGCATCAGGGCAGCAAACACTTTCATGCGTTTATCAGCGTCCTGGGGAATTCCTGTGTCATCGTTTAAGAGGGCAACGCACTCCCATTTCGTGTCGGCTATCAGCGGAAATATGACATCAACCTTGTCGCCTTCCATGGATACCGAATTGATCAGACCAGGCTTGTTACAGAACCTCATCGCTTCGGCACAAATACCTACATTCGGGCTGTCGATCGCAAGGGGTGTGTCTGTAACCTCCTGTACCAGATCAATCAGCCACTTGATCGTTTCGAGTTCAAGGCTGTTTTCAACCGATGCACACACATCAATAAATGCAGCGCCTGCCTCTGCCTGAGCTTTAGCCAGATTTCGAATAAAGTCGGCATCCTTTTCAGCGATTGCCTTGGCTACAGAAGGAATTGTACCGTTAATTTTTTCACCGATGATTATCAAGATCGATCTACCTCCATTTCTAAGTTTTGCTTGCTGGGTAATTAGATAGCTTTCTCAAGTAACATTCGCTAAAGTAATGCATTTTCGGTATAATAAAGGTTGCTTAGATGCTGTCCCCACCTCGGATCTGTAGTTATTTGTCTTGATATCTCTACAGTTATTTATTCTTTTTTTTGAAGATTCTCCCTTTGTAAAATTTGACGAAATAGTCTGTAAATAATGTACAAAGTGCACAATCACCTGGCCAAGGAGGTAACTATGGAGGATAATTTGATTCTTTCTCGCTATTCCCTGGAGTTAGTAAAGACACTCAGCAAAGGGTCCGACCTTCAAGCCCTAGTCGATCTAGGCTATCAAATGCTGGGCAACCCTTTTACGATCACTGACCTTAGCGTAAAGCTTCTTGCTTCAACCGGCGAAACATTGGTTACCGATGACCCCGTCTGGAACGAGCTTCAGATAAATAATAATTTTAATTTTGAGACCTATTCGTATTATGTTAAGGAAAGCCTCTTTGACGAAATAGCGAAACATGAAGAACCTTTTTTCTGGCTGGACCCCTACTGTAAATACCCTAGAATTATCGGGGAAATCACTATCAACAAGCGGAATGTGGCTGTTTTGGTGGCTTGCGCCCATAACCAAGAGTTTAGAGAAAGCGACAAAGAAATCGTCTCCATCCTTTGCGATGCCTTTTCGATCGAGCTACAAAAAAATAAGTATAATCATTTATCTCAAGGCTTACTGCATCAAAGCTTTCTGCTCGATCTGCTCGATGACAAGTTTAAAGACGAAAGCAAAATCGATGAACGACTAAAGATATTAGGTTTGAAGTTAAAGCGTAAGCTGTTTGTTATATTCTTAGATACACAAAATTTTGACGCAACAAAGTCAACGCTTCCTTACTTGAGAGAAGAAGTTGAGCTTAAATTAGCGAACGCTAGCGCAGTAATCTATAATAACAACATTGCAATACTCGCCAGTTGTGAAAATGAAATGCATTTTCTGGAGAATGAATCCAAGGTTTTAAGAGAATTCATGATTACGAATAATTTACAAGCAGGAATCAGTCGCTCCTTTACTGACTTAACGGAAGTAAGAGACCATTACTTGGAGTCCGTTGAGGCGCTAAAGCTGGGCAATCTCGTCAAAAAAGAGACTCATTTTTTCAGTTATGCTGATTACCTTATTTATGATCTTATAAATTGTCATGCTGATAACGAAAACTATATAAAGTTTCTGCACCGTTCCATGCTCAAACTGATTGACTATGATAAGAAAAACGGCACGGAATTTGTCCACAGCTTTCATATTTATCTCCGTAATTTTAAAAACATCAAGGATTCGGCTACTGCTTTAAATATCCATCGCAATACCATGTTTTATCGGATAGAAAAGATCGAGAGTATCTTAAATGTCGACCTTAACGACGTTGATATTTTGTTTCAGCTATATCTGTCCTATAAAATCTTAGAAATGACGTTGGAGGTTGGGGTCTGAAATCCGAAGTAAAATCAATGGTTTGACTGTTGGATTAATTAATAACAAGACCTCTCGGGCAAAACGCTCGGGAGGTCTAACTAGGTCAAAACAACAACACTCCGCCCAAAAAGGTTCAACTTAACATAATAGAATTGGAGTAATCGCAATTCCAAAAGGACCGAGCCCTGCCGGCAAATTTGCAATGACCGTATTAATAGCCGTATCGAGCAATGAAACAGTATTATTACTAAAATTGGTGACATAAGCTCGTGAACCGTCGGGGGTAATCATAATTTTCTCCCATCCGCTTACATCATTTCCGATGAGCCACCGAAGCGTGAAAAGGACATGAACGATTATTTGAAAATCACTCTAGGATTGCAGCGCCTACAGGAAATTGAAAGGCTGTAACACAATTTGCGATTGATTTCATAGCATGAAATGGGTATAATATAGGTATAATATGGGTATAATATAGGTATAATATTACTATAAGGAGTTGATACCATGCAGATTAAACCATCCGCAAGCATCCGGCAAAATTATAATGAAATTGCGGCTTTATGCAAGTCCTCCGGTGAGCCTGTGTATCTTACCAAAAACGGCGAGGGCGATCTAGTGGTTATGGATATAGATACATTTGCCCGTCGTGAGAAAATGTTAAAGCTGCGTGAAGAGCTGTTGGCCGTTGAGGAAGATCGTCTGGCCGGCCGCGCCGGAACCATACCGGATGAACTGGACAGCTATCTGGAAAGCATTATTGATGAGGTGGAGCATGGAAAAAAAGCATCAATATAAGGTGATTGTTTCCGACCGTGCCCGTCAGATGCTGGCCGGCCATGTTCTGTCTTTGGCACAGAAAAGCCCGTCTGCTGCGCGTAAGATAAAAAATGATTTGATGGACGCTATTCGCTCCCTCTCCACCATGCCGGAACGTTTTACTTTTCTCAACGCGGAATTTATACCGCTCAATAAATACCACAAATTATTCGTGGAAAAGTGGTATCTGATTCTGTATCAGATTAAGGATCAGACAGTGTATGTTGACTATATCGTTGATTGCAGGCAGGATTATGGATGGCTGGTGCGATAGTATTGCACACCGGTCAACACTTAACCACCACTTGGGCTGTCTCTAACAGGATTTTCCCTGTTGCAATATAAACGCGATTGAAAAGGGTCTTTGAAAGGGATTTCAGCATAAACATCAGCGCCCTTGGTTTTTATTCCTAAGTTTCTTAAAATAAAAGCAGCGGAATATGCAGCGCAGCTATTTCCTTCCTGGAGTTCAAAGTCGTTATATACAGGTAGGTAAAACTCCTAGTTATACACTAACGAAATAGAGTCTTTGCTCGGATATGGGGATAAAACATATACCATTCCAACTAATAAACTTATTATTAATATTGCAATTTTTAATTTGAAAGTGTAAATTTTCATTTTTATTTTGGCCTCCTGTTTAAAGTCTAAACTGTTGCTCTATTACTATAATTTTTGTTCCTGAATCACGCCTAAATGCCAACTGAACGTTTGTTGATCGTTTCCTGAAAGTTTGCTTAAGATCAAAAATTAACGGCTATATACGCCACGAATCAGCGAATATAGCCGTTTGCTACATTTCTTTATTACTCTTTCATGCACAGCCACGCCTTCTCCTTCATTACTAAAGTAATTGCTGGCTAAATATGTCGAGCTTCCTCTTGATATTCTCCACCTTTGAAAAAGAGGATCTGGGGAACTCCTTTGAGTGAAAGTGATTGATATAGCAGCTTGTCTTCTTCAACAGGTTTATACCCAAGCCTTCACCATCCGAAGCCCGTCTACGTATGCTGTAATTAAAGCTACCAAAAAGGCGGGAATCAAAATGAATGAACCCATCACTGAACGTACGCCGCAAGGCATCGCGGCTGAGATTAATAGGATCAAACAACAGACTTGTAAAATCATGCTTACCAATGCCATCGAGGTCGGCAAGCGCCTGAAGGAGGCCAAGGCCTTGCTCCCGCATGGAGAATGGGGAAAATGGTTGGTCGAATCGGTGAGCTATTCCCAGCGCACAGCTAACAGGCTGATGCAGCTCTTTGAAGAATATGGAGATAAACTGTTCGCTTCCACCGATGACGGCGGCAGCTCAAATTCGTCAGCGCTGACGAATTTGACCTACTACCAGGCCCTTCTCCTTCTGGGGATTCCGGAAGATGAGCGGGAGAAATTTATCCTGCAGCATGATGTAGAAGATATGACCATCCGGGAGCTGGATCAGGCTCTCAAAGAACGGAATCAAACCGCTCCGGAGAAAGAGCAGGCTCAAGTCACGCCCATGCCAAATAATCCTCAGGATATCAAACTAGACTATCTAACCGTCAAAAAAATCGACAAACCAAGAAGCAGCCCAAAAGCTGCAGCCTCCCAAACCTTTACCACGGAGTATGAAGAAAGATGCGCCGCAATGCCGAGATTCTATTGTGCACAAAAGAAGGAGAATTCTATGTCATCATCTAGCTCCAGCAGTTTGCAGGAAAAGTCAAAAGAAATGTCGGAATTGAGACTGCCTCTATATAAGGCTAACTTTTGGTTCGTTATTTTGTGGCTAATTTTGCTCATCAACATCATGGACAGGACCGTCATCAATGGCATCTTACCGGCTTTAAAGACGGCTTTTCATTTGACGGATGCGCAACTGGGAATGATAGTGTCCGCCACATCATTAAGCTTATCTGTATTTGTGTTTCCCTTTGCCATCATAGCGGACAAATGGAGCCGCCGGAAAATGATTTCCATCATGGGGGCGCTGTGGAGCATAGCGACCTATGTAACCGGACTGGCCCAAGTATTTCCCACCTTACTTTTAGCTCGTTTATCGGTAGGTATTGGCGAGGCGGCGTACGCTCCTGCGGCCACTTCTTTAATCAGTGCATGGTATCCCCAGAAATTACGCAGTACCATGATAGGGATTTTTCAATCTGCAGTCATTCTGGGTCAGGCAGGGGGGGGGGGGTCTTGGGCGGTTTTCTCGCGCACAGATACGGTTGGCAATCCGTATTCGGAATACTTGCTGTGCCGGGACTGATTCTGGCCTTACTTTCGTGGTTTATTCCAGACTACAAAACGAAGGTGGTAAACAAAGAAAAACATACGGACCAAGTTATTAAACCGCGAGTAAAAGACACACTTTTGTACATTGTGAAAACACCTACTTTGCTTTATACTTTCCTGGCATACTCAGGTTTTATTATGGCTATCATTTCATTTGCCACGTGGGGTTCAACGTTCTTTGTAAGAACCTTCAACATGAATATAGAGAAAGCAGGTATGTTGATTGGTCTGTCTGCTCTTATACAGTCCGGGGGAGCACCCTTAGGCGGATGGTTAGGGGATATTATGACAAGGCGCATTTGCGGAGGAAAGTTACTGGTAGCAGCATTCGCTGTATTGTTGTTCATTGCTTTGATGAGTTTATCCCTGCAAGCATCTGCAAAGGGGGGGGAGTTTAACTATCGTTTATCTCCTTTGGACTGTCGGTGCCTTTATTAGCGCCGGTCAGTGGTCCAATGCTATCGCAGTCTCCCAGGATCTTGTACCCCCGTTTTTTCGGGCGATATCGTTTAGTTTGCTATCCTTGACCGGTAATTTGCTGGGCGGCACTTTGGGGCCAGTTATTACAGGAATGATTTCCGATAAAATGGGTCTGACCTATGCATTGCAGGTTATTTTGCTCCTAGGCGGGACAATCGCTGTTGTATTTTATTTCCTTGCCGCAAAAACGTTTAAGAAGGATCTGGAAAGACTCGAAAAGTTGGGGGAATTCCAATTGGACCGCGCTTGAGGGAAACTTTGTTATCCTGATTTCGGAATGCGACACTGCCTTCCAGGGTTATCTCCGGTGATAATGTTATAAGATTTAAAGAACTTGACCATAAGCAATGGAGAGCTTGACCACCGTGGGGGTGACTGTGATACTGCTGACACTATTTGCTACATTGGCTGTATAGGCTGTTATTTCGGGATCAAAGCTCGCCGGATTTGTAAACTTCAATATCTTTTCTTGTTATTCCAAGGTCCTCCTGTTTTAAATCAGCCTGAGCCTGTAGTCCGTAGAGCGGTTAAGGATGTTAACTACTGCAATTATGATAGCCTAGAAAGTATGTTCAAGATATACCGAAAGAAAGTAAGCGCTTAACGAAGCAGTGCATTGACAAAATAAAACCCCAGTACAATTCATCATACTGGGGCGAACCATCCAAGCTATTATTGATTGTTGCGACAGTAGTCTGGCAGTTTCTGTGACCAGGGCATAAAGTCCTCAAGTAGTGATGGATTAGCCTTGAAGTCAATTCCTGGCAGTTTACTGAAGATATAGAATAGGAACATGTAGACGTTGATTTTATTAGCCTTAGCTGTTT
>Ga0209347_1003860_pt1 | contig 16660 bp, 16 predicted proteins | sample AutmiccommuBRH23_FD_187382 | JGI IMG/M metagenome (GOLD analysis project Ga0209347, IMG submission 187382) | Deep subsurface microbial communities from Mt. Terri, Switzerland - Autotrophic microbial communities BRH/23 (SPAdes) (version 2) | ecosystem: Environmental > Aquatic > Deep subsurface >...
CGAGACGGGGGCCAGCCTGCCCGTCACCGCGCTGGTCGATCAGTTCTACAAGGACGTGCAGAAAATGGGCGGCGGCCGCTGGGACACCTCCGCCCTCATCAAACGCCTGCGCGCCGCGGGCTGAACCACCGTTTCATCTTGCCATAAATACTCAAAAAACCTCGCCGCACATTCAATGCGGCGAGGCTTTCGAGAACAGATGGATCACCACGATCCCGCCCAGAATCATCGCCATCCCGATCACCGCAGGCAGGTCCAGCCTCTGCCCGAACACGGCAAAGCCGATCACCGCGATCAGCACGATCCCCAGCCCCGACCACAACGCATAGACGACGCCCACCGGCATGAAGGCCAGGGTCTGCGCCAGCAGGTAGAAGCTGATCCCATACGCCACCACCACCAGCACCGAGGGCCAGGGCCGCGTGAACTGCTGGCTCGCCTGCAATGCCGAGGTGCCAATCGTCTCCGCCACCACGGCGAGAAGGAGGAGAAGGTAGGGCATGGCAGCGGTCCTTTGTGAGTCGGGACAGGGGAAGAGGATGGACCGGGAGAGGTGTGGAAGGGAAGGGGGATTAGCCAATTGATCAAGGTTAAGAGATTGCTATCTTAGATCTAGGAAGCGATGATGAAATACTTAAGCGGCACGCTGTAAGCAAGAACAGCGAAGTTTATCATGTAGGGAAAGCGAAAATCTACTTTGCAAAGGCTTGGGCAAAATCAATAGTAAGGTAACAAAAGATGAATCAAAAAAACAGGGCAACTGAATCTGAAAGCAAAATTAAATCAGAAATAAAAACTGTATTTGATTTTCTTTACTCTGATGATACGCGAATTTCGACTTTACTTTCTCAGTTCAATGAGTTTGGTCACCTTACGAACATTACCCATGAGAAGAATGCACAAAAAGGGAAAAACGACACTGGGACTTTCGAAGGCGGCGGAAACGCCGTATTTGCTAAGGCGCAAATGCGCTACGAAGGGGCCAGCAATTCATCGTATGCGGAAAGCAGTCAGCGGTCTTATAACCCAAGATGGACGAACACTCTCACATTCTTAGATGAAGTCGACAGTCGCGGAATTCTAAAGCATGACTTAAAAGCAGCGCGACTTGGAGACCTCGTGTTGGTATCTGGTCCCATAGCAATCAGAGATATGAACACTCTTGAAAAGCTTTGGGGAATGCCGACGTTCAAAGATTTTGCTCGCATTGGTGCAAACGAACAAAACACAGCGAACCGAATTGATCGTCGAAAAATGAGTCGCGGAAACAATACTCAGAAAAAATCGCGAGAACCTTCGAATTTCGATTTATTCTTTGATTTAGTAAGAATTCTACCTCACAGCACTCAAATCACGATTGGCGAAAAGGAAAAGGCTTGGGGTATCCTCAAAGTCGATTCACTAATTTCTTCTCCATCAGATTTTGTATTAAAGTATGGGGGAAAAATTCCTGGTCAATGGTCGATTATCGGGATTCTGGATGCGGAACCTGAGGGCGCAATTCTCGAAGGTTCACTAACGGAAACGTCAAACTTACAGGATGTTTCATCAAATTTGATGGGAATCCTGGAACCTATTGTACGGCAACTGTTAGGTCGCCCCGCGGACTCATTTGGTATAACTCCACTAATCATTCTTAGAGAAATTGGTGAGAATAGATAGGCACAATACACTATCTAAATAATTTCTCCCCAAAGCAAAAGGGGCCGCCTCCCAGCGACCCCCTCCACTCCAACCCTAAACCGAGTTAATCACCCAGCCAGAGCCTTGTTCAGATACTCGTCGACCTTTTCCAGATAGCCGATGGTGCTCAGCCATTTCTGATCGGGGCCGACCAGCAGGGCAAGGTCCTTGGTCATGAAACCATCTTCCACCGTCTGCACTGTCACACGCTCCAGTGTCTCGGCGAAACGCGCGAGTTCGGCGTTATCGTCCAGTTTCGCGCGGTGCTTCAGGCCACCGGTCCAGGCAAAGATCGACGCGATGGAGTTGGTCGAGGTTTCCTTGCCCTTCTGATGCTCGCGGTAGTGCCGCGTCACGGTGCCATGGGCCGCTTCGGCCTCAACGGTCTGTCCATCGGGCGTCATCAGCACAGATGTCATCAAGCCAAGCGAGCCGAAGCCCTGCGCCACGGTATCCGACTGCACGTCGCCGTCATAGTTCTTGCAGGCCCAGACATAGCCGCCCGACCATTTCATCGCGGATGCCACCATATCGTCGATCAGGCGGTGCTCATAGGTGATGCCAGCGGCCTTGAACTTGTCGGCGAATTCCTCGTCATAGACCTTCTGGAACAGGTCCTTGAAGCGCCCGTCATAGGCTTTGAGGATCGTGTTCTTGGTGGACAGATACACGGGCCAGCCCTTGACCAGACCATAGTTCATGGACGCACGGGCGAAATCGATGATCGACTCGTCCAGGTTATACATCGCCATGGTCACGCCTGCGCCGGGGGCGTCGAACACGTCGCGTTCAATCACGGTGCCGTCTTCGCCCACGAACTTGATCGTCAGCTTGCCGGGCCCGGGGAAACGGAAATCCGTCGCGCGGTACTGGTCGCCAAAGGCATGACGGCCCACCACGATGGGCTGGGTCCAGCCCGGCACAAGGCGGGGCACGTTGCGGCAGATGATCGGCTCGCGGAAGATCACGCCGCCAAGGATGTTGCGGATCGTGCCATTGGGCGATTTCCACATCTGCTTGAGGCCGAATTCCTCGACCCGCTGCTCGTCGGGGGTGATGGTCGCGCATTTGACGCCGACGCCGTATTTCTTGATGGCATGGGCCGCATCAATGGTGATCTGGTCATCGGTGCGGTCGCGCTCCTCGATCCCCAGATCGTAGTATTTCAGGTCGATATCCAGATAGGGCAGGATCAGCTTCTGCTTGATGAAATCCCAGATGATGCGGGTCATCTCATCGCCGTCAAGTTCGACGACCGGGTTGGCTACCTTGATCTTGGTCATGTGGGATATCCCCTTTTTTGGTGAATCGGCTCTCGGGCCGGGTCATAGCGCAAAGCGCGCTATCTGCAAAGACGGTATGCGACTGTATACAGAAATTATTTGAATGGATCGTCCCGTCCCGCGCGCCGCAAGCGCCGCTCCAGCCGCCCCAGACGCCAGAGCAGCGCAAAGGCCACCGCCGAGGCACCGCCCACGCCCAGAGTCATGGGCAAGGGCGTGCCATTGAAGACCAGCGCGATGGGGGCGGCGATCAAGGCGCCCGAGACGGTGGAAATCGCCCCGATCACACTGGCCGCCGTGCCCGCCACATGGGCCATCGGCTCCATCGCGATGGCATTGAGGTTGCCCACGGTCAGCCCCGACTGAAACAGCACCGTGCATTGCCAGACCACATAGACCGCGAACATCACATCCCCGCGCAACCCCGCCAGCCAGCACAGGGTCATGAGGGTCGACAGGATCATCTGTCCGCCAAAGGCCGCCATGGCCAGCCGCTGCATTCCCAGTCGCATCACCAGCGCCGCATTCAGAACCGAGGCGCTGCCCGTGACGACAGCCATGCCCGCGAACCATAGCGGGAATTCCGGGCCGCGTTGAAACACCTGATCAAAGACCGGCTGGATCAGGCTGATCGTGGTGAACAGCATCACATAGCCCATGCTCTGCGCCATGATCGACAGGCGCACGACTGGATGGGTCAGCACCTCGCCCACGCCCTGACGCAGGACGCTGGCCCGCATCGGGCGGCGCGCGGCGCGGGGCAGGGACTCGGGCAGGCGCAGCATCAGCCACAGGCTCGCCACGGCGGCAAAGATCACGAAGGCCCCGAACATGGCGCGCCAGCCGGCAGCGGCGATGATCCAGCTACCCACCAGCGGCGCCAAGGCAGGCACCAGCATGAAGACCAGCATGATGAAGGACAGGATGCGCGCCATCTCGCGCCCGCCATAGATGTCGCGCACGATCGCCATGCCCACCACACGCGGCCCGGCCGCCCCGACACCCTGCACGAACCGGGCCAGCAGCAGCAATTCCAGCGTCGGGGCCGCCCAGGCCAGCGCTGCCCCCATCATGTAAAGCAGCGCTCCCCCAAGGATCACGGGCTTGCGGCCCCAGGAATCCGACATCGGACCGGTCACCAATGTGGCCGCCCCCATGCCCAGCACGAAGGCGATCACGATCAACTGCGCGCGATTGGGATCGGCGGGGCTCAGCTCCGCGCCGATCCGGGGCAGGGCGGGCAGCATCGCGTCGATGGAAAAGGCGATGATGGCGAACAGCATCGCGATCAGCGCGATGAACTCGCCTCGCGATGGCATCTTGCGCAGACCCTTTCCGGGCAGGTCACTGGCACCGGCAAGGGACATCAGGGATCAGCCTTCGCTCTCGTCCGCGTCCTGCGCCATGATCTCGTCGATCACCCGCAACCAGACCTCGGTCGGTTGCGCGCCGGGCACGGCATGTTTGCCGGCCACGATGAAGGTGGGCACGGCCGAGATCCCCATCTCGCGTGCCGCCGTATCGCGGTCGCGGATCTCCTGGATATCCGCATCACTGTCCAGAAGCTTGCGGATCACCGCCGCATCCAGACCGGCACTGTCGGCGATGTCGGCCAGCGTGTCGCGGTCGCCGATATCGCGGCCCTCCTGGAAATAGCCCCGCATCAGCGCCGAGACGACGCGGCTCTGCGCCCCCTCGATCCCCGCCCAATGGATCAGGCGATGCGCATCCAGCGTATTGGGCGTGCGCTTGATCCCCTCGAAATTGATCTCGATCCCGGCGGCCTCGGCATGTTCCGCGATCCGCGCATAGATCTGCACAGCCCGCTCCTTGCCGCCGAACTTCTCCTCCAGATAGGCCCGCCGGTCCGCCCCCTCGGGCGGCATGTCGGGATTCAACTGGAACGGATGCCATTCGATCACGAAAGGATGGTCGGGCCGCGCCTCCAGCGCGCGCTCCAGTTGCGCCTTGCCGATCAGGCACCAGGGGCAGATCGGATCGGACAGGATATCAAGCTTGACCATGGCGGGCCTCGTAAATCGGTTTCAGGGCGCGGCGCAGGATCTTGCCATTGGCCCCGGAGGGCAGCGCATCAAGGCGGACATATACCCGCGGTTGTTTGTAGCGTGCCAGACACGCGGCGGCAAAGGCTTTCAGATCGGCCTCATCCACCGCATCCCCCACATAGAAGGCCGCGATGATGCGCGCATCCTCCTTGACCTCGATATCGGTGACGCCCACCTCGCGGATCGCCGGATGGGTCAGCAGCGCCGCCTCGACCTCCATCGGGGACACACGATAGCCGCCCGCGTTCATCATGTCATCAGCCCGGCCCAGATAGGTGATCTGCCCGTCGGCATCCATCATCCCCTGATCGCCGGTCAGGAACCAGTCGCCCTGCATCCGGGCCGCCGTCTCGGCCTCGGCCCCGAAATAGCCCAGCATCAGGCCGGGATCGCGCCGCGCCACGGCAATCGTGCCTTCCTCGCCCAGCCTCACGGGGCCATCCGGCCCAAGGATCGCCACCCGACGCCCATCCTGCGGACGGCCCAGCGTGCCGGGGGCCGCCGGATGCGCCGGACTGCCCGAGATGAAGGTGGAACATTCCGACATGCCATAAGCCTCATAGATCGGCGTGCCGGTGGCCTCATTCCAGTGCTGGCGCACGCGGTCCGACAGCTTCTCACCAGCCGCCAGCCCGTGACGCAGCGCAGGCAGGTCGATCGTCATGGGATGGCTTAGGATCTTGCGATAGACTCCCGGCGCCGCGGCAAAGATAGTGGCCTGGTGGTCCGCCAGAATCGCGGGCAAGGCCTCGATCGCAACCCCTTCCGCTGGAATCAGCGCGGTCGCACCCACCGACCAGGGGTCCATCAACCCGGTCCCCAGCGTATAGGTCCAGTTGAACGCCCCCGCATGCAGCAAGCGGTCCTGCGGGCCCAAGCCATACCAGCCCTGATGCATCATCCGCCGCGCCCAGATCGCGCGATGCGCATGCATCACCGCGCGCGGGATGCCCGATGTGCCCGAAGTATAGATGATATAGCCCAGCCGGTCCGGGTCTCCCATGGCATAGTCACAGGGCGGCAGGTCGCGCATCATGGCGAGCGCCGCCGTGTCGATCACCGGAAGCCCCGTCTCCTCGGGGCAGGCCACACGTGGATCACGCAGAATCCCGCGCGGCGACAACTGCGCCACCATCTTGGTCACTTCGACCGCCGTCAGTTGCGACGAAGTCGGCACAGGCACCAGCCCCACCGCAATCGCGCCCAGATAGGCCAGGGGGAAATCCACCGTATTGCCCAGCCGCATCAACAGGATGTCACCGGGCTGGAACCCCGCCTCCAGAAGGCCCGTCCCCGTGCCACGCACGGCAGCGGCCAGACGGGCATAGGTCCAGCTATCCGCCCCATCCTGCGAGATGACGGAGAGCGCGACCTTGTCCGGCAGGTCAGCCGCATGGGCCAACACATGGGCGGCCATGTTGAACGGGCGAGGGCAGGGGGCAGGGGGGCCCATGTCGAATATTGCTTGCATGGCGCCCTTGCTAGGCCCGTGCCGCGCCAGTTGCAAGTCACCCTGTGGCGGGCCATATCCCTGCGTTGCATGCGTCAGTGGCTGGCTCTATATCCACAGGTCATGAGCGACCGTGATCCCAGATCCCTGATCCGCATTGCCCGCGCCGATGGCGGCTCGGCCGTGGCCGAACCGCTGGACCTTGGGCAGCGCGTGCGCGGCCTGCGCAAGGATCTGGGCCTGACACTCGAACAGGCGGCGCGGCAGGCGGGTCTCGCGCGCTCGACCCTGTCCAAGATCGAAAACGGGCAGATGTCGCCCACCTATGATGCGCTCAAGAAACTGGCCACGGGTCTGGATATCTCCGTGCCGCAACTGTTCACGCCACCCGCGGCGGGACAGATCACCGGACGGCGGATCGTCACGCGCTCGGGTGAAGGCGCGCGCCATGCCACCACCACCTATGAACATGAATTGCTTGCCGAAGGTCTGACACGCAAGCAGATGCTGCCCTACCGCGCCCGCGTCCGCGCCCGCCGGATGGAGGAGTTCGACGGTTGGGTCCGCCACGACGGCGAGGAGTTTCTCTATGTCCTCACCGGCGTGATCCGGCTCTTTACGGAATTCTATGAACCCGTCGAAATGCGCCGGGGCGACAGCGCCTATTACGACGCCGCCATGGGGCACAATGTCGTCTCGGTGAGCCCCGAGGATGCGACGATCCTCTGGGTCACGTCACTGGTCTGACGCGGTCGCGCGGCTCAGAACCACCCCCGAACCGTGCGCGCCCCGCCCGAGATGTCCTGCCCGACACCTTCCACCGTGGCACAGCCCGCCAGCAGGGCCAGACAGCCCAGCCCCAGCGCGATGATCGCCAGTTTCTTCATTCTGCTCACTCCTCAAACCACCAGACGTCGGGCATCCACCCGATCCGGTCGCCATAAATCGGCGTATCTGCGGGAAATTTCAACTGTTTCGCATGGGCGATACGATCAACATTGGTTGTCCAGATCGGAATGACATACCGCCCCGCCATCAGCACCCGGTCCAGCGCCCGCGTGGCGGCGATGAACTCCTCGCGGCTTTCGGTGCTCAGCATATGGTCGATCATCGCATCGGCGGCTGGCACCTGCATCCCCATCACATTGCGCGTGCCCGGCGTGCCTGCGCCTGCCGCGCCCCAGTACAGCCGCTGCTCATTGCCGGGGCTCAGGGACAGATCACGCCGAAACGGCATCATGTCGAAATCCTGCGCCGCCTCGGCCTGCGCATATTGGGCATTGTCCACCGGCCGGATCCCCGCCGTGATCCCCAGACGCTCCAGCGCCGTGCGATAGATCTCGATCACCGCCAGATTGCCGCGATCCCCTTGGCGCAGCAGGATATCCAGCGTGAAGGGTGCGCCCCTGTCATCCACCAGCCGCCCGCCATCAATCCGCCAGCCCGCCTCCTCCAGCAGCGCCGCCGCGCGCCGCAGATCAGCGCGGTTTCGCTCGGACGCGTCTCCTTCCGGCAGGGCATATCCCTCCAGCGCACCGGGGGGCAGATCGGCCGCGAAAGGCTCCAGCAATTCGCGCACCCGGCCTGTCGCAGGCCCCGGTTCCAACCCCAGTTCCGAGTTCGAGAAATAGGAAGTGATGCGCGGCTGCTTACCGCCCGTCACGGTCCCGTTGATATAGGGAAAGTTGAACGCAAGGATCAGCGCCTCGCGCACCCGCCAGTCAGACAGATGCGGTCGCGCGGTGTTCATGACAAACCCCGTCATCCCCGTGGGCCGCTCATGCGTGATCTCGGACAGGATCACATCCCCGCGCCGCACTGCGTCGAAATCGAACCGCGTCTCCCAATCCTCGGCATTCGTCTCGCGCCAGACAGTGACCGCGCCCGCCTTGAACGCCTCGAACATGACCGAATCGTCGCCGTAATACTCGATCCGGATCTCGTCCAGATTGTTGGTCCCCCGCCGGATCGGCAGATCCTTGCCCCAATAGTCCGGGTTCCGCCGCAGCGTCACGAACCGGCCCTGCTCGAAGCCCGCCACCACATAGGGGGCCGACCCGACCGGCACGTCATTGATGGTCGAGGCCGTGAAATCCCGCCCCTCCCATTGCGCCTTCTTCAGGATGGGCCGCAGCCCCGCGATCAGCGCCAGCTCCCGGTCTGCGGTGTTGAACGTGATCCGCAGACTGCGCGGCCCCGTCTGCGTGATGCTCTCGATCTGCGCCGCGAATCCCAGATAGCGGGGATGCCCCTGCGTCCCCAACACCTCATAGGACCAGATCACATCTGCGACAGTGACCGGACTCCCATCCGAGAATCGCGCCCCCTCGCGCAGGGTGAATTCCACCCAGGACCGGTCCTCGGCCACCGTCACCGATTCGGCCAGCAGCCCGTAAAGCGAGAAGGGCTCGTCCCAATTCCGCGCCATCAGCGACTCATAAGCCAGAAACCGCAACTGCCACGGCGCGGTGCCCTTCAGGATGAACGGGTTGAGCGAATCAAACCCGCCCGTCGCCCCCTCGACCAGACGCCCGCCAAAGGGCGCATCCGGCTTCGCATAGGGCAGGGACACAAAATCAGGTGGAAGGGCAGGCTCCCCATACATAGCTATGCCATGGCGTGGCGTCCCATCCGCCAGAAGAGGCTGTGACAGGCCAAGAAAAACAAGGCTGCAAACGGCAGCCCCCCGACGAAAACGACGGAAAAAATCGCGGTCCATGCTGACGCCTATCCTGCTCTGGCCATCTATTGTTGCCATGCAGGGTAACGCTCGTTTCCCGTCTTTTCAAACTTTTAGCTTGGAAGCTGAAACAGGATTGCTTATAACGAAGGCACTGCTCGATAGGTTTCTTGCCTGTATGAAACCTGCCTCAATAACTTAACGCCGGCTTCGCGCCGGCGTTTTTTTTTGGCCCGCCAAATGACACCCGCCAGCGCCTCGTCTTTCCCATCCCTACCATGCTATGCTGCAACTGCATCATCGCCACCGGCGAGACCACGTCACTGCACAGGGAGACACGCATGTCGCTGAACGGAAAAACCGCCATCATCACCGGATCGAATTCCGGCATCGGTCTGGGCATCGCGCGCGAGCTGGCCCGCGCGGGTGCCGATGTGGTGCTCAACTCCTTCACCGACCGGGACGAGGATCACGCCCTGGCCCGCGACATCGCTGCCGAGTTCGGCGTCACCGCCCGCTACATCAAGGCCGACATGTCCAAGGCTGACGACTGCCGTGCCCTGATCACACAGGCCGGGACCTGCGACATCCTCGTCAATAACGCGGGCATCCAGCATGTCTGCCCGATCGACGAATTCCCGACCGAGAAATGGGACGCGATCATCGCGATCAACCTGACCTCGGCCTTCCATACCACCGCCATCGCCCTGCCCATGATGCGCAAGACAGGCTGGGGCCGCATCGTCAACATCGCCTCTGCCCATGGCCTGACCGCCAGCCCCTACAAATCCGCCTATGTCGCGGCCAAGCATGGCATCGTCGGCCTGTCCAAGACCACGGCGCTGGAAACCGCGGGGCAGGGGATCACCTGCAACGCGATCTGCCCCGGCTACGTCCTGACCCCGCTGGTCGAGGCGCAGATCCCCGACACGATGAAGAAATACGACATGGGCCGCGACGAGGTGATCAAGAAGGTCATGCTCGAACGCCAACCCTCGCGTGAATTTGCCACCGTCGAACAGTTGGGCGGCACCGCCGTCTTCCTCTGTTCGGATGCGGCGGCCCAGATCACCGGCACCACGATCAGCGTGGATGGCGGCTGGACCGCGCTCTGAAACCGTTTCTCCTTGCCTGAAATATCCCGGGGGTCAGCGTCGAACACCGTTCGACGCAGGGGGCAGCGCCCCCTCACGTCTCCCCCGGATGCCATGAAAGGCACCAGCTATGACTGTGAAACAGATCAATATCGCGTTGCAGGGTGGCGGCGCGCATGGCGCCTTCACATGGGGCGTCCTCGACCGCCTGCTGGACGAGGACGATATCGAGATCGCCGCCATTTCCGGCACCTCGGCGGGCGCACTCAATGGTGCGGCCTATAAATCGGGCTGGCTCAAAGGCGGGCGCGAGGGCGCGCGGGCCAATCTCGACTGGCTCTGGTCCAAAATGGGCGCGCTGCAGGAAACCCCCGTCACCCGCTGGCTGACCGAGTTTTCGCCCACCACAGCCGCCGTCAGTTCCGCGCTGGAGAATTCGGTCGTCTATGGCATGGCCGATGCGATCACGCGCATGACCTCGCCCTATGCGCTGGGGCCGTTCTACACCAATCCACTCACCCAGATCGCCGAGGCATTCGACTATGATACGGTCTGCGCCAGTGACGGCCCGCGCCTCTTCGTGGGGGCCACCAATGTGCGCACCGGCAAGATCCGCGTGTTCACCGGCCATGACATCAGCACCGGCGCGCTGCTCGCCTCCGCCTGTCTGCCCACGCTGTTTCAGGCGGTCGAGATCGAAGATCCCGCCACCGGGCGGCTGGAGGCCTATTGGGACGGCGGCTATAGCGGCAACCCTGCGCTCTTTCCGTTTTTCGAGCCTGACCTGCCTGCGGACGTGATGATCGTGAACATCAACCCGATCATCCGTGATGACCTGCCGCGCAGCCCCAACCAGATCCAGAACCGGATCAACGAGATCAGCTTCAACGCCTCGCTGCTGCGCGAATTGCGCGCCATCGCCTTCGTCAAGCGTCTACTGGCCACCGGCGCGCTGACCTCCGGCACGATGAAGGATGTGCTGGTGCACATGATCTCGGATGATGCGCTGATGAATGATCTGTCCGTCGCGACCAAGATCCTGCCCAACCCGGTGCTGCTGTCGCGGCTCAAGGCGGCAGGGCGCGCGGCAGCCGATGGGTTTCTGGCCGCACACAAGCATGACCTGAACCAGCGCGGGACCGTCGATCTGGCCCAGATGCTGGCCTGAGGGCGTCTCGCCCCGGCGCGTTTCCGGTCAGGCCGCCTCGGCCGGACGGCTGGGGTCCTTGGGATTGGGATAGACCAACCCCGCCGAGATGATCAACTTGGCCGCATCCTCGACGCTCATCTCAAGGACGATCAGATCCTCGCGCGGCACATAGAGCAAAAAACCCGAGGTCGGGTTGGGGGTTGTGGGCAGAAAGACACTCATCAGCGGCCCACGGTCCGACAGGATGCGCTGCGCCAGCTCGCCCTTGGCCTCGGTCGAGATGAAGCCGATCGCCCAGATCCCCTTGCGGGGATATTCGATCAGGCAGGCTTTCTCGAAATTGCGGTCGGATTCGGCGAACACTGTCTCGGCGATCTGCTTCACCCCGGAATAGATCGACCGCACGACCGGCATCCGGTGCACCAGTGACTCGCCAAAGCGGATCAACGACCGCCCGATCAGGCCCTTGGCGATCCAGCCCACGATCACGGTGAAGATCAGGAAGATCACCACACCCAGACCGCGCAGGTTGATGTCAAAGTAATTGCCGGGATTGAACCGGTCCGGCACCAGCGGCAGCACCACGCTGTCCACAAAGCCCATCAGCGACCAGATGAACCAGATCGTCAGCGCAATGGGCGCAATCACGATGATCCCGGTTAGAAAACTGGACCGCAGGCCCGACAACGGGCCAGTGCGGCGCGGCGCCGGAGTCTGTTCAGGATCGAATGGCTTGGTCATCTCTCATGTCCGGGGGCGGTTTGCCCCCAACTATCTAAGCGGTCGGAAAGCGCGCCACAATGGGCAGCGTCCTCACCGTCCGGGTGTCACCGACCCGCCTCCCAGTTTTTCCACCACCAGCGCAGAGGCCACCGCCGCCCCAAGCCGCGCATTGTTCAGTACCAGCGCGATATTCGCCTCAAGCGAGGCACCGCCCGTCAGATCGAAGATCCGCTGCAACAGGAAGGGCGTCACCGCCTTGCCCACGATCCCCAGCGCCTCGGCATCGGCCGTGGCCTGCGCGATCACCGGGGCCAGTTCCGCCCGGCTGATCTCGGCCGCCTGCGGGATCGGATTGGCGATCAGCTGCCCGCCCGGCAGATCCAGCCGCGCCCGCATCCGATGCGCCCGCGCAATCGCCTCCGCACTGTCCAGCCGCAGCGGCGCCTTGATCCCGGACCGCGCCGACCAGAAGGCCGGAAAATCATCCTGCCCATAGGCGATGACCGGCACGCCCAGCGTCTCCAGCACCTCCAGCGTCTTGGGCAGGTCCAGAATGGCCTTCGCCCCCGCCGCGATCACCGTCACCCGCGTCGCCGCCAGTTCCTGAAGGTCGGCCGAGATGTCGAACGTCTCCTCCGCCCCCTTGTGCACCCCGCCGATGCCCCCCGTGGCAAAGACCTCGATTCCCGCCAGCTCCGCCGCGATCATCGTCGCCGCCACCGTCGTGGCCCCCGTGCCGCCCTGCGCCATGCAGACCGCCAGATCAGCCCGGCTCAGCTTGGCCACCCCCTTCGCCTGCGCCAGCGCCTCCAGCTCCGCCGCCGTCAGCCCGATATGCAGTTGCCCCGCCAGCACCGCGATCGTCGCAGGCACCGCCCCCGCATCCCGCACCGCCTGCTCCACCATCCGCGCCACCTCAAGGTTGCGCGGCCAGGGCATGCCATGGGTGATGATCGTGCTCTCCAGCGCCACCACGGGCCGCCCCGCATCCAAAGCCGCCGCCACCTCGGGCGAATGGGTATACAGCATCATGACGGTATCTCTCCTGAAACATAAGTGGCCGCAGCCTCCAGCGCACGCGCCAAGGCGGCCTCGCGCGCAAGACCCGCCACTTCGGCGGCGATATGCGCCGCCATGAACGTATCGCCCGCGCCGGTCACGCGCGTCACCAGCACCTGGCGGCAGGGCAGGGTGACCACAGCCTCCGCCGTCGCATCCGCCGCCGGCTGCCCCCCATCCGTGACCAGCGCCCGCGCCGCCCCCCGCGCCACAAGCCCCGCCGCCGCCTGCGTGGCCTCGGCAAAGGGCTGCTGACACAGGATCGATGCCTCCTCAATGTTCACGTAAAGCACCGCCCGCCCATGGCTCAGGAACGGCCCCAGCCGGTCCGCCTTGCCGGGACTGGCCGGCGCCACCCGCAGATCCGCCGCCGCAAAGGCCGGATGCGTCGCGATCTCGTCCAGTAAGGCGCGCGTCAGATTGCCATCCAATGCCACCAAACCCGCATAGGGCCGCGCCGCATCGCCCAAGGCCCCGCCCATCAGGGGCCGCAGGATCTTGGCCCCCGCCGCCTCCAGCGAATGGGCATCGGCAATCGCCGCGATCAACCCGTTGGCCCCCTCGATCGCCATATACCGGTCGGTCGGCAGATCGTCGGACCGATAGACATGTTCCGTCCCCACGCCCAAAGCGGCACAGGCCGCGATCAGCTCATCGCCCTCTGCATCGCGCCCCACCGCACTCAGCAGCGACGGGCGCAACCCGAACCGCGCCAGCGCCATGGCGATGTTCATCGCCACGCCGCCGGGCAGGCGGGTGATCCGCCCCGGCACATCCGCACCCTGCCGCATATGGCTCGGCGCGCGCCCGATCACGTCCCACAGGACCGACCCGATACACAAGATGTCATGCGTTCCGCTCATGCTTCTTCCTGCCCCGAAACACCCCGCCTGCACAAGTCGGCAAACCCGCCTGCTTCTTCTTGCCCCAAATATCCATGCACCGCCTGCAACACGCGCAGGGATTGCCCCCCTTGCACCCCGGCCACATCCCGTCTATACGCGCGCCACTGAAATCCCGCAGGCGGGGTGGGCCTATGGGGGAGACATCCCCATATGTCCGCCGGTTGGAGCATCCGCTCTTACACCCCCGCCGAGGCGAAAACCGGAAAAGGAAACGATTTATGGCTCTTCCCGAGTTCACTCTGCGCCAATTGCTCGAAGCAGGCGTTCACTTCGGCCACCAGACGCAGCGCTGGAACCCCCGCATGGGTCCCTTCATCTACGGCGCGCGCAACGGCATCCACATCATGGACCTGACCCAGACCGTCCCGATGCTGGACCAGGCGCTCAAGGTCATCCGTGACACCGTCGCCAAGAACGGCCGCATCCTCTTCGTGGGCACCAAGCGTCAGGCTGCCGCGCCCGTCGCCGAAGCCGCCGAAAAATGCGCCCAGTTCTACATGAACCACCGCTGGCTCGGTGGCACGCTGACCAACTGGCAGACCGTGTCGCAGTCGATCAACCGTCTGAAGTCGATCGACGAGCAGATGGCAGGCGGCGCCGAAGGCCTGACCAAGAAAGAGCGTCTGAACATGGAACGCGAGCAGGCCAAACTGCAGGCCAGCCTTGGCGGGATCCGCGAAATGGGCGGCGTGCCGGACCTGCTTTTCGTCATCGACGTCAAGAAAGAGCAGCTGGCGATTGCCGAAGCCAACAAGCTGGGCATCCCCGTCGTGGCCGTGGTCGATACCAACTGCTCGCCCGATGGTATCGACTATATCATCCCCGGCAACGATGACGCGGCCCGTGCCATCGCGCTCTATTGCGATCTGGTCAGCCGCGCCGCTCTGGACGGCATGACCGCACAGATGGGTGCCGCTGGCGTCGATCTGGGCGCACTGGAAGACGCCCCGGTCGAGGAACTGCTGGCCGAAGCAACCGGCCAGGCCTGATCCCGTCACATCCCTGACACATGCGGGCGGTCATAACCGCCCGCAGATCCATTTCATTCATCCGAGGAGAGCCGAGCGATGGCGATCACAGCTGCACTGGTAAAAGATCTGCGCGACCGTACGGGCGCAGGCATGATGGACGCGAAAAAAGCGCTGACCGAAACCAATGGTGACATGGAAGCCGCCATTGACTGGCTGCGCACCAAGGGTCTGGCGAAAGCCGCCAAGAAATCCGACCGCACCGCGGCCGAGGGCCTTGTGGCCGTTCTGGTCGAAGGTGGCCGCGGCGTGGCCATCGAAGTGAACTCGGAAACCGACTTCGTCGGCAAGAACGCCGATTTCCAGGCGATGGTCGCCAGCTTCGCCAAGGCGGCGATGGGCGTGAACTCGGTGGAAGAGCTGAAGGCCGCGCATGTGAACGGCAAGACCGTCGAAGAGGTTCTGACCGAGAAGATCGCCACCATCGGCGAGAACATGTCCGTGCGCCGCATGGCCGTGATCGAAGGCGAAACCGTTGTGTCCTATGTCCACAACGCAGCCGCCGACGGCATGGGCAAGATCGGTGTGCTGGTTGCGATGAAGGGCGGCAACGAAGGCTTCGCCCGTCAGGTCGCCATGCATATCGCCGCGGCCAACCCCGCGTCTCTGAGCCAGGCCGATCTGGACCCCGCCGTGGTCGAGAAGGAAAAGCACGTTCAGATGGAGATCGCGCGTGAATCGGGCAAGCCCGAAGCCGTGATCGAAAAGATGATCGTGGGCCGGATGCAGAAATTCATGGCCGAAGTCACCCTGCTGGGTCAGGCTTTCGTTGTGAACCCCGACCTGACCGTTGAAGCCGCCGCGAAAGAAGCCGGCGTCGAGATCACCGGCTTCCTGCGTCTGGAAGTCGGCGAAGGCATCGTGGTCGAGAAGGAAGACTTCGCCGCCGAAGTCGCCAAGGTCGGCCGCGCCTGATCCTGACGTGATCCCCATGGGCCTGCGGGCCTGTGTCTGACAGAAAGCGACGGTGCCACCCCCAAGGTTGGCACCGTCTTTTTTCCGCCCCTGTGCAAATGGGGATGACATTCACGGGCGGTTCAGGTGCCGACCTGCAAACGGATCAATACGCAAGCAGGCCGACGGTCCGGTTTCCCGGCAGAACGCAGAGCTTTGGTATCGCAAAGATCCGTCCTGATGTTCCCTGGCCAAAGCCACCACTCACGGAACAAGATCAGGATGCAAATTTACCTTGCGTTAAGGTAGTCTGGTTTTCCCTACCTTTGCATTCAACTTCGTTGAAAAATGGTGAACGCCGCTGAAAAAAGGTCTGGTATTCCATACCTTAGGATCATGTCCCACGATGGGACGCAGCGTCAGACCTTGCTTTTCCGGATCAATCGAGGGGGCTGAGAAGGGGCAGGGGGGTCAGGCGTCCAGCACGAACATCTGATTCTGAAGCGCCGCCTTCAGCACGGCCTGCGCCGTCGTCTCGACGTTCAGGGCCTCCCGCGCCAGCCGCAGGTGCTTCTCGACCGTCGCCGGTGTCAGCCCCATCAACACCGCGATATCCTGCGTGGTCTTGCCATCGCCGACCCAACC
>Ga0209347_1003861_pt1 | contig 16655 bp, 14 predicted proteins | sample AutmiccommuBRH23_FD_187382 | JGI IMG/M metagenome (GOLD analysis project Ga0209347, IMG submission 187382) | Deep subsurface microbial communities from Mt. Terri, Switzerland - Autotrophic microbial communities BRH/23 (SPAdes) (version 2) | ecosystem: Environmental > Aquatic > Deep subsurface >...
ATTGAGGATTGAGGATTGATCCTCTACTCCGAGGAACCGAGGAACCGAGGAACCGAGGAACCGAGGAACCCGAGGAACCGAGGAACCCGAGGAACGCCGTTTGACAACGTCCCGCGCCGGACCTACTCTCAGGACCGCTGGAGTGATTTGGGGGCAGCTTGCAACCAGCCTAAAAAAAGCTAAAGAGCCGAGGCTTCGAATCGTATTCGAGTTGCCCCATTGCCTTCGGGCGTGGGGCTTTTTTCGTTTCCGGGCAGGTTTCGACCGACATGGACTTCATACAGGCAGTCGCCGACGAGCACGTCTACCTCTTCGATGGAGCGATGGGGACGATGCTCTATGCGAGGGGCGTCTTCATCAACAAGTGCTACGACGAGTTGAATCTCCGGAGTCCGGAGATCGTGCTCGACGTGCACCGGCAATACGTGCGCGCCGGCGCCGAGATTCTCGAGACGAATACGTACGGCGCGAACCGCGTCAAGCTGCAGGGATTCGGCATCGAGAACGAACTGCGCGACATCAACCTGCATGCCGCCGACCTGGCCCGCAGAGCTGCAGGCGACGGTGTCTTCGTCGCCGGAGCGATCGGTCCCCTCGGCATCCGCATCGAACCGTACGGCCCGACTTCGCTCGAGGAAGCGCGGGACTTCTTTCGCGAGCAGGCGCAGGCGCTCGTCGAGGGCGGCGTCGATCTGTTCGTCTGCGAAACGTTCGCGAGCATTGCGGAGATCGAACAGGCGATCGCCGCGATCCAGGACGTCTGCACGCTTCCGATCGTGGCGCAGATGACGATCACCGGCGAGGGCCGGACCGTCTTCGGCGACACGCCGAAAACACTGGCGCAGCGACTGGATCGCGCAGGCGCCGACGTGATCGGCCTCAACTGCTCGGTCGGGCCCGACGTGATGCTCGACGCCATCGAGGAGATGGCGCAAGCGACTGCGAAGAAGATCTCGTGTCAGCCGAACGCCGGTCTGCCGCGCGACGTCAGCGGCCGGCAGATGTACATGGCATCCCCCGACTACTTCGCCAAGTACGCGAAGCGGCTGATTCACAAGGGTGTGAAGTTCATCGGTGGCTGCTGCGGAACCACGCCGGAGCACATCAAGATGATGGCGGATGCGGTGCGGCCGCTTGCGCCGCGCCGATCGTTCGTCGTCGTCGAGCGAAACGGCGAGAAGGACGAGAAGGTGGGCGTCGAGCCGACACCGCTCGCCGAGAGGTCCAACTGGGGGCGCAAGATCGCGAACGGCGAGTTCGTCACGACGATCGAGATCACGCCGCCCAAAGGCGCCAACCCGGATGCGATGGTCGCGTCGGTCGAAGCGATTCGCGCGGCTGGCGTCGATGCCGTCAACGTGCCGGATGGGCCTCGCGCGCAGAATCGCATGGGAGCGATCGCCGTCAGCGTTCTGCTGCAGCAGCGAGTCGGTATCGAGCCGGTCCTCCACTACTGCTGCCGCGACCGCAATCTTCTCGGCATGCACTCGGATCTCCTCGGCTGCTCGGCACTCGGGATCCGCAACCTGCTGCTGATCACCGGCGACCCGCCGAAGATGGGGCCCTATCCCGAGGCGACGGCGGTGTTCGACATCGATTCGATCGGCCTCACGAACATGGTCAGCCTGATGAATCACGGTCTCGATCTGGGCGGCAACCCGTTCGGCGAGCCGACCGCGTTCACGATCGGTGTCGGCGTGAACCCCGGTCACCTCGATCTGGAGCACGAACTGCGGCGCCTCGAGTGGAAGGTGAAGGCCGGTGCCGAGTACGCGATCACGCAGCCGGTCTTCGACGCCGCGCAGCTCGAGTCGTTCCTCGATCGCATCAAGGATCTCCGGCTCCCCGTCGTCGCGGGCATCTGGCCGCTGCTTTCGTGGCGCAACGCGCAGTTCATGAACAACGAGGTTCCCGGCGTTTCGGTCCCGCCCGACGTCATGGAGCGGATGCGCATCGCGAGCGGGCATAGCCGCGAGCACGCGTTGCGCGAAGGGGTGACGATCGCACGCGAGACTCTCGAACGTGTGCGCGATCGCGTCGCCGGCGTGCAGGTTTCCGCCCCGCTGGGCCGTGTCGATCTTGCGTTGCAGGTGTTTGAAGGGTTGGTGTGAAGGACGGAGTTGCAGAGTGGCGGTAGCGAAGTAGCAGAAGCCACTCTGCCACTCTGCCACCTTGCCACTCCGCCACTTTGCTACTTTGTGCGCGCCTTCACCACCGCGACCGAAACGTCGTCCTCCGGCGGGCGTCCACGCATGAACAGGCGCCATTCGCCGACGATCGCATCGACGAGTGAAGCCGCACCGGCCGACGGGTGCCAGCTGGCGATCGTCTCTACGTAAGCGTCGCCGAACTCCGCGTCGGTTGCGTTGCGCGCTTCGGTGAGGCCGTCGGAGTGAAACAGGAGTCGCTCGCCGGCATCGAGGCGTCCGTCCACGATCTCCCACGTGAGGCTCAGCTTGACGCCGAGGGGATAAGCGCCGCGGCCGATGTGCTCGATCACGCGGCCGCTGGCGTCGACCTTGAGAATCGGCGGATGACCCGCGACCGTCGCGAGGTACGAGCCGTCGGGTGAGAGAAGAACGTAGCAGCACGAGAAAAACGATCGCGTTCCGCCCGTGCGGCACAGGATCCGGTTGAGCGCGGGGATGATCGCGGCGGGGGAGGCTTCGATGTCGAGTTGCGTACGGAACGATGCATGCGCGACCGCCATCACGAGGCCTGCGGCCATCCCGTGTCCTGACGCATCGCCGAACAGGATTGCGAGCCGGCCGTCCGGCAGAGGAACGAAGTCGTAGATGTCGCCGCCCACGGTGTTCGCGATCTCGTTGAACGCGGCGACCTCCCACTCTTCGGAATGCGGCATCGAGCGTGGAATCAGGCTCGCCTGCAGGTCGCGCGCGAGCTGCAGCTCGTCGCGATACTTCAGCTTGTCGATCAGCTCCATCGCCAGCAGGAGCGTCACGGCGAGAAAGGCGACGGAGAGCTCGGTCGCGGTCCAGAAGCGATCGGGACCGAGTTTGCTGAAAATGGAGAAGAGCGTGATGAAGAACACGACGAACGCGACGGCGAAGACGGCGCGCCGGTGCGGGGCGAGTTTCTTCGCCAGGCCGAACAGGACGGCGCTCGTCGTGCGCATCCACCGGCGGACGCGACGCGGATCCCCCTCGATGGCCGCGCGGTGCTCGGCCATCAGCATTTTCTTCGTCTCGGGCCATTCGAGCTCGTAGAAGTTCGTCACGTCCTCTCCCTTGAGGGACTTGAACGTCGTCTTGCCGAGGTCGACCCAGTCGCGGAACTGCACCACGATCACGATTGTACGCAGGGATTCGCCGACGGTTTGCGCGGCGACGGCGTGGGCATCCGACGGTACACTGTGCTCATGCCCCTCAGCCGCGTCACCATGCTTCTCGTGGGACTCCTGTGCCTGCGGGCTGCGGCTCAGGAACTGCCGTTCACGCATCTGCAGTCGGGCACGCAGAACGCGATCCTTCCGTCGGCGAGTGTCCAGAAGATCATCCAGGACCACGAGGGGTACATCTGGTTCGCGTTCTACTCGAGCGGCATCGGCCGCTACGACGGCAAGACGGTGGAAAGCTACGGGGTCGCGGACGGAATCGCAGATCCGACCGTCAGGGAGATCGTCGAGGATGCGTCCCACCATCTCTGGGTCGCTTCCGAAGCGGGGCTCGTCGTCTCGGAGAAGCCGCTGGGTGACTATCTGCCGGGAGCGCGCATTCGATTCGTCGGCGCGCTGAACGGCGTTCGCCTGCCTCGCGCTCGTCTGCGCCGGAACTGCGTAGTCGCGGCGCCTGACGGCTCGGTCTGGGTAGCGACGCAGGACAATCTCATCCGCTACAGGTTCGACGAGGGCCGCCTCGTCGAGACGTTTGCAGGACAGGTCAATGCGCCGCTGGCGTTGCTCGTCCGCGGCGACGGATCGCTGCTCGTCAGCTCTTCCGACGGATCCATCACCCTGCTCGATCGAGATGGGTCGGTACGTCCGTTCACGCGGACCGATCCGGCGACGACGGCGCTGCTGGAAACGCCCGATGGCACGCAGTGGGGCGGGCTCGCAAACGGCGCGATCTGGCGGTTGACGGACGGACAGCCAGCGATCGTCAATCATGACCTGGGCGAACGCATCGTGGCGCTGCTCGCCACTCGCAGCGGGCGCCATCTCTGGGCCGCGAGCCTCGGCACCGGTGCGGTCCGCCTCGATCGAACCGATCTGACCGCCAGGATAGTGGTCACCCGTGCGAGCGGCCTCCTCGGCAAGACCCTCTGGACGCTCTTCGAGGATCGCGAAGGCAACCTCTGGTTCGGACAGAACGGAGGCGTCTCCCGGTTGCGCAAAGGCTACCGCGCCTTCGCCGGATGGACCGAGCGATCGAAACCGGCGCTTTCGGACCCGAACAGCTTCGCCGTGCTCCCGCAGTGGGATGGAGCAATGTGGGTCGGCACCGGGAGCGGCGTGGCGGTGCTGGACGGTCACGAGCTCGAGACGATCACGACGGCCCAGGGCCTCCGCTCGAACCAGATTTACGCGCTCTCGCCCGACGACCGGGATCGTCTCTGGATCGCGACCTCGGCGGGCATTGCCAGCATCACCCGGGCCGGCAGCGAGCCCGCGCCAATTTCGATCGCCCGACGGCATCCGATCACCGTGCGCGGGACGCCGCGGGTCCTCAGCGTGCTGGGGCTCGACACGACGTATGCGATCCGCCAGTTCGGCTCGGCGGTGTGCTTCGCGGGTAGCTGGGGAGTCGGCTGTCTCGATGGCGAGCGATGGCTGTTGTTCGGGTCGGCCGCGGGGCTCTCACCCGCAGGAGCGACGAGCATCGCGGTCGATGCGTCCGGCCATCTCTGGGTCGGTACGACGGACAGAGGCGTGTTTCGCTCGAGGATTCCGCTCGCTGCGATCTTCGCGCGAAAGCTCGCGACGGCGGAGTCGCTGCCGCGCGTAGTCGAGCGTGTGTTCGCGCCGGCGTGGAACACGAATTCCGGCGCGCCGACCGACGGAATCCGCTCGCTGCTGTTCCACGCCGGAAAGCTCTGGGTCGGCAGCGCCGCGGGACTCGCCGTCCTGAGTCCGACGGCACCGCTGTCGGCGCGGAACGTTCTCGTTGGTCAGCCGGCGGTCGGCATGGTCGCGTCACCGGACGGCCGGAGCGTATGGGTCGCCAACAACGCCGGTCTCATCGAGGTGGACGTCGCGACGCTGACGGAACGCTCGCGAGTCTCCAAGGCTGAGGGACTGCTCGACGACGAGGCGTGGGCGTACGGCCCGATCGGGATCGACGCCAATGGGCGGGTTCATCTGGCGACCCCGCGTGGCGTGGCGGTGTTCGATCCGCGGGCCTGGGTGCCGAGTGCGCTGGCTCCGACCGTCCGTCTGCGGCGGGTGACGAGAACCGATGGCAACGAGATCGAGCTCGAGTACGCCGCGCTGTCGTACGTCGACGAATCGCGGAACCGGTACCGGACGCGTCTCGCCGGATTCGACAGGCGCTGGTCGGCCGAGACCGCCGACGCCAAGACGCGCTACACGAATCTTCCGGCGTTTCTCTTTCCTCGCCACTACACGTTCGAAGTTCAGGCGCGGAACGCAGGCGGCGCCTGGTCCGAGCCCTACGCGTATCAGTTTTCCATCCTGCCGCGGCTCTGGTTCCGCTGGTGGGCCGTTCTGCTTTATGTCGTGGTCCTCGTCGCGGCGCTCTGGTGGTGGAACCGGCTGCGCACGCGGAAGTTCAAACGCCAGAACCGGATGCTCGAGGATCTGGTGAATGCGCGGACGGACGAGATCCGTGCGCAGGCCCGTGAGCTCGAGACGCTCGACCGCATCGTCGAGGTCATCAACCGCGAAGTCGTCGTCGAGAACGTACTCAAGAGCGTTCTCGATCAGGGAATGAAGCTCTTCCCGCAGGCCGAGAAGGCGGCTTTCCTCAAGTTCGATCACGAGTCGCGGCGTACCGAAGTCATCGCGATGTCCGGATACGAACCCGATGCCTTCAAGGGCGTTTCTCTGACCTTCGAGGAGGCGATGCGACGCTACTCCGAGCGCGCCGAACAACTCGAGGAAGGCGTCTACCTGATGCGCTCGGCCGACTTCGAGAATCTTGCCGGCTCCGACCAGACCGCGCACTTACCGGTGCCGAAGGCAATGTTGACGATGGCGGTGACCCTCGGCGGCAGGATGGAAGGGTTCCTCATCTTCGACAACTTCACCGACGAGAATGCCTTCGGACGCTCCGACCTGCAGAAACTCTCCCGTGTTCGCGAGCATGCGGTGTCGGCGATTGCGAAGGCGCGCATCCTGCGCGAGCTGCAGATCAAGAACGAACAGGCCGAGGAAGCGAATCGTGCGAAGAGCGTCTTCCTGGCGAACATGAGCCACGAGCTGCGCACGCCGATGAACGCCATCATCGGGTTCTCCGAAATTCTCGTCGAACGCCTGCAGGACAAGGTCGAGCCGAAGTACGTCGGCTTCCTCCGCTCGATCCTGCAGTCGGGACAGCATCTGCTCGCCATCATCAACGACATCCTCGATCTCTCGAAGGTCGAGGCGGGGAAGATGGAGATCTATCCGGAGACCTTCTCGGTCGCCGCGGCGGTCGAGAGCGTCTGTCAGGTGATGAAAGGGCTGTCGGCGAAAAAGAACATCCGCTTCGAGGTGGATCTCGCGCAGGAGGTCACGAGCATCGAGAGCGACCACGCCAAGTTCAAGCAGATCCTCTACAACCTTCTGTCGAATGCGGTGAAGTTCTCGAAGTCGGGATCGGTCGTGACGATTCGCGGTGGTCAGACGAGGGACATGCTCGTGATGTCGGTCATCGATACCGGAATCGGCATCGCGCCCGAGCACGTGTCGCTCATCTTCGACGAGTTCCGGCAGCTGGATGCGAGTGCGAGCCGTCCGCAGGGCGGAACGGGCCTCGGCCTCTCGCTGGTCCGCAAGTTCGTCGAGCTGCAGCGCGGGAGAGTCGGGGTCGTCAGCAAAGTCGGAGAGGGAAGTGAGTTCACATTCTCTCTTCCGGTGCGATTCAGCGGCGCCGCGATCCCGAGCCCGATCGTCAGTGCAACGGGGCATGTCGTACCGCCGGGCGAGCGCATCCTCGTCGTCGAACACGATGACGAAACCTACGACACGCTCAGCGCCTATCTGCAGTCGGCGGGATACCTTCCCATCCGCGCGCGCACCGGGGGCGAAGTGCTCGAGCTCGCGCGCGTCATGCGGCCCCGTGCCGTCACGCTCGATCTCGTCCTCCCCGACGTGGAAGGGTGGCAGGTCCTCCGCGATCTGAAGTCAGATGCGGCAACGGTGGAGATTCCGGTGATCATCGTGTCGATGGTCGATCACAGCGAGATCGCTTTCTCGGTTGGCGCTGACGATTATTTCGTCAAGCCGGTCGACTGGCCGCGCCTGCTGCGGCGGCTGGCGGACATCACGCGCAGCGACGTCGTCCCGAACGCCGGCCGCATTCTCGTGGTCGACGACGACGAAGGCGTCCACCAGATGCTCGAGCAGCAGCTCTCCGACCATGGGTATCTGGTCGACAGCGCGACCTCTGGTCTGGAAGCGCTCGAGCGCGCCGCACGCGCACGGCCGGATGTGATCATCCTGGATCTCATGATGCCGGGGATGACGGGGTTCGAGGTCGCCGAGCGACTCCGGAAGCAGGAGTCGACTGCGCGGATCCCGATCGTGGTGTTCACGGCGAAGGACCTCACTGCTGCCGACCGGGAGCGGTTGCGGAACGGCGTGCAGGGCACCGTCATGAAAGGTGCGGCGGCGGGAGCGGGACTGCTGCGCGCCATTCGTGCGCTCGAGACGACGCGGCCTGCGAGTTGATGGTCAAGCCGGCTCATCCGGTTTGCGCTACCATGAGCGTTCCGTGAACAGAAACGTAGTGGTCGTCGGCGGGGGGCTTGCCGGCCTTGCCGCTGCCATTTATCTCGCGCGCGCAGGACGATCGGTGACGCTGTTTGAAAAGCGGCGTCACCTCGGCGGACGCGCCATCACGACTCTTCGTCGCGGCTACCGCTTCAATCTCGGCGCGCACCTCTTCCACCGTGGCGGGGCTGGTGCGGTCGTCTGCCGCGAGCTCGGCATCCCGCTTCGCGGCAAGGTCGCAGGGGCACGCACGGTCGCGCTGCTCGGCGATGGGTCGTTCCGGCTGCCCACCGGCTGGGGCTCGCTTCTCGCGACCACGCTCCTGTCGTTCCGCGGCAAGAAGGAGCTCGCGGCCGCATTCTTTCGTATTCGCCGTTCCGGTGGCGATCACGTGGAGGGAAGCGCCGGCCATTGGCTCGATGCGACCTTCACGGATGCACGAGCCCGCGATGTCATGACGGCGCTGTTGCGACAGGCGACCATGTCTGACGATTGCGACGTACTCGACGCGCGCGCGTCGCTCGAACAGGTGAAGGTATCGCTGCAGCACGCGCTCTGCATCGACGAAGGGTGGCAGAAGATCGTCGACTCGCTGCAGAGCGCCGCGATTTCTTCCGGCGTCAACTTCGTGACCAGCTCGCGAATCATCGGCGTCGATCACGATGGCGAAAGGGTTCGCAGCATCGAGCTGGGCGGGCTCGAGTTCGATGCGGACCGGATGGACACGCAGTCGCTTGCGATGCCGGATCCGGCGCCGCAGGGCGTCGAAGGGGCCCGCATTCCCGCGTCCGACGTTCTGCTCGCGGTCGATCCGCAGACGGCTGCTGCCATGTTCCCGTCAGAGATCGATCCCCGGTGGAAACTGGCGAGGCCGGTGACGGTTGCCACGCTCGACGTCGCATTGGCGTCCCTGCCGGATCCGCGAAACGTGCTCGCCGTGTCGATCGATCAGCCGATGCAGTTCGGCGTGCACTCCGCATTCGCGCAACTCACGCCGAAGGGAGGCGCGCTCGTGCACGTGACGCGGTGTCTGCGCGACGCGAACGGTGCCCTCGACGCCGACGAGCGGAGGCCGACTCACGCGGTCTCCGCAACCGAACAGTCGATGGAAGAGTTGCTCGACCGTCTGCAGCCTGGATGGCGCAGTCACGTCGTGCATCGGCGGTTTCTGCCTGCGATGACCGTGGCCAACGCACTCCCCGCGGTTGGCGCGCGGCGTCCGTCGCCGGCGACACCCATCCGCGGGCTCTACGTGGCCGGCGACTGGGTTGGCGACGAAGGGATGCTCGCCGACGCCTCGCTCGCGAGCGCACGTGCCGCCGCGAGGGCGATCCTCGCGGCGACGTAGCGCTCCTGCTCAGATGTTCCGGATCCGGATGCCGCCGCCCGAGCTGCGCAGCACGAGCGACGGTCCGCCGGTGCCGATCCGTCCGCGCAGTTTGTTGCGGCTGACCGACCCTTCCATCGTGACCGGGATGTCCGAATCGATGCGGCCGCTCGATTTCGCATCGATGTCGAGATTGACGCCGTTCGCGATCGCGACGTGAACGTGACCACCCGAGGTCGAGAGGCGTGAGTCGCCGCCGAGGGGAGAGGTGATCTTCGCGTCGATCGATCCGCCCGAGGTGGTCGCGTCGATCCGCCCCGCGTTGCCATCGATCTCGATGCCACCGCCAGAAGTCTTCGCGACGAGATCGCCGCCGATGCGGCCGACGTGAATCGAACCGCCCGAGGTTCTTGCCTCCACCGAGCCGGTCGTGTCGCCGATCCGGATCGAGCCGCCGGAGGTCGCTACCACGAGCGGTGCGCCGGCGGACGCAACGCGAATCGAGCCGCCTGAGGTCTTGAGCGTGCTCTCACCAGCGAGTCGCCCGGTGCGGATCGAGCCGCCGGAAGTGCGGGCCTGCACCGTGCCGCCGATGTCGGCGAGCTCGATCGACCCGCCGGATGTCCGGACGTCGAGGTTGTAGGACGACGGGACGCGGATGTTCCACTGGACTTCATAGTCCGACCAGTTGAAAAAGGATCCTCGGCGCGACTCGAGCGGAGCGTCGATGACGACGTCGTTGCCGCTCTGCCGGATGTCGATCTTGTGGCTGCGCATCCGCTCTTCGCCGTCCCGGCCATCGGCGGTGCGGACGACCTCGATCGCGACTCCGGTACCGCCGGAGACGATCTTGATTTTTCCCAGGCCCGTATCCAGACGCAGAGTCCCGCCGGGCGCGACGTTGAAGCCCTTGCGAATCGTGTCGGTGGAAGCAAACGCGCTCGTGGCGAGCAGCGTTGAGAGTGCAAAGATGGCAATACGACGCATGTGAACCTCCGCCGTCTGGATACGCCCGTCACTCCGAAAAGTTTGAAGTAAACTCCGCCGCATGCCGATCGATGACGCCGGATTCAAACTGGCCATGTCCCAATTCGCGAGCGGAGTGACGGTCGTGACGACCGAGCACGAGGGAACGCAGTACGGGATGACCGTTGCGTCGTTCGCATCGCTGTCGTTGCATCCGCCTCTCGTGCTCGTCTGCATCGAGAAGAGCGTGAAGACCCACGACGTCATTGCTGCGGCAGGAAAGTTCGGAGTCAGCATCCTGGCGCAGAGCCAGGCTGATATCTCGAACCGGTTCGCATCGAAGAGCGACGACAAGTTCTCGGGTGTTGCCGTCCGCCGTGGCGAGCTCGGGCTTCCCCTGATCGAGGGTGCGATCTGCACGATCGAGTGCCGCGTGCACGCCCAGTTGCCGGGCGGAGACCACTCGATCTACGTGGGCGAGGTCATCGAAGCCAGGAGCGGCGAGGAAGCCCCGCTGGTCTATTTCCGGAGTGGCTACCGGGATCTCGGCTGATTGCGGAGCCTCCCGTGACCATGGTTCTGGAGTTTTTCCTCCGTCCGGCGTAGTTTCAGCCACGGATGCAGGTCCACGACACCCTCGAGCGCCCTCTGCGCGACCTCCGGATCTCGGTCACCGATCGATGTAACTTCCGCTGTACCTACTGCATGCCGAAGGAGGTCTTCGGCCGCGACTTCGCCTTCCTTCACCGCGACGAGCTGCTGACGTTCGAGGAGATCGCGCAACTCGTCCGGCACTTCGTCGCGAACGGGGTCGAGAAGGTAAGGCTGACCGGAGGTGAGCCGCTCCTGCGACGTGACCTCGAGCGGCTCGTGGCGCAACTCGCCGCCATCGAGGGACTTCGCGATATCGCCCTGACGACGAATGGGTCGACGCTGACGCGGGAGAAAGCTCGCCTGCTGCGTGACGCCGGGTTGCGCCGGATCACGATCAGTCTCGATGCGATCGACGATGCCGTTTTCCGGCGGATGAACGACGTCGACTTTCCCGTCGCTCGCGTCCTGGAAGCGATCGATGCCGCCGAGGAGGCAGGACTCGATCCGATCAAGATCGACGTCGTCGTGAAGCGCGGGATGAATGACGGCGACATCGCCGGTCTTGCCCGCCACTTCCGCGGCAGCCGCAAGATCCTCCGGTTCATCGAGTACATGGACGTCGGCAACTCGAACGGCTGGCGTCTCGACGAGGTCGTGTCGGCGGGGGAGATTCTCGAGACCCTGCAGCGTGAATGGGAGCTCGTTCCCGTCGATCGCGCGTATTACGGCGAGGTCGCAGAGCGCTGGAGGTATGCCGACGGCGCGGGCGAGATCGGGATCATCTCTTCGGTCACGCAGCCGTTCTGCGGTACCTGCACGCGTGCGCGTCTCTCGGCGAGCGGGCAGATGTACCTCTGCCTGTTTGCGAGCCGGGGCTATGACCTGCGCGCGCTGCTCCGCGGAGGCGCACCCGACGAGGAGATCGCCGGCGTCATCCGCACGCTCTGGAGCGGTCGGGACGACCGCTACTCCGAAGTTCGCTCCGAGGCGACCGCGTCATCGCCTCGGGTCGAGATGAGTCACATCGGCGGCTGACGAGTCCGCAGCGCAGGAGCACGGTAGCTTTGCCATTTCGCTACTGTGTCACTTTGCTACTTTGCTGCTTTGCTACTTTGCTCCTGTGGTCTCCGGCTTCGGGTCGATCCCGCCGTTGTACTTCTCCTTCGCGGAACTCGGAACGGTCGTCAGGTTCACGGCATTCGGGCCGTTGAGCTGGACTTTCGGACCGAACGGCTGCAGGCGTCCCGACCACGTCTTCTCGTGCATCGCGCGCCCTTCCTTGATCTGCTGGATCTGGCTCTTCTTCATGACCGCGAAGATTGCCACAGTCGGGCCATTCCTTCCACGAAGAGATTCTTCCCCCCCATCGACGGGTGCCGCACCTTCGTATGCTCGAGTCCAAGGCGTTGCAGCGAGAGCGAAGCCTGGCCGCCGATCGCGACGAGCCGCTCGAAACGGAACAGCCGGGTGAGCCGCTCGATGAACGATGCGCCGAGCAGCAGTTCGGCAGCGCTCGGTGCGCGGTTCGACAACGGATTGCCGGCACTGAACGGGTGAAACGGGAAGGCGTTCCAGAGCATGGGCAGCGGCTCGAAATCGCGGATCGTGCCCCAGACCATCGTGGCACTCGCTTCTGTCGAAAGCTTCGGCCCGTGCGTCGCCTTCCGGAAGCCATTCTCGGCGCCGAGGATCCTGCCATTGCGCGTTTCGACTCCGCCGAGCAGAACGGTCTCGCTGACGAATGCGATCCCGGTCAACCGTCCCCCGCGATGGCTGACGGCTTCTCCGATGAGGAGCATGCGCGGCCGGATTTCATCCATCTGTTCGAGATAGAGCCGGAGGTTGCGGCGTCGAATCGCATTCGCTTCGAGATCGCCGGTTACGCGCGAGTACTGATTGCACGCGCGCTCGGAGAGTTCGATGACGGAAAGCTCGCGGATGAGGGAGTCGAAACGGCGGGTCACGCGATCCGGATTGTATGTCTCAATGCCGCACCGCCCGGCGACGCGACGCGGCCGGTTTTGCGTCGTAAAGTCGATAGAGGATGCCGTTCGAGAAGTCGGCTGCGTAGATCTCGCCGCGGGAGTCTTCACCGAAGGTCGCGATGAGGAATGGCGCGTCGTAGAGCATCGTGGTCGATACCGCCCCGTCGGCATCGCGCGTCGCTCCGTGGATCCGGCCATTGCAGAAGTCCGCGTAGAGATAGGTCCCGGTGAGTCGCGGGCTCCGCACGCCTCGGTATACGTAGCCTCCCGTGACTGAACAGGCGCCGTCGCTGTGGTCGTATTCGATGATCGGGAGAACGAGAGTTCCGTCGTTGCAGGCGATTGCCGGATTGAAGCAGTGCGACCCCTCCATGCGCCGCCAGCCGTAGTTCTCCCCTCCGATGCTCGTCGCCGGCTGGAAGTCGATCTCTTCCCACTGCCCCTGTCCGACATCGGCAATCCAGAGATCGCCCGACGTGCGATCGAACGAGAAGCGCCAGGGGTTGCGAAGTCCCGAGGCCCAGATCTCCGCTCTTGCGTCGTCGCGATTCGCGTACGGGTTCGACGGAGGAATCGCATACGGCTCCGTGTCGACGTCGATGCGCAGCATCTTGCCGAGAAGGTCGAGCAGGTTCTGCGCGCGGTTGCCCGGGTCGCCGCCCGAGCCGCCATCTCCCATCCCGATGTAGAGATAGCCATCGGGACCGAACTGCAGCTGTCCGCCGTTGTGATTCGAGAATGGCTGGGCGATTCGCAGAAAGGTGCGTGCTGACGCAGGATCGGCGCGATTCGGATCAGAGGGCGACACGGAGTAGCGGGCGATGACGGTCGCGCCGTCGAGCGCCGTGTAGTTCACGAAGAACCATCCGTTTGCGGCGTAGGCGGGATGAAACGCCAGACCGAGAAGGCCGCGCTCGCCGCCGGTGGAGATCAGTGCACGAAGATCGAGAAACGGCTCAGGCCGAAGTGCGGCGCCGTCCCAGACTCTGATGAGTCCGCCCTGCTCGACGACAAAGAGCCTGTCGTCTCCTGCATGTGCGATCGATACCGGCCTGGTGAGTCCGCCGGTGACGGGTTCCAGTGCGAGCGTTGGAACGTCGAGCGAGGCGATTGCTGCCAGGACGAGCGCACAGAGAGTCATGGTTCGCTCGCATGCAAGGATCGGGAACGGTTCTTGAGAAAAGAAGCGAAGGAGGACAAAACCAATGGGTACCATCGATCAACCGACCCCGAGCAATCCGAAATCGCCGCAGCCCGACCAGCAGCCGCTTCAGCCGGGCGGCCCGCAGGTCTCGCGTTCCAATACTTCCGACCCGAAGCGCGTCCAGCACGAGACTCCCGACTCGCAAGACGACAAGTTCGATCGCGAGAAGTAGACGCAGCGACGTTTTTGCGGCCCCGTCGGTGGTGACGTGGAGCCAGGCGGGTGCCACTACAATCGAGGCCGTGACGATCGGCTCGTTCGCGCGCGTCCTGCTCGGGAAGTCGTTCCCCGCCGTGGGCCGCTTCTATCGGTCGCTGTTCGTCGATCTGAGCAAGCTCGTTGCGGCGCTTCCGGTCATCCCTCCGCGCGCAAGGATTCTCGATGTGGGTGGTGGTGACGGGGAGGTCGTCAACGAGCTGCTCGCGAGATATCCGGAAGCGCAGGTGACGATGCTCGATGTGAGCCGCGCCGTCGGCGGTGCCTTGCGACCGGAGTTCCGCGACCGCGTGCGCGTCCTGCCCGGGATGAGCTTGCGTGCGTACGCCGAGAGAAATCCCGAGCCGCCGGATCTGGTCGTGATCACGGACGTGATCCATCACATCGCGCCGTCGGAGCGGAACGGTTTCTTCGCCGACCTTCGGGCGTTGGTCGGTGCGTCCGCCGTGACGATCTTCATCAAGGACGTGGAACCGGGCTATTTGCGCGCGTGGCTCTCGTACCTCTCCGATCGCTTCATCACGGGCGACAGGAACGTCTCACTCGTTTCGCAGACGGAGCTTCGGCGACTCGTACTGGATGTTTTTCCTGATTACGAAGTCGAGGAAACTCCGCTCATGCAGACGGACAGGCCGAACTACGCTCTGGTTTTCAGGCCGGCAGCATCCCGTCCACGGTGACCGCCGAAGCCTCGCTCAACGCGTCGAGCGAGGCGGCTGACCGAAACGAAAACGGCCGCAACTCGTGCGAGTCGCGGCCGTTGGGATCAGTCGAATTGGTGGAGGCGGCGGGAATTGAACCCGCGTCCGAAAACAGTGGCAGCCTGGCTACTACATGCTTGTCTCTCCGCTTGATCTCGTCGCTGAATTGTCCGGAGAGCGGGAACCATTCAGAAACCAGCCTCTTGATCTCGTGACACACGCGTAGGCGTTGCGCGTGTCACCAGCTCACGTTATGACGCTCTGATCCGCCGCAGTGAGCATGCAGCGGAGGAGCGCTCACAGGTTTTTAGGCTGCGAGAGCGAAATCGTTGTTCGCGTTTGTGTTTTTCGATCGGTTTTACGAGCGAACCGAAGCTCGGCATGCAACCATGACCCCGACATGTCCCCGTCGAAGCCGGTGCGCCCCCAGATTGTCAACGAGCCGGCGCCGACAGGTATCCCGTCGATCGCCGTGTATGAACACGATTGATAACCTCTCGCGGATGGAGAGAATTTCGAGATCATGAACCAGCCGGAACTGCAGGACATCGTCGATCGTGCGTTTGCCGAGGATCTTCCCGACATCACGAGCGAGGCGATTTTCGAGCCGTCGGAACGCGGCTCCGCCCGCTTTCTCGTCAAGGCCGAAGGCATCATCGCGGGGCTCATGGCGATCGAAACGGTCTTCCGCACGCTCGACCGCTCGGCCGCGGTCCGGTTGCTTGCGTCCGATGGCGATCGCGTGAAACCGGGCGACATCGTGGCCGAAGTGGAGGCCTCGGTGATCGCTCTGCTGTCGGGCGAGCGGACGGCGCTCAACCTGATGCAGCGCGCTTCGGGAATCGCGACGGCGACGCGGCGTTACGTCGACGTCGTTGCCGGCACGAAGGCCGGAATCTACGACACGCGCAAGACCGCGCCGGGGCTCCGGATGTTCGACAAGTACGCCGTTTCCTGTGGCGGCGGGAAGAACCACCGCATCGGCCTTCACGACATGTTTCTGGTCAAGAACAACCACGTCGATCGTGCCGGGTCGATCGCGGCGGCCGTCGAGCGGATTCGCGCGCGAAAGATGCCGCAGCGGGTGATGGTCGAAGTGCGAACGCTCGAAGAGCTCGACGAGGCGCTGGCTCAGGCACCCGACTACATCCTGCTCGACAACATGTCGCCCGCGACGATGCGCGAAGCGGTTGAACGGACGGCCGGACGGGTACCGCTCGAGGCGAGCGGCGGCATCACGCTCGAAACCGTGCGGGCCGCTGCGGAGACCGGAGTCGAGCGGATCTCGGTCGGCGCTCTGACGCATTCGGTCACGGCGCTCGACATCTCGATGCGGATTTCGAGTCGACCAGTCGACTAGTCGACGAGTCGACGAGCCGTCAGTGAACGTCCGTCCATGCCGAGCGCCAGCCTTGTCGACTTGTCGACCCGTCGACCCGTAGACTCGGATGGCACGGTCGTTGCGCTCGCTTCGCTCCTGCCGTGAGTGACTTCACCATCGCCATCGTCGACGACGATCCCGCCATCCGGCGGCTCGTCCGTCTCTTCCTGCATCGCGCCGGCTACGCCACGCTCGAGTACACCACCGGTGGCGAGGCGCGCGAGGCGCTGATGCACGAAGCGTGGGATCTGGCGATTCTCGACCGGCGTCTTCCCGACATGGACGGCGTGCAGCTCGCGCAGGAACTGAAGTCGAATCCCGACTTCCGCGCCCGCTACCTGATCATGCTGACGGGCGAGGACGAGCAGGCAGACAAGGTCGAAGGGCTCG
>Ga0209347_1003862_pt1 | contig 16645 bp, 15 predicted proteins | sample AutmiccommuBRH23_FD_187382 | JGI IMG/M metagenome (GOLD analysis project Ga0209347, IMG submission 187382) | Deep subsurface microbial communities from Mt. Terri, Switzerland - Autotrophic microbial communities BRH/23 (SPAdes) (version 2) | ecosystem: Environmental > Aquatic > Deep subsurface >...
CGTAGATCTTGCGGTCGGCGGGGGCCAACTCCCCGGCGGCGAAGATCGCCGCCCCGATGTCGCAGAGTTGTTGGCGGATCTGGGTTTTGGTGATCTCGGCGGTGAAACCGGGGATGGACTCCAGCTTGTCCAGCGTGCCGCCGGTGTGGCCGAGGCCCCGTCCGGCGGCCTGGGGCACCGCGCCGCCGCAGGCCATCACGACGGGCACCAACGGGATCGTGATCTTGTCGCCGACGCCGCCGGTGGAGTGCTTGTCGACCAGCGCCAGCGGCGCGCCGTTGCGGCGCAGATCCGTGAAGTCCAGCCGCTCCCCGGAATCGATCATCGCGGCCGTCCACCGGGCGATCTCGGCGGTGGTCATGCCGCGCAGGAAGATCGCCATCAGCAGCGCCGACATCTGCGCGTCGGCGATCCGGTCGTGGGTGTAGGCGTCGATCACCCAGTCGATGGCCTCGTTGGACAGGACGCCGCCGTCGCGTTTGGCCCGGATGACGGACGGAGCATCGAGGGCGGTCACCGGTGGACCCGGACCAGATCGTCGGGCCCGAACGCGTCGGGCAGCAGTTCGGAGAGCTTGCGGGGGCCGAGGGGATGGTCGACGAGCATGTCCGGTCCGCCGTGTTCGTAGAGCAACTGTCGGCATCGGCCGCATGGCATCAATATGTTGCCCGCACCGTCCACACAGGACAGTGCGATCAGCCGTCCGCCGCCGCTGGAATGTAGTGCGCAGACCACAGAACACTCGGCACAGAGACCAAGGCCATATGAGACATTCTCCACATTGCAGCCGACCAGCGTTCGGTGATCGTCCACCAGCGCAGCGGCGCCCACCGGGAAGCCCGAATAGGGGGCGTAGGCCCCCGCCGACACCTCAAGAGCCTTGTCCCGCAAAGCTTTCCAATCAATGTCCGTGCTCATCGCCACCCCTTCGCGCACACTTCTGAATGCATTCCGAAACGCCGTCCGCCGGGCACACCCGCCGCATAGGTCAACCTAACTCCGCCCGCTGAGCGCCGTGATCGGCTTCACCGTAGTTCGATTAGGCGTAGAAGTGGGTTTAGAGTCGCCCCGAGGTTTGGGGCAGCGGTCCAGGGCGGCGCCCATTGGATGCCCGTAGGGATGCCCGATGGGCGCCTGTGGGACCCCGCCCCGAGCGTCCACCGATGGCGTTGGAGGCCAGATGAGTACTCAGACACCGAGTCTGACAGCCGGAAGCGAGGACGTGCCCGCTCCGCGCGCGAAACCGCGGAGACGCACCCTCTACCGCGGCGATCCGGGCATGTGGTCGTGGGTGCTCCACCGCATCACCGGCGCCACCATCTTCTTCTTCCTGTTCGTGCACGTCCTCGACACCGCGCTGGTCCGGGTCAGCCCGCAGGCCTACAACGAGATCATCGAGACCTACAAGACCCCGCTGATCGGGCTGATGGAGATCGGGCTGGTCGCCGCGGTGCTCTACCACGCCCTCAACGGGGTGCGCGTCATCCTGATCGACTTCTGGCAACACGGACCGAAGTACCAGAAGTTGATGCTGTGGGTCGTCGCGGGCATCTGGCTCACCGTCTTCATCGGATCCCTGGGGGTCATCGGCATGCACATGGCGGAGCGGTTCCTATGAGCAACCGGGTCGAAAACCCCTACGACCACATCAGCGACCGCGGCGGCCCCGCCCCGGTGTTGCAGCGCAGCTTCGACCGGCCCGCGGGCCTGGACAACCCGCGTGCGCCGCGCCGTGCCGGGGGGATGCCCAACTTCGAGAAGTACACCTGGCTGTTCATGCGGTTCTCGGGCATCGTCCTGATCTTTCTGGCGCTGGGGCACCTGTTCATCATGTTGATGTGGGACGACGGTGTGTACCGCATCGACTTCAACTACGTGGCCGAGCGCTGGTCCTCGCCGTTCTGGCAGACCTGGGACCTGCTGCTGCTGTGGCTGGCACAACTGCACGGCGGCAACGGGATGCGCACGATCATCGCCGACTACAGCCGCAAGGACTCCACGAAGTTCTGGCTCAACACCTTGCTGGTGCTGTCGATGGCGTTCACGCTGGTGCTGGGCACCTACGTGCTGCTGACCTTCGACGCGACCATCGCCTGATTCGGGAGCGCACATGATTCACGAACATCGGTACGACGTCGTCATCGTCGGCGCGGGCGGCGCGGGCATGCGCGCGGCCGTCGAAGCGGGACCGCGAGCGCGCACCGCGGTGCTGACCAAGCTGTACCCCACGCGTAGTCACACCGGCGCGGCCCAGGGCGGCATGTGCGCGGCGCTGGCCAACGTCGAAGAGGACAACTGGGAGTGGCACACCTTCGACACCGTCAAGGGCGGCGACTACCTCGCCGACCAGGACGCCGTCGAGATCATGGCCAAGGAGGCCATCGACGCGGTGCTCGACCTCGAGAAGATGGGGATGCCGTTCAACCGCACCCCCGAGGGCCGCATCGACCAGCGCCGGTTCGGCGGGCACACCCGCGACCATGGCAAGGCCCCGGTGCGCCGGGCGTGCTACGCCGCCGACCGCACCGGCCACATGATCCTGCAGACGCTCTACCAGAACTGCGTCAAGCACGACGTCGAGTTCTTCAACGAGTTCTACGCCCTCGACATCACGTTGACCGAGACCCCGTCGGGCCCGGTGGCCACCGGTGTCATCGCCTACGAGTTGGCGACAGGCGATATTCATGTCTTCCACGCCAAGTCGATCGTCTTCGCCACCGGCGGTTCCGGCCGGATGTACAAGACCACCTCCAATGCCCACACGCTGACCGGCGACGGGCTCGGCATCATCTTCCGCAAGGGACTTCCGCTGGAGGACATGGAGTTCCACCAGTTCCACCCGACGGGCCTTGCGGGCCTTGGCATCCTGATCTCCGAGGCGGTGCGCGGCGAGGGCGGCCGGCTGCTCAACGCCGACGGCGAACGGTTCATGGAGCGCTACGCCCCGACCATCGTCGACCTCGCGCCGCGCGACATCGTGGCCCGCTCGATGGTGCTCGAGGTGCTCGAGGGCCGCGGCGCCGGCCCCAACAAGGACTACGTCTACATCGACGTGCGCCATCTCGGCGAGGACGTCCTCGAGGCCAAGCTGCCCGACATCACCGAGTTCGCCCGTACCTACCTCGGCGTCGACCCGGTCAAGGAATTGGTACCGGTGTATCCGACCTGCCACTACCTGATGGGCGGCATCCCCACCACGGTCAACGGTCAAGTGCTGTCCGACAATACGACGATCATCCCCGGCCTGTACGCCGCAGGCGAGTGCGCGTGCGTGTCGGTGCACGGCGCCAACCGCCTCGGCACCAACTCGCTGCTCGACATCAACGTGTTCGGCCGCCGCGCCGGCATCGCCGCCGCCAACTACGCGCTGGGACACGACTTCGTCGACCTGCCCGATGCGCCGGCCTCGATGGTGGTCGGCTGGGTCGGCGACATCCTGTCCGACAACGGCAACGAACGCGTCGCCGACATCCGTGGTGCGCTGCAGCAGTCGATGGACAACAACGCCGCGGTGTTCCGCACCGAGGAGACGCTCAAGCAGGCGTTGACCGACATCCACGCGCTGAAGGAGCGGTACTCGCGGATCACGGTGCAGGACAAGGGCAAGCGCTACAACAGCGATCTGCTCGAGGCCATCGAGCTGGGCTTCCTGCTCGAGCTCGCCGAGGTCACGGTCGTCGGGGCGTTGAACCGCAAGGAGTCCCGCGGCGGGCACGCCCGCGAGGACTACCCCAACCGCGACGACACCAACTACATGCGCCACACGATGGCCTACAAAGAGGGCCCCGATCTGCTGTCCGAGATCCGGCTGGACTACAAGCCGGTGGTCCAGACGCGGTATGAGCCGATGGAACGGAAGTACTGACGATGAGCGCTTGCGCGAAGAGTGAGGACCGATGAGTGCGCCGACACTGGAAAAGCACGACACCCCACCGGTGCCCGAGGGCGCGGTGATGGTGACGCTCAAGATCGCCCGGTTCAACCCGGAGGACCCCGACGCCGCAGGCTGGCAGAGCTTCCGGGTGCCGTGCCTGCCGAGTGACCGGCTGCTGAACCTGCTGCACTACGTCAAGTGGTACCTCGACGGCACCCTGACGTTCCGGCGGTCCTGCGCGCACGGCGTGTGCGGATCCGACGCGATGCGCATCAACGGCGTCAACCGCCTGGCCTGCAAGGTGCTGATGCGAGACATGCTGCCCAAGAAGGCGGGCAAGCAGCTCACCATCACGATCGAGCCCATCCGCGGCCTGCCGGTGGAGAAGGACCTGGTCGTGGACATGGAGCCGTTCTTCGACGCGTTCCGCGCGATCAAGCCCTACCTGATCACCTCTGGCAACCAGCCGACCCGTGAGCGGATCCAGAGCCAGACCGACCGCGCCCGCTACGACGACACCACCAAGTGCATCCTGTGCGCCTGCTGCACCACCAGTTGCCCGGTGTACTGGAGCGAGGGCTCCTACTTCGGGCCCGCGGCGATCGTCAACGCCCACCGCTTCATCTTCGACAGCCGCGACGAGGGCGCCGCCGAGCGGCTGGACATCCTCAACGACGTCGACGGCGTGTGGCGCTGCCGGACCACGTTCAACTGCACCGAGTCCTGCCCGCGTGGCATCCAGGTGACCAAGGCGATCCAGGAGGTCAAGCGCGCGTTGATGTTCGCGCGCTAGTTCTTTGCGGGATTTCGGTGTCGCCGGTCAACGTGGTGTTGACCAACGACACCGAAATCGCGAGGTCCCGCTAGAGGCGGCGGGCCAGGAAGTCGCGGATCAGGGCGGCCACCTCCGCACCCGCGGTCTCCAGCAGGAAGTGGCCTCCGTCGAGCAGGTGGATCTCCGCGTCGGCCGCGTCATCGGCGAAGGCCCGGGCACCGTCGGGCCCGAAGATCGGGTCGTTCTCGCCCCAGACCGCCAGCACCGGAACCTCACTGGTGCGCAGGTAGTCGTGCAGCGCGGGGTAGAGCTTCGAGTTGGTGGCGTAGTCGAGGAAGAGCGCGAGCTGGATCACGTCGTTGCCGGGCCGCGAGATCAGCGCGAAGTCGTGGTGCCAGGTGTCGGGACTGACCAGGCTCTCGTCGGACACGCCTTCCAGGTACTGCCAGCGGATGGACTCCAGGCTCAGCGCGCCGCGCACGCCCTCCTCGGTCTGCGGGGTCTGCTCACGCTGGTAGGCCCACACCGTCGTCCAGAAGCTCTCGACGATGCCGGCGTCGTAGCCATTGCCGCTCTGGGTGACGATCGCGGTGATGGCCGCCGGATCACGCAACGCGAGGCGCCACCCCACCGGGGCGCCGTAGTCCTGGACATAGATCGCATACCTGGAAACACCCAGCTGCTGCAGCAGCCCGGCGGTGACGTCGGCCAGCGCGTCGAAGGTGTAGTCGAACTCGTCGGCCGACGGCGCATCGGAGTACCCGAAGCCGAGGAAGTCGGGCGCGATCACCCGGTACCGGTCCGACAGCTGCGGGATCAGGTTGCGGAACATGAAAGAGCTGGTGGGGAATCCGTGCAGCAGCACGATCGCGGGCGCATCTGCCGGGCCGGCCTCGCGGTAGAAGACGCGACGCCCGGCCACGGTCGCATAGCGGTGGTGCACTTCGGTCATGACTAACTCCTAAACATTGTTTTTACGGTTAGTCATGATTGAACCCGGCGTGATGTAACCTGTCAATAGTTTTTTGGAGGTTAGTGATGGACATGTACGCAACGACCCCCGACGACGAGGCGTTCCTGCTCGATCTCCTCAACACCACGCCGGTCGTCGACGGCTCCCCGACCGACGTGCTCGCCGACCGTGCCGACGCCACCCGGTGGATGCGCGATCACGGCGTCCCCACCGGCGACGCGGAGTGGACGGCACTGGTGCGGGTGCGCTCGGTGCTGCAGGCGATCACCCGTGGCGAGCAGTCACCGTCGGCGTTGCAGTCCCATCTCGACGGGGTGCGGCTCCGCCCGGCCGCCGACGACGACGGGCTGCACTGGCAGCTGGAGCTCGACGGTGCGGCGGCCGGCGCCGCCAGGGCCCTGCTCGCCTGGGACGGGCTGCGCCTCACCAGCCCGGGCCGGCTGCGCCCGTGCGCCAACACCGAATGCCGCTTGTTCCTGATCGACCAAAGCAAGCCCAAAACCGCCCGCTGGTGCTCGATGGCGACCTGCGGCAACCGCATGAAGGCCCGTCGGCACTACCACCGCACCCGCGCCGACTGACCCCGCCGGCCCCCGCCGAAACGGCATTCCGGCAGGGCCGCACTCGCAGTTTGCCTGCCGGAATGCCATTTCGGCGCAAGAAGGGGGGGTTACGCGCGTAGCTGGCGTTCGACGATGTCGGCGCCGCGGCGCATCCCTCCGGTCGCGGCGAACCCGTCGGCGATCGCCGTCGCCGCCGCCGACATCCCCATCGCCGCCTGCACGGCACCGCGCAGCCGGGGCACGCTGAGCCGCCGCGCCGGCAGCCGGGTCCCCGCGCCCGCCACCTCCACACGCCGCGCCACCTCGAACTGGTCGCGGCCGAAAGGCACTGCACAGACGGGAATTCCACGCAGCAGCGCCTTCTGGGTGACGCCCATGCCGCCGTGGGTGACCACACACACCGCGCGGTCGAGGACGACGGAGTGCGGGACGAAGCGCGCGAGCGTGACCCCGGGGCGGCGCCCGACGGACTCGTCGACACCGGCCGGGCAGGTCGCCACGACGTGCACCGGCTCGCCGTCGAGCGCCTCGATCGCGGCACCGACCAACGCCTCGTCGGCCTGGGGCACCGACGACGTCGTCACCAGCACCACGGGCAGCTCGATGTCGTCGAGCCAGTCCGGACGCTCACGTGGCGGTGGTTCGAACTCGGCGGGGCCGATCATCTCCACCGCGGCGCCCCAGTCGGTGTGCGCGTACTCGAACGGCTTGCCGGTGGTCGCGAGGACGACCGGCGCGCGTCGCAGCAACTCGTCGGCCGAGCGCACCGCAGGCAGGTTCAGCGCGTCGCGCACGGGCCGCATCCCCGCCCGGAACGGCCGGTCGAAGACCATCCGGGTGACGCTGTCGATGCCGAGGTCCCGGATGCGGCCCAGCGGACCCCTCATCGGCCGCGCCCCGGCGCCGAACGGCGGCGACCCCGCCGAGCGGAGGTACGGGATGAACGGGGACAGCACCAGCCAGGGACGGGCCTGCGTCTCGGCCACCGACATCGCCCCCCAGCAGTTGGCGTCGACGATGACCACGTCCGGATCGACGTCGGCCAACGCCCGGCCGAAGTCTTCGATCTCCAACGCGGCCCGCGCCGCCAGGACGCGCACGGTGGCGCCCGCTGAGCGCAGCACGCTGCCGGAATCGTCGACGCTCTGCAGGGCCTCGATGCGCGCGTCGACGGCCTCGGCGGCGAACCCCTGCTGCCGGCACAGCTCGACGCCGGCCCGCAGCGTTCGCACCTGGATCCGGTGACCGCGGGAGGCCAGTTCGCCCAGCAGCCCGCAGAACGGGAACAGGTGCCCGAGGGCGGGCGACATGTAGGCCAGCACTACCGCCATGGCCCACCCATCCACGCCCCGAGTGGCGACGAATCCCTTCCATGCAGCCCACCGACACCCAGGAGCTGGTGGTCCTCCTCGACGACGAGGGGCACGCCGTCGGCTCCGCACCCAAGTCGCAGGTCCATCACGCGTCCACTCCCCTGCACCTCGCGTTCTCCTGCTACCTGTTCGACCGCGACGGCCAGGTGCTGTTGACCCGACGAGCGCTGCACAAGCGCACGTTCGCCGGAATCTGGACGAACACCTGCTGCGGGCATCCCGCTCCCGGCGAGTCGATGGCCGAGGCGGTGCGCCGCCGCGTCCGTCAGGAGCTCGGCCTCGACATCGCCGACCTGCGATGTGTCGTGCCCGACTTCCGCTACTACGCCGTGGCCAGTGACGGCGTGGTCGAGAACGAGCTGTGCCCGGTGTTCTGCGGGGTGGCCGTCGGCCCGGTGCAGGCCGACCCCGACGAGGTCATGGATTACTCCTGGGTGTCCTGGGAACAGCTGAAGGTCGCCGCGGGGCTCGGCTGGGCCATCAGCCCCTGGGCGGCCGAGCAGGTCGCGCTGCTCGAGACGGCGGGAATCGGACAGCACCAGCGGGCCTAGGACCTGAGCTCGTAGAGCCGCTCGGCGTACGCCAGGTCGTCGCGCCACAGCCGGGTGGCCGCCCGCCGCATCAGGGGACGGATCAGCGGAGCGACGCGCAGCCCCGTGCCGAAGTGCCTGCGGTCGGAGTGCGCGATCACCGCCTCGACGACGCTGGTGCGGCAGCGTCCGTCCCGGTCCCGCCCGATCGGCGTGGCGTGGGTCTCGACGACACTGCCCTGGCCTTCGCCCTCGACGATGCGCATCACCACCGTGCGTGGCGCCGGGGTGGTGAATTCGGCGATGACGGGCACGCCCAGCCGGCCGATGCGGAACGTGACGTCGACGACGAAGCGGTCCAGCTCCTCCGGCAGGTCGCCATCGGCGGGGGGTGCGCTGAGGACCTTCAGCCGGGTGAACGAGTAGGGGTGAAACCAGGCGCCGTGCCACGGATCGAGCCGGTTGGCGACGATGTCGGCGGGCTCGCAGACACCGTCGAGCCGGGCGACCGCCGCCACCGCGGGCTCACCGGGGCGCACCATGGCGACGGGTGCGTCGGTGCGTCCGCGATCTCCCGGCAGGTCGAGGCGCACCCAGCACAGCACGCCGTCGTCGTGGGACGGGTAGGGCTTCCAGGTGCCGTGGCGGCGCCGCCCCAGCCGCAGCCCGTGCCAGGGACACACCAGCGTCCCGCAGTCGACGGGCGCCTGCGACAGGTCGGCCCCCAGGTGCGGGCACGCGCGCGGTGCGACCAGCAGCGCGCCGTCGCCGTCGCGCCAGGCCACCAGTTCCCGGCCCGCCACCGTGGCGCCCACCGCCGCGGTGGTAATCGCCGAACTGGCGGCGATGACGTACCAGTTGCCGCCCGGCCGGGCCTGCGCCCGGGTCAGCGCCGAGCGGATCACCGCCGGGTTCGCGTCCCGATAGGTCGGCGCCTGCTCCGACCAGCGGCTGGTCGGAAGTACCTGGAAGGGAACCGCTTTGGCGACCTTGTCGCGCCACACCCGCACCGCGCTCACCGGCCGTCACCGCCGGCCATCGCGGCCAACCGGCGCAGCAGCGCCGAACGACCCTCGTTGGGCACGGTGTGCAGCGGGTGCCCGGCCAGCCCGAACCCACCGAGCAGTGCGTTGGCCGCCGCCCACCCGGTGGTCGCCGCGCGTTCCATCAACGCCACCGGCAGATCGATGCGAATCCCGTCGCCGGCCAACGCGACCCGCGCGTCGGGAGTCTCGACGGTGGGGCGGTCGGCGAAGTCGCCCGGCGCGAAGCGGGGGCAGTCGTCACGGCGCAACAGCCTTTCGTCGACGATCGACGCGGCAGCGGTCTCCGGGTAGAGCGCATGCATCCGCGCGATCAACGCACTGCGCACCTCCTCGTCGGGGGCCGACACCGAGTAGGCGTGCAGCTCGATCACCGAACCGCCGGTGCGGGCGGCCCATTCGGCGGCCTGGCGCTCGTAACGCTCCAGCACGCTGATGTTGTCCAGCGGCTCACGGCCCCCGGTGCCGACGAATGCCGCCCGGTCGGCGCGCACCGGCCGGTCCAACCACAACCGCAGCACGACGAACGACGACGCGGTCCCCATCGCCGCGACCCGGTCGCGCCACGGCCGGTCCCCCAGACCCGGTGAGGCGGCCACGATCCGGCGCAGCCCGCCGACGTCGGTGGCCAGAACCGCTGCGTCGGCCTTGAACACCCGGGCGGTCTCGGTCGTCACCACCACGCCATCCCCCACGTCGAGCGACTGCACCGCCACCCCGGTGTGGAACGCCACCCCCAGGGTCTCCAGGTAGGCGCGCAACGGATTCCACAGCGCCACATCAAAATTGGCGTTGGCGACGTCGAAGATCAGGCCCTCGCTGGAACCGAGGAAGTAGATGTGGAACATCGTGACGAGCTCACCGGCGGACAGCGCCTCGGGCCTGGCGAAGAAGCTGCGGGCGAAGACCTCGAACGCCAGGTGGCGTGCCGCATCGGGGAAGTTGATGTCGCGCAGGAAGGTCGCGGCGTCGCGTTCGTCGAGCAGCTCATAGGTCTGCGGCACCGACACCGTCACCAACGGCGCAGCGGCCCTGGCGTCGAGCCGTACCAGGTCGCGCAGCCGGAAAGTGGGGCTGCGCAAAGCGAACGCCAACGCATTCAGCGGCGGTGACGACGGCAGGCCGCGGAAGGTGTCGCGACGCCCGGCGCCGTCGATCAGCGGATAGTCCTCGACCGGGGTCAGCCCCGACAGGTGCGGATCGCTGCGGCGCAACAGTGCCCGCAGGTTGTAGTACTGCCGGAAGAAGGCGTGGAAGCCGCGGTTCATCGCCGCCGGCGAACCGTCGGCCAGGGTTTCCGGCCAGCCGCCGACCCGCCCGCCGAGGTAGTCGCGTTGTTCGAGGACGTCAACGGCCACACCGCGTTCGGCCAGCCCGGCGGCGGCGGCAAGCCCGGCGATGCCCGCTCCCACGACGACCACACGGGGTCGGGCGGTGCCGTCGGCGACCCGGCTGCGTCCGGGCGCGGCGGGCAGGGTCTGGCGGCGCCTGTCGGCTCCGTCAGCGGTCATCGGTCACACGCTCCCGTACCGCAACCGGTTGATCCACGCCTTGCCGATCCCGGCGGCGCCGACGGCGATCCGCCGGCCATTGCCGACCGTCGCGCGGGTGCCGAAGATCTCGAAATCGAGTGCCTCCACGCGCGCGAGGATCTCCGAATACAGCGTCAGCGCCGCCTCGACGCACGGACGCGACGCCGGGAGCAGCGCATCGATACCCGGGCGGGCGTTCTCGTAGACCGCGCGGGTGATCGCATGCTGCTCGGCCAGCGCGGCACGCACCCGCCCGTCGGTGCGCCCCCTGGCCTGACACCAGGTGAGCAGGTCGCGGTCCACGCCGTGCGCGGCGAGTTCGTCGGCGGGCAGGTAGACGCGGCCGCGGCGAAGATCCTCGTCGACGTCACGGATGAAATTGGTCAGCTGGAACGCCTTTCCGAGCGCGGCGGCATGCGGCGCCGCGTCCTCGCGTGGCCCGACGGTGCCGAGGACGGGGAGCAGTTGCAGCCCGATGACCTCTGCCGAGCCGTACATGTAACGCTCGAGCGAAGGCCGGTCCGGGTAGTCGGTGACCGTCAGATCCATCCGCATCGACTCCAGGAAGTCGTCGAACAGATCCCAGCCGATGTGGTACTTGCGCGCCGTGTGCACCACCGCCGTCAGCGCGGGATCGTCGTCGCAGGGCCGCTTCAGGACGAGGCTGTCGAACAGCCGGGTGGACAGCTGGTGGAGTTGATGCCCTCGTTCCTCGACGCCGCGGGTGCTGTCGAAGTCGTCGAGGATGTCGTCGGCTCTGCGGGCGAACCCGTACAGCGCGTGCACCGCCGGCCGCTGGCGGGGCGCCAGCATCCGCGTGGCGAGGAAGAACGTCTTACCGGTCTTGGCGTTCACGGCGCGACAGTGCCGATAGGCCTGCCGCAGTGAGGGTTCCCGCACGCCTGCGGCGTCGAGTTCGGTGTTGATCATGAGTGGCTCACCTCCGGGCTGGGGCGGACAGTGGTGACCCCGGTGATCCGGTCGGCGGCCAACCGGCCCGACATGATCGCGGTCGGAACTCCGACGCCGGGGACGGTCGACGATCCCGCCAGCACGACGTTGTCGACGCCGCGGACGGTGTTGGCAGGCCGGAACGGGCCGGTCTGGGCGAAGGTGTGCGCCAACGCGAACGGCGAGCCTGCCGCCATCCCCTGGCGGCCCCAGTCGGCGGGGGTCACCACGCGCAGCACCTCGGCATCGTCGCCGACGCCGGGCATCCGGGAACGCACCCGGTCGAGCATCTGCTCGACGTAGCCCGACTGCTCGGCGTCCCAATCCACGGTCCCCACCGTGGTGTTGGGCGCGGGCGCCAGCACGTAGAGCAGGTCGCGCCCTGCCGGCGCCAGGGACGGATCGCCTGCGGTCGGCCGGGTCACCAGCAGCGAGGGATCGCCCATCACCCGTCCGTCGCCGATGATGTCGCGGAACGTCTGCTTCCACGCCTCGCCGAACAGGATGGTGTGGTGTCCGGCATGCTCCCCCACTGCCGCGCAACCGATGTGGGCGACCACGGCCGACGGGGCGGCACGCAACTTCAGCAGCCGCCGCGGCGTGCGGCGCACCAGCCGGTAGGTGTCGGGCAGCTCGGTGGTCAGGACGACGGCGTCGGCGCCGAACCGCTCGCCGCCGGCGGTCCGCACGCCGGTGACGCGGGAACCGCTGAACTCCAGCTCCGAAACCGGTGCGTTGTACACGAACTCGACGCCGGCGCGGGTCGCCGCGGCGGCCATCGCGTCCGGGAGCGCCCGCATGCCGCCGCGGGGGAAGTAGACCCCCGCCACGGTGTCCATGTAGGCGATCACGGCGTACACCGCCAGCGCGCTCTGCGGTGGCACCCCGGCGTAGAGCGCCTGGAAGGTGAACACCCGCTGCAGCCGCTCGTCGGACAGGAAGCGGCGCACCATCGGTTCCCAGCGGCGGAAGCCGCCGAGTGCGACCAACCGCGCCAGCTGCGGGGTGAGCAGCGACAGCGGCGAGTCGAAGTTGGCGCCGATGAACCCGTCGAACTCGGTGAGGTAGAGCTTGGTCAGCCACTCCCGCAGCCGCAGATAGCCCTCGGCTTCCCGCCGACCGGCGAACCGCTCGATCTCGGCGGCCATCGCCGTGGGTTCGGTGTGCACGGCCAGCCCACTGCCGTCGGCGAACTCGGCCTGATACGCCGGGTGCACGGGGTCCAGCGGCAGGCAGTCGGCCAATGACTCGCCGACGGCGGCGAACGCGTCGTCGATGATGTCGGGCATCGTCAGCACCGTGGGCCCGGTGTCGAGTCGGTAGCCGGCGACGTCGGCGCGGCCGACACGCCCGCCGGGGTGGGCGCCGCGCTCGAGCACGGTGACCGCGCGGCCGCGGCCCGCCAATTGCATGGCCGCCGACAGCCCGGACAATCCGGCGCCGACGACGACGACCCGGTCGGTCTTCCCGGTGACGGTGCGCATCAGGCCGCCCGCCGAGTGCAGGCGACGGCCATGTCGGCCAGCGCGGCGCGGGGAGCGTCGGGGATCGCGGCCCGGTCGAGGAAGCTCAGGGCGCGGGCGTGGCGCTGGGCGATGAGCTCCTCGATCCACTGGACCGCGCCGCTGGCGACGATGAGGGTGCGCCAGCGTTCCACGGCGGGGGCGTCGATGTCCGGGGTGGTCATCAGCTCCGCGAGCTGGCGGCGCAGCGACGGACCGGCCAGTTCGTAGGCGGCGACGATGACGCTGGTGGCCTTGCCCGCCTCCATGTCGGTGTGCGCGGATTTGCCTGTCAGCGAAGGCGATCCGAGCACCCCGAGGATGTCGTCGCGCAGCTGGAACGCTTCGCCGATGGCGGCCCCGTAGCCCGACAGCGCGTCGATGACCGCACCACTGCACCCTGCCATCGCGGCACCGATCTCCAGCGGCCGGCGCACGGTGTAGTTGCCCGATTTGCGGCGAAGCACGTCGAGGACCTCCTCCAGCGTCGGGAAGGCGTGCGAGCTGTTGACCAGGTCGGAGAACTGGCCGATCGCCAGCTCGCTCCGCATGTCGTCGTAGTGGGGCCAGACACGGGCCAGCGCGTCGGCGCCGATCCCGCTGCGCCGCAGCATCACCTCGGCCCACACCAGGCACAGGTCGCCGAGCAGGATCGCCGCGGACTCTCCGAAGCGCTCCGCCGATCCCGCCAGTGCCCGGTCGCGGTGCCAGCGGCCGAAGACGACGTGCGCCGACGGCCGGGCCCGGCGCAGCGGCGAGGAATCCATGACGTCGTCCTGGATCAGCGCGAAGGCGTGCAGCAGTTCCAGGCTGGCCGACGCGCGCAACGCCGCCTCGTCCTCGTCGGCGCCGCACAGCCACCCCAGGTACATGAAGGTGGGCCGCACGTACTTGCCGCCGTCGAGGAAGCTGCACAGCAGCTCGCCCGCGCAGTCGACGTTGGCGGCGCCGAGCCGCTCGACGCACTCCCCGTGCACGAACTCGTCGAGGTGTTTGCGCACGGCGGACCGTAGCTCGGCCTGCCAACCCCCACCGAATGACACCGTGCGGGTGGACGGCCGCTCGAGCAGCTCCGTCACCCGCACCCCTGTGCGTTCACCGTTGTTCAACCCCGACTCCTTCTGATCGCGCGACGGGCACCGACAGACCCGGTCACCAGGCATTCGGAGAAGGAGGCGGGTCGGATTGGTCGAACGGGTCAATTAATTCCGGGGCGCTGCTGTGCACCGCCGCTTGCAGGGCTCGTTCCCGCGCGATGCCGCCCGCGCCGCGGCGGTTCCGGCGGTGTCTCGCCGAGCCCGATGCGCTGGTGCAGCCGCGCCAGCGGACCCGGCGCCCACCAGTTCCACCGTCCCATCAGGTGCATGTAGGCCGGCAGCAGCATCATCCGGACCAGGGTGGCGTCGATCAGCACCGCCAATGTCAGGCCCAGCCCGAACATCCGCATGAACGACACCTCGGCGGCGATCAGCGCGGCGAAGGAGATCGACATGATCAGCGCGGCCGCGGTCACCACCCGTCCGGTGTGGGCCAGTCCCAGCGCCACGCTCTCGTCGTTGTCGATGCGGCCGCCGGCCAGCCAGAACTCGCGGATCCGGGCGATCAGGAAGACCTCGTAATCCATGGACAGCCCGAACGCGATGCAGAACAGCAGCACCGGCATGTTGGCCACCAGCGTGCCGGTCGGTGTCGTGCCGAACGCACCGAGGTGGCCGTCCTGGAAGATCCACACCAGCGCGCCGAACGCCGCCGTCAGCGACAACAGGTTGAGCACCAGCGCCTTGAGCGGAAGCACCACGCTGCCCGTCATCAGGAACAGCAGGACGACCGTGATCAGCGCGATGATCCCGAGAACCGCGGGCAGCCTCGCGGTGATGGCCTGCACGCTGTCCCGGTTGATCTGGGCTATCCCGGTCATCTCGACCGCACGACCGCCCGGTCCGCCGAGCCGGTGCAGCCGGTCGAGTTGCTGCCCGGACGCCGCCGAGAACAGCGGCGCCGTGCTGCCCACGGTCAGATAGGCGGAGCCGCCCTCGACCGCCGCTGCGGTCGGCGGGCCGACCTCGCGGCCGTCGACGAAGGTGCCCGCCGGGGTGCCGACCGACGACACGTCGGGCAGCCGTGACGTCTCGAGCCCGTAGCTGCGGAACTCCTGCGCACCCAGGCCGGCGGCGTCGGGCACCACGACCGTCACCGCGGCCTCGGAGTTGTCGGCGAACTGCGACCGCAGCATGTCCCCGACCTGATGCGCCGACGCGGAGGTGGGCAGCACCCGGTCGTCCGGGAACCCCCACGACACACCGAGGAAGGGCACCCCGAGGACCAGCAGCGCCGCGGTGCCCGCCACGGCGACGGCCACGGCCCTGCGGGTCACGAACTTCGTCGACCGGTACCAGAATTTGTGCCGTACCGGTGCGGGTGCGGTGTCCCGGGGGCGCAGCCGCCGCCGGACGTCCAGGGCGTCGAGCCGGGGTCCGAGCAGCACGATCACCGCGGGTGTCACGACGATCGCCGCGGTCGCGCACAGCGCCACCGTCGCGACGCCCGCGTAGGCGAACGACTTCAGGAAGTACATCGGGAACAGCAGCATCGCGGCCATCGACAGCGCCACCGTGAGCGCCGAGAACATCACGGTGCGGCCCGCGGTGACCATCGTGGTGATCAGCGCCCGGTCCCGGGCCGCGCCCCCGGCGATCTCGTCTCGGAAGCGGCTGATGATCAACAGCGTGTAGTCGATGGCCAGCGCCAGGCCCAGCGCGGCGGTGAGGTTCAGCGCGAAGATCGACACGTCGGTCCACACCGCGACCAGGCGCAGCAGCGCCATCGAGCCGACGATCGACAGCGCCCCGACGGCCACCGGAAGCGCCGCGGCCAGAAGTCCTTTGAACACCCACAGCAGCACCAGGAAGCTCAGCGGGATCGCGATCGCCTCCATCAGCACGACGTCACGCTTGGTCTGGGAGTTGATCTGCGAGTACACCATCGCCGAGCCGCCGGCCAGCACCGTCACGTCGTCGTGGTCCGGCAGCACCGCCGCCTCGACGTCGTCGACGAGCGCCTGGGCGTTGCGCGGGCCGGCGTCCTCGCCTCCGGTCAGCTCGGCGACGATCAGGCCGGTGCGGCCGTCGACACTGGTGAGGGCGGCGGCGCCGGCGGGCGGGGACGTCCACGGCGACACCACGGACACGACGTTGCGATCGTCGTCGATCCGGTCGACGATTTGCAGTCCAGCGGCTCTGGCGGCCGCGCTGTTCGCGCTCTGCGGGTCGGTCACCGTGAACACCAACTCGACGTCGCCCTTACCGAAGGTGTCGGTCATGGCGCGGGTCGCGCGGGTGGACTGCGACGCCGGATCCTGAAAGCCGCCCGACGACAGGCTGTCTGCGGCGGGCACGCCGAAGACCGCCGCGCCGACCAGCACCAGTGCTGCGATGGCCACGACGCGACCGGGGGCTGCGATGGCCATCGACGCGATTCGCTGCAGCAGCTCGACCTCGCCTGTTTCGGTGCCTGTTTCGGGTCACCGCCC
>Ga0209347_1003865_pt1 | contig 16633 bp, 11 predicted proteins | sample AutmiccommuBRH23_FD_187382 | JGI IMG/M metagenome (GOLD analysis project Ga0209347, IMG submission 187382) | Deep subsurface microbial communities from Mt. Terri, Switzerland - Autotrophic microbial communities BRH/23 (SPAdes) (version 2) | ecosystem: Environmental > Aquatic > Deep subsurface >...
AGCCGGAGGCCCGGCTCGGCGGGGCGGTCGCCCGTTCCCGGACGGGCGTCACGGCGTCGTGCCTGCCCGTAGCCGCGTGGTGCTCTACGGGTTCATGCGCCGGCGGCCACAGAGGATATCCGCCGGCAAGCGAACGCCTAAAATGGGCGAAGCGAATTACCAGATACACAACCCCTATTCCACACAGTAGTATTCTCAGCAACTCAAGCATCGATATCCCTCCCAGACAGCAGGGCAGTCTCTTTCACTCGGTAACAGCGTGTCGTACACATCCATCACCTGAGAGTACGGCGCGCGAATGAGAAGCCGGTTAATGAGGTGTTAGAATTTCGTTAATCGTGGTTTCTCGCACGCGGGCTCTGTATAATTGTACGGCAGGACGAGCCCGGCGCCGGAGCATCGTTTTGAGACCGCCTGTCCGTCCAGGTTTTGGTAAGGAGTTGCCGATGTCGAAAGCCAGCATCCTTGTCGTCGATGACGAAGAGGATATTCGCGAGCTTGTGCAGTTGAACCTGGATCGCGAGGGATACCGGGTCCTGACCTGTGAGACGGGCGAACAGGCGCTGGCCGTGGCGCGGTCGAAGACGCCGGACCTGATCGTCCTGGACCTGATGCTGCCCGGCATCGACGGCCTGGAGGTCTGCAAGCGGCTCAAAGCCGACTCGGCCCTGCAGCAGATCCCGGTGGTCATGCTGACGGCCAAGGGTGAGGAGTCCGATATTGTCGCGGGGCTCGAGCTGGGAGCCGACGATTACATCACGAAACCCTTCAGCGGCAAGGTGCTGGTCGCGCGGGTCCGCCGGCTCCTGAGGAAGGTGGTCGAGGGTTCCGAGGAGAAGAGCCTTGTGAGGGTCCACGGCCTGGTCATCGACCCCGCCCGCTACGAGGTGACTCTGAACGACGAGCCCCTCTCGCTGACCCTGACGGAGTTCAACATTCTTCACACGCTGGCCCGGCGTCCGGGCCTGGTGTTCACCCGCTACCAGATCGTCGACTCCATCCACGGCGACGACTACCTCGTGACGGACCGCGCCGTGGACGTCCAGATCGTGGCGCTTCGCCGGAAACTCGGGGCTTGCGGCAAGCTCATCGAGACGGTTCGCGGCGTCGGCTATCGATTCAAGGATTGAGACTCATGCTTCGAACCCGGCTGATCTGGCAACTGTACCCGTCGTTCCTGGCGGTCACGCTCGTGGCCGTGCTGGCCGTGGCGGTCTATTTTTCGCATGCGTTTCGCGTGTTCTATCGCAGCGAGTCGCGAGACGAACTGCGGGCGGTGGCGGCGGTGGCGGCGCCGCAGATTGCCCGCATGCTCGACGGCAACCCCGGCGAAATCGATGATCTGTGCAAACGATTCGGCCAAACCACCGGCAATCGGCTGCGGTTCACGGTCGTTACCTCCGACGGCCGCGTCCTGGGCGATTCCGACGAGGACCTGGCGAACATCAAGGACCATTCCGACCGGCCGGAGATCCAGGCGGCGCTTCGCACCGGCTACGGCGAATCGATTCGTCCCAGTCCCACGCTGGGCAGGGAGATGCTGTACGTGGCGGTTCCGGTCGAGGGGGATGTTCCTCCCCGGGCGGTGATTCGCCTGGCGATCTTCGCCAACGCCATGGACCAGGTGATCGCCGACATGCGGGACCATATCCTGTGGGCGGGCCTGATCATCGTGGTGTGCGTGGCGCTGCTGAGCCTGCTGATCTCCCGCAGCATCAGCCGGCCGATCGTGAGCATGAGGCGGGTCGCGCAGTCGTTCGCCCGGGGGCAGTTCAACGTCCGCGTGCCTGCCGCGGTGGCCGCGGAGCTGGACGATCTGGCCAAGGCCCTCAACGAGATGGCCACCCAGCTCGGCGACCGGATTGTCACGATCACCCGGCAACGCAACGAGCTGGAGACGGTCCTGTCCAGCATGATCGAAGGGGTCTTCGCGGTTGATGTCCGCGGGCGCATCGTCAGCGTCAACCGGGCGGCCGCACAGTTGCTGCGCATCGATCCGGCCAAGGCCCAGGGCCGCACCGTCGAGGAGGTGGTCCGCAATCTCAGTCTCCAGCAGTTCGTGCGGGAGACGCTCGTCAGCGAAAAGCCCATCGAAGGCGATGTCTCGTTTCCCGGCGACGGCGAACGGTTCTTCCAGGTGCAGGGGGCCCGCCTGGTCGATCCCGGCGGCGAGCGCGCCGGCGCGGTGGTGGTGCTCAGCGACATGACCCGCATTCACCGGCTCGAGAACCTGCGTCGTGATTTCGTGGCCAACGTTTCCCACGAGCTCAAGACGCCGGTGACCTCCATCCAGGGCTTCGCCGAGGCCCTGCAGGAGGGGGGCGTGGCCGATCCCGAGCAGATGCGCCGCTACGTGGGCATTATCGTCAAGCACTCCCAAAGGCTCAACGCCATCATCGACGACCTGCTGAGTCTGTCGAGACTCGAAGATGAGACAGAGCGGCGGTCCATCTCCTTCGAGAGCCACCAGCTCCGGGCCGTTCTAAGAACCGCGATCGATCTGTCCGCCATCAAGGCCGAGCAGAAACAGGTGAAGGTGACGCTGGTCTGCGAAGACGATCTCCAGGCAAGGGTCAATGCGCCGCTGCTGGAGCAGGCGGTTGTCAATCTCATTGACAACGCCGTCAAGTACAGCGAGCCCGGGGCCGCCGTGGAGGTCCGCGTCGATCAACGACAAGGCCATACCGCGATTCGCGTCAAGGACGCCGGCTGCGGCATCCCGGCCGAGCACCTTTCGAGAATCTTCGAGAGGTTCTACGTGGTCGACAAGAGCCGCAGCCGCAAGCTCGGCGGCACCGGCTTGGGCCTGGCCATCGTCAAACACATCGCCCAGGTCCACGGCGGGCACGTCACGGTCGAGAGCACGCCCGGCCAGGGCAGCACCTTCACCATCCATCTGCCCGGCAGATGACGCGAGACCCGGTGAGCCGGCTGCTGACGAATTGCTGACTGGACTTCTGCAAAATGGACATTGGGCCTACTTTAGGAAGGAAGAATCTTGTTCCTCGATTCTTCCTTCCTAAATCTTAACCACTGTACAAACAAAAAGTTATGTCGATTCTTCAAGGAAATCGAAGAATAAGATTTCCTTGAAGAATATAGGCCCAATGTCCATTTTGCAAAAGTCCAGTTACTGAGCAGGCGGAGTCGATTCGGGGGACCGACGGCCGACGCGATCGACTCTATGGCTCCGCCAGCGGCGTCGACGTACTACATCGCTTTTCGAGTAAGCCGGGCAGGTACAGGCAAAGGGCCTTGCGGATCATACCGACGGTTTGGCGGGGGTTCTTCCATTGGCCAAGGATCTTCCACCGCCTGGGCAGGCACGCGAGCAGTTCCCGCCGAATGAGCCGCGTCACGTCCGAGGATCGGGCCAGGCAGCGAACCCTGGCAAAGAACTCAAGCTGATCGTTCAGACTCCCCCCTCTATAGCAGGCCCTTCGCAAAATCATGGCCAGGAGAATGCTTCGCTCCCGACCGGACAACGGGGTCCGATCCTCCAGTCTGGCCAGCGCGTCGAGCTCGCTGAAGACCTCGGGCATCAGCATCTTGGAGGCCACGATGGCCAATCGTTGCAGATGGGCCTGCCGCAGGTGTTTTTTCAGCGAGGCGCCGGGCGGAAGGTACTCGCACAGCGGGATCTCCCGGTACAGTCTGCGAAAGAACACCTGGTTGTATTCAAACCACTTCCTCTGCCTCCGATCGACCTCGAATCGGTCGCGGGCGCTGCCGCGCAGCCCCCCATGCTGGCGATAGTGGAAGGTCGGGCCGCCGGGGATGCGGACCCCGCTGAATCGGCGGGCGATTCGAATCGCCATCTCGTAGTCCTGAGACCGCACGAGTTTCACGTCGAAGGGGCCGACGCACGCGTAGCACGAGGTCCTGGCGAACAGGGCGGCCCCGCCGAGGAAGTTCATCTCCAGCAGGGGGGGCAGGAAGCCGTGTTTCTGGACGTCCGGGATCCTGGACTCATCGAGGATCGGGCCGAGGCGGTTATCCTCCGGGCGACTGGCCGTGTAGTAGAAGGTGCTGTAGCTGAAACCATGTTCCGGGTGGGCTTCGAGCGGTTCGACAAAACGGGCCAGCGCCTCGGGGAACGCCACGTCGTCATCGTCGAAGATCCAGAGGTACGCGCCGGTGACCCGTTCCAGGCCGGCGTTGATCGCCGCGGGCTTGCCCAGTTGAGGGGTCTCAATGTACTCGATTCTGTCCCGATAGGGCGCCAGCACGTTCAGCGTATCATCCGTCGATCCATCATTGACCACGATGACCTGAGATGGCGTGAGCGTCTGGGACAGAATGCTGTCCAGGCACTCGGCCAGGAAATCCGCCCGATTGAACGTCGGGACCAGCACGGTCACGGTTGGCACAACTGCCATGAGTCCTCCTCCTTGATCCGGCGGCCCCGGAGATTCTCACGGGGCCGCGATTCCATTTGCATCAGATGGTGTGGCACGACGCTCCAGCAGGTCGCCCGAGAGCCATCTCTCGGATACGCGGGCAGTCCCCCGGGGTTCATTGAGCCTGAGCCCGCCCGGATTCTATCAGTCATTGTCTCACATGTCTCCACGGATGTTGTTTTTCGCTCCGAGACGCGGCGCTACATTCTCTAAATTACCCTTGACGAGGCGGCGCAAATCGGTTCTATTAACACCCTGCGGCCGGACAGGCTGCGTGCAACTGGTTGCATGAGGTCCTGAGCAATCCGCTCATCTCTTATGGGACTCTATAACGGATTCTTCTTCTTGGAAAGGATTGGGCAATGCGGAGCGTGAAACTTTCGACCGTCCTGGTTGTCTTGGGGATGTCCATCGGGATGGTTTTCGTCAACGGCTGCGATTCGCAGATGAAGGACCTGGAGACGCGGAACCGCACCCAGCAGGCCCGCATCACGGACTTGGAGGGCCAATTGCAGGCGGCTCAATTGAAGCTGGCCGAGCTCACCCGCCAGCTTGACGCCGCCAACTCCATCGGCGGGGTCGAGGTCGATGCGCTCCGGCAGAAAATCGCCGCCCTCGAAGAGGACATTGCCAAGAAGACAGCCCTGATCGAATCCATGCAGACCAACCTGATGGGCGTCTCGCCGCTGCCGGTGGAACTCAACACCGCGCTGGAGGACTTCGCCAGGGGCAGCGACATGATCGAGTACGACGCCAGCAAGGGGCTGGTCAAGTTCAAGAGCGACCTGCTCTTCGAGAAGGGCAGCGACGACGTGACGACGCGGGCCGCCGAGGCGGTCAAGACCCTGTGCGGCATCCTGAACACCGAGGCGGCCAAGCAGTTCCACGTGATCGTGGCCGGCCACACCGACGATGTGCCGATCCAGAGGCCGCAGACGAAGGTCGAGCATCCGACGAATCGGCACCTGTCGTCCCATAGGGCGATCTCCGTGCTGGAAGAGATGGAGAAAAGCGGCATCGAGTCGGCGCGGCTGAGCACTCGCGGGTTCGGCGAGTATCGGCCGATTGAGCCCAACGCCGCCGGCAAGAAGGGCAATCCGAAGAACCGCCGGGTCGAGATCTACATCGTGCCGGCAGGCGCCTGACGCCGCACGATCTCCGCTGTGCAGAACGATTGAAAAGCTCATGTCGGTCCCGTGTGCAAGGCCGGCATGAGCTTCTGTTTTTTTAACAACTCGGCAAAAAGCCAAGAAAGGAAGCCACAGAGCGATGGGAGTTTGATTGTTGATGGTTGATTTCGGATTGAAGAGCACTCCTGTGAGCGAAAGCTCGCCGCCGCCCGACAATCACAAATCACACATCCCAAAATCAACCATGCTCTCTCTCTGTGTCCTCTGTGGCCCAAACCGCTATCTTGGCCTTGGAGCGGATCATTGTGTTTCTTACGCAGGTTGTTCGGCCTGATCCCAGGAGCGAAGACGAACGAGTCTGCCGGCGTTGCCCCGGGCTGGATGAGCGTGCATCCGGGCGGGCTCGTAGAGACTATTGATGATGCATCCTTTCCCCGCTGCTTCGTATAGAAGCTGTCGGTGGACAATTGAAGGGGTGGGCCTGCGTCGAACGTGAGACGGAGGTTGGGAGTCGAAATGCGGGGGAGTTGTGGGAAGAATCGAGCGGTACACCACGGAGCGTTTGACGGCCCGGCGTGTCCGCTGGGCGGATTTCGACGATGCCCAGCGGTTGCACTCCGACCCGCAGGTCGCCAGGACGCTCTCAACGACCGGCCAGCCCCTGCCCGAGGAGACGACCCGGCGGATGCTCCGCAGGTCCATCCTGCACTGGCGGACGCAGGGCTTCGGGCTCTGGATGTTTCACCGCCGCGACACCGGCGAGTTCATCGGCCGGGGCGGCCTCATTCGATACAACGCACTCGACATGGGCGGCCGGGAGGAGATCGGCCTGGCGTATGCGGTGATGTCCTCGCACTGGGGGCAGGGCTACGCCACGGAAATGGGCGATACCAGCCTCTGCGTCGGCTTTCGGCATCTGGAGTTTGAGAGCATAGGGGCCTGGACCCTGCCCTCGAACCTCGCGTCGCAGCGGGTGATGGCGAAGCTGGGTTTCCGGTACGAGAGCGACATCATCTTCTGCGGTCTGCCGCACCGGTTCTTCCGCCTCGACCGCCAAGACTACCAACCCCGCCACACCTGCGTCGAAGACGCGAAAGACCACGCTCGGAAATGATGCAGCGGCTCCTTCGGCTTGTACGCAATAGGCTGGGTGGCCGGTCGCGGGGTACGTATTTCGCTTTTTGGGCGTCGAGCAGGAATGGGTGGCCGAGGCGTGTACGCTTCGTGGCACAGCTTTCTCTTTCGACACGGATTCACCCGGCCTGGCCTTCGGCCGAAACCAAGGGCGTTTATCGCTTTGCGGGGTACCAGCGGAGAGTGAAGCCGTGATAAGGTGGCGCGATACGTCCTCTTTCTCTGTGTCTACTTTGATCGATCTTTCTTGTCACATCTTCCCGCAATCGGTTTCTATTCTCTCGGAAGGGTTATAATCAGGGCGTTCCTTGATGGAGAGTTGCAGATGTTTGGCAGATCGAAAAGTGACGTTGAGTTGCTCAGGGCGAGCCTCGATGGCAGCACGCAGGCCTTCGGGGTGGTCGTGGGCCGGTATCAGTCGCTCGTCTGCGCCATCACCTACGGCGCTACGGGCGACGTGGGGCGCAGCGAGGAATTGGCTCAGGAGGCTTTCCTGCGGGCCTGGAAGAGTCTTGGACAACTCCAGGACCTGGGCAAGTTCCGGGCGTGGCTGTGCAGTATCGCGCGGAGCACCGTGCAGAACTGGTTCCGCAGCGAGAAACGCGACGTGGTTGGCCGGGCGGCTCCACTCGATGTCGCGGCGGAGAGAGCATCCCACGAATCCGGGCCCGAGGAGGCGGTGATGGTCAAGGAACAGCAGGCAGTCGTCCGGCAGACCCTGGCCCGGATGCCCGAAGGGCTCCGCGAACCCCTGATCCTCTTCTATCGCGAGGGCAGATCCACGCGGGAAGTGGCCGAGCTGCTGGGGCTGTCGGAGAACGCCGCCCGCCAGCGGATCTCCCGCGGTCGCGGCATGCTCCGCGAGCAGATGGCCGAGATGGTCGAGACCGCCATCGCCCGGACCAAACCCGGCAAGGCCTTCACCGCAGCGGTCATCGCTTCGATTGCCGGTCTGGGCGTCAAGGGCACGGCAACGGCTGTAGCCGCGGCGGGGGGCTCTCATGGCATCGCGTCGATCCTGTCGGGCTTGACGGCCAAGGTGGCCGTCGTGGCCGTTGGCGCTGTCGTTATCGCAGGCGGGATCGTCGTGTACAGGCAAGTCTATTCCGTGAAAGAGCCGCTCGCTCGGGCGGGAATTCAGTCCATTGCTCAGGAGCAGGCGGAGCAGGTCGCGTCGCCGGTCTTGCCGATATCGCAAGCCAGGGTCGCGACAGACGCGGCGGCAGGGGCTGAGGGCTTGTCGGAGACTTCACCTGCCGTTGCGACTCCCGGCGCAGAGGCCGGCGCTCCATCGGCGCCTGTCGCGCGGGACAGACATGCGGCCGCGACGGAGGAGGAGGCAAAGCAGTTCGAATTCACGCCCAAAGGCGTGCTCAGCGGCCGGATCACCGATATCGAGACCGGCGAGCCCGTGCGGGATGCCCGCCTGGCCATCACGATGGGCCGGGTCTACACCGCCCGGACGGATGCAAACGGTTTCTACTCTCTTGAAAAGATCGAGAAAGCCGGTGATTTCCGGGTCTCCGTCGTTTCGCGGGAGTACATCGGGATTCCGGACGACGACCGCAATTCGAATGTACACCTGAGCCCGGACAAGCAGATTGTCAAGCACCTGCAGTTGCCGAAGGCCTGCATGGTCGATGTGTGGGTTGTCGATGGTAACGGCGTGGGGATCAAGGACGCCCGGGTGGTCGGCACCTTGCTGGCCGACGATCGCAAGAGGGAGGTCAACCGCTCCGTCTACAGCACCCCGGGGACCGATCCGAACGGCTATGTCCTGCTGGGCGGATTCCCCCCGGCCGAGACGGACTACCTGATCACGGCCTGGCATACCGTCGAGACCGGTGTCGAGCAGCGCAATGGCCGGAGGTTCACTCGCAGCGAGTGCGACTATGCCCCCGGGCGAGCGGCGGTTCGTTTGACCGATCCCAACGTCGTTCGGCAGATCCATATCGTGCTCGATCCGGGCCAGACGGTGTACGCCCGCACCGAATACGAGGACGGCCTGCCCGCGGCCGATACGGACATCGAGCTAAAGCCGACCTGGTGGCACTGTAATTACGTCTTGCCGCGGTACAGAACGGATAGCGACGGTGTCCTTGTCGCCAGGCACATCACGCCGGGGCTGTACGATGTCTTCGTCAGCATGCCGATGGGCGACTCCCGATCCATCAGTCGCAAGGTGATGCAGGCGCAGCTTCCGCCCGCTGGTGCCGAACCGCTGGTGGTGCGCCTGGCCGGGAAGTCCCCGCAGTCGCTGGTCTCCATCACCGGTTCGCTGATTTGCCGCGGCCCGAAGAGACCTTCCTCCATCGAGATCGAGAGTTCCTCACGCACCGGCCAGCCGATTTACGGGACCGTGGACTACAGGTCCAGCGGCGAGACGCTCGGCACGTTCACCGTGGACCGGCTGGAGCCGGGGACCTACACGCTGAGGTTCTCCGGCGACGGGATCGAGGACGTCACGATGCCCAACGTCGTCGCCCCGAGCACAGGGCTGCAAGTCGAGTTGGTCTACGCCGCCAAGCCGAACGTGGCGGGCAGCGTGGTCGACGCCGCCACCGGAGCGGCCATTCGCGACTTCGGGATCCGCGTGAGGAAACTGCGGACGCTGCGGGGCGCTCCGTACGTGCAGACGAATCGATGGGTCCACTATGAGAACGAGAGGGGCGAATTCAGCCTGGATGTGGTCGGTCCGGGCATCTACCAGGTGCAGGTGACCGCGAAGGGGTATGCCCCCGCCTGGAGCGAGCAGATCAACACGGACGCCTCGACGCCGGAAGTCGTCGCGCTGTCCGCGGGCGGCTCCATCTCCGGCCGGGTGGTCAATGAGCGGGGCGAGCCGGTCGGCGGCGCCAAGATCGTTCCGCTGTCCCTGGCGAACGGGGCGATGTCTGATACCGAGGATGTGTTCGTCAGCGAGGATGGCGCCGTCGAGGCGGTGGATGGGCGTTTCACGCTGGACCATGTGTCCGCGGGCGCCGAGACGCTCAAGGTGACGCATCCGGACTACGCTGTGCGGATCGTGCCGGAAGTCCTCGTGGCGGAGGGGCGGACAACCGGGGGCATCGAGGTCGTCCTGACAACCGGCGGCACGGTCGAGGGGTACGTATACGATCTTCAGGGCAAGCCCCAGGCGGGACAGGTGCTCTTCGCCCAGGAGGCCGGCGGGCCGGACAGCACGATGTACGCCGGGGCCGGCCGGTTCGGGAAGGCCGTCGCGGACGCCAACGGCTTCTATCGCTTCGAGCACCTGCCCGAGCGGCTCTGTCACATTCAACGCATGGAGGAGGCGCGGGCCTTGGGCGTGCTGTGTCGGGCGGTCCTGCCCCGCAATGGCCAGGTCACGCGACTGGACCTCGGCGGCCTCCCGGTCGTGCGGGGCCGCGTCGTCCTCGACGGCGTTCCCGCGGCCAAAACCAGACTTCAGATCGGGCCCGCCCGCTCGCAGCACACCGGGGCGTTCCGCTGCTACGCCTTCACCGACGAGCAGGGCAATTTCACATTCGGCGGCGCTCCGTCCGGGTCATATAGCATTCAGTGCGAGCGGTCCACGGAGCAATCTCGATGGGTCCCGATTGGGATGATCACGGTGGGCAGTGCGGACACGGATGCCGGAACGCTCCCTGCGAATGGGAGCAGCCTGCTCGTGACGCTCCCCGGCGGGGGCATGGCCGGCGACTGGTCGATCGAGAGCGTTTCGCTTTCGACGGGGAAAAGGCTCTGGTCCGCGTCGGCGGGCATTGCGTCGTCCCCCTCGAAGCCCGGTGATCCATACATCATCAGAAGCGTCGAGCCCGGCCAGTACACGCTGAACGTCAGGCGTGCGGACCAGGTGTACTGGCAGCAGCCCGTTCAACTGGACCCGGCCAAGCGTCCCTGGACGCTCTCGCTTGATCTGCCAGTGTCGAAGGCGAGCGTGTCCGGCCGCATCCGCGGTATTGGAGCCCGCACACTCGTCCTGTGCCGGGAGCAGAGAGACGTGATCGCAGTGGTGCAACTCGGTCCGGCCGGCGTCTGTCGCGTGGAGCATCTCCCGGCGGGGCGGTACTGGGTCGGGGACTTCGCCAGCGCCTTGCACGATCTGCCGCCGCTGGCCGAGTTCGATCTGCGGGAGGGCGAAGACAAGATCCTCGACCTGGATCTGTCCGCAACGCAAGAGGTACAGACGGGCTTCGTGCGTGTGCAGGTCGTCGATGAGGCCGCCTTGGCCATTGACAACGCTCAGATTCGGCTTGAGGGTCCGCAGGGTCCGGTGTTGCCCGTGTATTCTGAGGAAACCGGCCAAGGCTTCCTCACCGTTGCGGGCCCGCACACGCTGCACGTGCAGGCCGCGGGCCGCCGACCCGTCGTTAGAAAGCTGAACGTCAGGCTGTTCGACCGCAATCTTGCGATGCCCCAGACCGTGCTCGTCTGCCTTGAACGGCAATAGGCCCAGAGTTCCCCGGCCAGACGCCGGGATCGATTCACATGGAGCCACGGCGCCGGCTTCAACGATCTCCGTGGTCGTTGAAGCCGGCGATCATTTCCCGAGCCGGGAGCGGGCCTTCAGTTGGTCCCGCAGCCAGTCGGGGCGGTTGGTGGTGATTCCATCGACACCGAGCGCGACCAGCCGGGCCGCCTCGTCCGGATCGTCCACCGTCCAGACGTACAGCTTCTGCCCGGTGGCCCGCACGCCGCGGACGAACTCTGCGGTCACGCCCGCATAGTGTACGTCCAGGCCGTCGAGGCCGCGGTCTCTGGCCGTCTGCGCGAGACTTGGATCGTGGGGAATCCACTCTTCGGTGTCCTTGACCTTCTCGGTGCCCCGAAGCCAATAGGTGGGGACGTCGATCAGTCTCTTCGACGCCGTGACCACCTCCAGGTCGAAGCCGATGATGACGATCCGGTCCATTTTACCGCTCTCGACGATGATCGGCCGCAGCAGGGGCAGGATCTCCGGGCCGCACTTGATCTCGACGTAAAGCTTCTGTCCGGGCGGGATCGTCTCGATCACCTGGGCCAGCAGCGGAATCCGCTCGCCGGCAAACTGCGGCCCCTTGAAGCTCCCCACGTCGAGCCCGCCCAGCTCCTGCGAGTCGGTCTCGGAGACCTTGAGGTCCACGCCGGCGGTCCGCTTGGTCGTCTTGTCGTGAATGCAGACGATCCGCTGGTCCCTGGACAGGTACACGTCCACTTCGACGTCGGCCCGCTTCTCCCAGCCGAGATTCACTGCGGCCAGCGTATTCTCCGGCGCCAGGTCCGACGCCCCGCGATGGGCGATGATCTCCACACTCCGCCCGCACCCCGATGCCCCCAGAACCAGCATGCCAAACATCCCCAGGACTACAGCACATCTCATTTCAAGCACTCCATCAAGGCGGTGACCATCGTGTGTGGTATTCCAGCGACCCCATGGTATCGCCCAGCCGATCCAAGTTCAACCCTGCGCCGCCCGTCAGGCCGCGAAATGCAGCAAGCGACAAATCGAATGACAAGGAAAGGCCTGTGAAGACACGTCGTCTCTTCAAGGATCGGGTGGCAGCGGCCAGCGGAGCTTGCCGATGGCTCGACCCCCGGCTGTCGGCATGACTTCTAACTGGACTTCTGCAAAATGGACATTGGGCCTATATTCTTCAAGGAAATCTCATTCCCCGACGCGCAGCGGCGCTGCGGGCTTCGATTTCCTTGAAGAATCGACATACCTTCTTGTTTGTAGGGCGGTTAAGATTTAGGAAGGAAGAATCGAGGAACAAGATTCTTCCTTCCTAAAGTAGGCCCAATGTCCATTTTGCAGAAGTCCAGTTCTAAGGGGCAACGCTCAGATTGCGGACGAAGTCGTTCGCCTTTACGTCCGCCACGCTCAGCGGCTTGCCATTGACCCGCACATTCTCGAACGCCACGTCGCTGATCGCGTGTCCCTCGTCGAAGCCGTTCAACTCGATCTGCGGCCGCTCGGCGGTGGCGACGATGTCCTTGAATGTCACGCCCTGAATGTGCCCGCGCTCCGGGTCCCGCGTCCAGACGAACGTCCCGATCCACAGCGAGATCAGCCGGGGCGATTCCTCGATCCGGATGTTCTCGAACCGCACGTTGCTCACGCGGGCGGCGTCGCAGTGGAACACCCGCAGCGTCCACTCCCGCCCCTTGTCGTGGATCACGTCGCAATCCTCGAATCGCACGTCGTCGATGTCGTCCCGAATCTCGGCCCCGACGCTCAGCGCGTGGGCCACCTCGTTCCACAGCACGCACTTTCGCGCCACGATCCGCTGCGATGGGCCCTGCCCCTTGTCGGCCTTGACCACGATCAGGTCGTCCAGCGTCCGGATGAAACACCCCTCGACCGTCACGTCCCGGCTGTTGCAGATATCGACCCCGTCGGAGTTGGCCCGGTAGCCGAGCAGTTTCACGTTCTTCACCGTCACGCGATCCGACCGCCGGACCGGGATCGTCCAGACGCTCGAATCCTTGAAGATGACGCCCTCGATGGTGATGTCCTTGCCGCGAACCATCATCAGGTTCCGCGAGTGCGTCGGGCACAGGCTCCCGTCGATGATGCCGCGTCCGCGAACCGTGATGCCCTCGCCCTGCAACGTAAAGACCGGACCCCGGCTATCCCCCGTCCCCTTCACAACCGCTCCGGCCGCGACGTACACCGTCTTGCCGCTGCCGACTGTCACGCCATTCACTTCATGCACCCCGGGCCCAAAGTAGATCACGTTCGGATCCTCCGGCCGCGGGGCCTTCTCTTCCGGCGGATTGGCAAACAGGTGCAGCGCGCCGACCCAATTCCCATTGACCTCAATCGTCACGGGCGACGGCTCCGTCAGCGAGAAGCTCAGCCGCCGGCCGTCGATAGTGGGCACAATCTTCAAAGAACTGGGCAGCACCTTCGCCGAGGTGATCGGCTGGGGGCATTCAACGCTCACCGTCACGGCCCCGCGCATATCGAAGTAGCCGAACGAGGCTTTCTCGAAATAGTCGGCCGAATTGACCTTGTCATCCATCGCCTTCCATCGCAGGGCCGGCTCGGCCGGAGCGACCTTCACCGAGTAGACGGGAATATCCTTGCCTTGCACCTGGACCACATAGTCATTCGACCGTTCCTCTCCCGCCGGGATCGAGCCGATATTCTCCTGTCCAAAACCGACCGACGCCGCTATCAGGAGCACCATCGCTGCCCTGCACCCCGCCATTGTCCCCGGTGCCGGTTCGTTCCACGCTTCCGTTGTCCTGCTGATGCACCGTCTCATCGATTGCTCTCCTTGACGCAAAATCACGCTGTATACAGGTGCCCCTCTCGACGAAGGAACGTCTCATGCGAACACGGTCCACTGTCTTCTCTGTCGTCATGGAGTCATCCTAATCATGAGTCGTCGCTTGATCCAGGCAAAAGAGCCCTCGCAGGGCAGTGTGCGGCCGCGTTTCATGGGCAGGATTCACCCCAAGACACAGAAGAGTGTTCTCACGCAGAGCCGCAGGGACGCAGGGGGGTAAGAGTTCTCTCTCCGGCGTTCTTCCGCTCTTTCACTGCGTCTCTGCGTCCCTGCGTGATACTCTCTTGAAGACCTGTTTTATATTTTCTCACGCAGAGCCGCAAGGGCGCAGAGGGTCATTCTTCCAGGCCGTTGACGATGCGTTCGATGCCGTTCTTCATCAAGGCTTCGCCGAAATTCAGGAGATAGCCCAACTTCATGTCCGTCAGTCGCAGGTAGGTATGGACTTGCTTCCCATGGGCTTTCGTCGTCTTCTCGACGCTCTTGAGTTCCAGGATGACCTTGGCGTTGACGACCATGTCCGCGCGGAAGCCCTCTTCGAAGCGGATGCCTCGATACTCGATGGCGACGGGCTTCTGGCGTTCGACCGTCAGGCCCCGCCGTTCCAGGGCGTCGGCCAGGCAGACCTCATAGACGAATTCCAGGAGCCCCGGGCCCAGTCCACGATGCAGCGCCATGACCTCTTCGACGATGATCGTCCCGACTTCATTCTCCATCATTTTCAGTGCCTCCGTTGTGCGTAGTCTCTTGAAGGACCTGTTCGGATATTGTTCTCACGCAGAGACGCAGGGCCGCAGGGGGGGGGTAAGAGTTCTCCTTCCGACGTTCTTCCCTCTTTCACTGCGTCTCTGCGTCCCTGCGTGATACCCTCTTGAAGACCTGTTTTACATTTTCTCACGCAGGGCCGCAGTGACGCAGGGGGCAAGAGTTCTCTTTCCGGCGTTCTTCCGCTCTTTCACTGCGCCACTGCGTCCCTGCGTGATATCCTCTTGAAGTTGAATCCGTTTTCAATCCTGCGTGGCCCCTTTCCACGACCCGAATCTCCTCCTCCGTCAGGCCATACAACTCATACACCAGCCGGTCAACCACGAAATCTCGAACCATTGCCGGAAGGACCGTTTTGATGATATTTTCACGCAGAGACGCAGGGACGCAGGGGGGTAAGAGTTCCCTTTCCGGCGTTCTTTCCCTCTTTCACTGCGCCACTGCGTCCCTGCGTGATATCCTCTTGAAGTTGAATCCGTTTTCAGCCCTGCGTGGTCCCTTCCACGATCCGAATCTCCTCCTCCGTCAGACCGTACAACTCATACACAAGCCGGTCAACCACGAAATCTCGAACCATTGCCGGAAGGACCGTTTTGATGATATTTTCACGCAGAGACGCAGGGACGCAGGGGGGTAAGAGTTCCCTTTCCGGCGTTCTTCCCCTCTTTCACTGCGTCACCGCGTCCCTGCGTGATATCCTCTTGAAGTTGAATCGGTTCTTCAGCCCTGCGTGGCCCCTTCCACGATCCGAATCTCCTCCTCCGTCAGGCCGTACAACTGATACACAAGCTGGTCAATCTCCCGATCGGTCGCCGCGATCTGACGCTCAAGAGAAGTGTCTTCCGGCGGGGTTCTCGCGCTCGTTGGCCGGACTATTCGACGGGTTCGACACCGGGCTCTTGAAGTCGCTTGATCTGCTTGGGCAGTTTCTTCTGCTCGGTTTCAAGACGCCGCTGCACTTTCTTCACATCCTCGGCCGGCGGCAGCCTCTCGGGTACGATGCCGCGATCCACCAGTAATCGGCGGACCTCCTGATTGTTCTTCACGTGTTCGCCGGTGATTCGCATCTCCGTGCGCATGTCGTTCTCTTTGATGTTGAAGTGGGTGATTTCGTTGGCGAAATCCTTGGCCTTGATTGTAATCGTGGGCAGGAAATCGGCCAGAGGCCGCGTGCCGGGCACGCCGAGCTTGCGTTTCATGTCCTGGGTGGTCCGTCCGCCGAACAGAGCCGTATCGCCCTTGCTGCGAATCCGTGCGAAGCTCTCGCCATCGCCAAGACGCTCGAAAATGACACCCGAAAGCTCTCTTTCCGACCGGCTGAGCCTCTTGCGGGCGCTGACCCGCTCCGTTTCCGCCAGACGCTTCTCAATGATTTCCTGCTTCCGCGTCTGGACGGCGAAATAGGTCTGCGCGAAAGCGATCTGTTCCTTGGCGGGGTCCCCATTCTGCGCGATCAGATAGCACGCATAGCGACTCAGCGCAATATCCTCGATCTCGCGTTTGGCGCCCGAACCGAGATCGACCATTTTGCTGATATCGGCAAAATGGTCCTTCGGGTCATAACCAGCGTTCACACAAGCAGTTATGGCCTTATCAATGACCTTCGCGAAATTCTTCCATTGCGCATATCCCAGGAGCAGTTGCAAGTCCCGAGCACACCAGAACTCGGTTTCATTCCCCGTGAACTTCTGGACCATCGCCTCGAAACTTGCGTGCAAGCGGATCACGATTTCCTTGTCCATCCTCTGCCTCCCTTTGCACCGAACATTCTCATGCGGGTCTCACATCATATCACGACCTGCCCGTCGCTCGCCGATGTCCGCCGGCTGCCGTGCTGAAGAATACCGTTCGTTCTCCATGGCGGCAAGGGGCCGATCAGCAACATGAGGATGCCCGACGCGAGCCGAATCACACCCTGTCTCATCTTGGGGCCTCCGGCCCCAAACCC
>Ga0209347_1003866_pt1 | contig 16629 bp, 15 predicted proteins | sample AutmiccommuBRH23_FD_187382 | JGI IMG/M metagenome (GOLD analysis project Ga0209347, IMG submission 187382) | Deep subsurface microbial communities from Mt. Terri, Switzerland - Autotrophic microbial communities BRH/23 (SPAdes) (version 2) | ecosystem: Environmental > Aquatic > Deep subsurface >...
GTACTACCCGACGAGCGCGTCGCAGGCGATCGCCCATGGAACGTCGGTCACTGGCTCCGACGGGTCGTTTGACGTCAAATTCACAGCCAAGCCGGACCTGTCGGTCGCAGAAGAAGACGAGCCTGTGTTTGCGTTCGCGATCTACGCGGATGTGACAGACACGACGGGCGAAACCCGCTCGGCCAACCGCACGGTCAGCGTGGGATACACCGCTTTGCAGGCTGCCCTCTCGGCGGCCGATTGGCAGACTCCGGCCAACCCTGTCGATCTCACCATTATGACGCAGTCGCTCGACGGCGAGCCCGAGCCCGCGCAAGGCAAGGCCAGTGTGTACGCTCTCAAGCAGCCGGACAAGGTCGTTCGCCCCTCGTTGGGCTCGAACAGATCGACGCCGGATGCGTCCGACCCACAGACCTGGGAGTTGGCGGAATTGATCAAGGAGCAAAGCTTCAGCACGGGCGCCGATGGTTCAACTACGGTGGTCGTCGCTCTGCAGGCCGGCACCTATCGTGCAATGCTCGTGACGCAGGATCGGTTTGGCAAGGCGGCCACGGCTCAGCAGACGATCACCGTGGTCGATCCGCAAGCGACGCACTTTGCCGTGCGGGTCGCCAACCACTTCGCGGCCCCCAAATGGTCGGTCGAACCGGGGGAGACATTCATCGCCCTTTGGGGCACCGGCTACGACACCGGCCGGGCCTATGTGGAATTGGAGTGCCGCGGCGAGCTCCTGCGGGCCTGGTGGACCGATCCGGCTCGGACCCAGGAGGTCATCAGTGAGGAGGTCACGGAGTCCATGCGGGGTGGATTCACCGTCCGCGTGACGTACGTCCGCGAGAATCGGGCGTATATCAACGAGCGGATTGTGGATGTGCCCTGGACGAACAAGGATCTGACCCTCGCGTGGGAGCACTTCACGTCGCTGCTGGAGCCCGGACAGAGGGAGACCTGGACCGCGGTTATCATTGGCGCCGATGCTCGCAGAGCTGTCGCCGAGATGGTGGCGGGCCTGTACGATGCGTCGCTCGATCAGTACCTCGAGCATGACTGGCCTCGCCAGTTCGGCGGATTTCGCACAGAGAGCAGCCGACTGAGCAGTCGGTTCGAAAATGCGGCAGTCTCGTTCAGGGTGATTCATTATTTCTGGAATGCGTACACGAGTGTGCCACAAGTGACCTATCGCCACTTCCCAGCCAGTATCCTGGGATCGATCTATTGGGGCGGCAGCTATCCCTCTCGCGGCGGCGGCACGACACGCCGGGACGGAGGCGAGAGTGATCCAGAAGCCGCGCCTACTCCATCGGAAGGCGACAAGAGCAATCAGGAAGAGCCGACTGCTCCCGCCCCCGGCCCGGATCTGGGCCAGGTTTCGGCCCGCACGAATCTGAATGAAACCGCGTTCTTCTTCCCGCACCTGCTGTCGGGCTCCGACGGTGTGGTGCGGATGGAGTTCACGATGCCCGAGGCCCTGACACAGTGGAAGTTCCTGGGCTTCGCGCATGACAGGCAGATGCGAAGCGGGTATCTGACCGGCACGACCGTCACGGCCAAGGACCTGATGGTCGAGCCCAACCCGCCGCGATTCGTCCGCGAAGGCGACGTGATCGAGTTCACGGTCAAGGTAACCAACCAGTCCGCCGCGCGCGTGGCGGGCAAGGTCAGCCTAACGCTCTCGGATGCGCGGACCCTGGAGTCTCGTGACGAGGCGGTGGGCAACGATTCGCCCGAGCGGGACTTCGACGTGCCGAGCAAGGAGTCACGCACGCTCTCGTGGCGACTGACGATCCCCGATGGCTGCGAGTTTCTCATCTACCGCGCCGTGGGCGCCACGACGCGACTGAGTGACGGGCAGGAGGGCTATCTGCCGGTGCTGAGCCGTCGGATTCTTGTGACGGAGTCGCTGCCGCTGCCGATTCGCGGGGCCCAGACGAAGGAGTTCGAATTCACCAAGCTGCTGCAATCGGGCCAGTCGGACAGCCTGATTCACCAGAGTCTGACCGTTCAGATGGTCTCGCAGCCCGCGTGGTATGCGGTGATGGCGCTGCCATACCTGATGGAGTACCCGTACGAGTGCAGCGAGCAGATCTTCAACCGGATGTACGCCAACTCGCTGGCCTCCTACATTGCCGGCTCCGACCCCAAGATCCGGCGGATCTTCGATCTGTGGAAGGCGACGCCGGCCTTGGACAGCCCCTTGGAGAAGAATGAAGACCTCAAGGGCCTCGTCCTGGAGGAGACCCCGTGGGTCCGCCAGGCCATCGACGAGTCCGAGGCCCGCAGGAATGTTGGCATCCTGTTCGACGAGAACCGCCTGAGCAGCGAAATGTCGAACGCCCTGTTCAAGCTCAGCCAGATGCAGTACGCCGACGGCCTGTGGCCGTGGTTCCCGGGCTGCCGGGGCAGCGAGTACGTCACGCTCTACATCACCACGGGCTTTGGACGTCTGCGTCACCTGGGCGTCAAGTCCCTTGATGTCAGTTGTGCCGTCAAAGCCCTGAGCGCCTTGGACTCGTGGATGGATGAGCAGTACCGCTGGATTCTCGCCCACGGCGACAAGAATGCGAACAACCTCAGTCCGACGGTTGCCTTCTATTTGTACGGGCGGAGCTTCTTCCTGGCGGATCAGCCCATCGCGGCTCAGCACCAGGAGGCAAGGGACTACTGGCTCGGCCAGGCCCGCCAGTACTGGCTCTCGCAGTGGCGGCAGTCCCAGGCGCACCTGGCCATCGCTCTCAAACGCTTCGGTGACGCCGAGACGCCGACGGCGATCATGAACTCGATCCGGGAGTTCAGCGTCACGAACGAGGAGATGGGCATGTTCTGGCGGGACACCGAGCGAAGCTGGTGGTGGCATCGGGCGCCGATCGAAACGCAGGCCCTGATGATCGAGGCCTTCGACGAGGTCATGGGCGATGCCCAGGCGGTCGAGGATTGCCGGGTGTGGCTGCTCAAGCAGAAGCAGACGCAGGACTGGAAGACCACCAAGGCCACCGCCGACGCGGTCTACGGCCTGCTGCTTCGCGGCACGGACATGCTCGTAGGGGCGACGCATGCGTCGCCCGTACAGGTGGCTCTCGGCGGCGAGTGGATCGTGCCCGCAAGTGTCGAGGCGGGGACCGGCTTCTATGAGGAGCGATTCGTCCGCGGCGAGATCGAGCCGGCTATGGGCCAGATCACGGTCAAGAAGGTCGATCAAGGCGTCAGTTGGGGCTCCGTCCACTGGCAGTACCTCGAAGATATGGCGAAGATCACGCCGTATGAGGGCACGCCGCTGACGCTCAAGAAGACCCTGTACACCAAGGAAACGACCGCCGCCGGCCAAGTCCTTTACCCGGTCGAGGGTCCGCTGTCCGTGGGCGACGAGCTGGTCGTGCGGATCGAGCTGCGGGTGGACCGCGACATGGAGTACGTCCACATGAAGGACCAGCGGGGCAGCGGCACCGAGCCGGTGAACGTCCTGAGCCAATACCGCTACCAGGACGGCCTGGGCTACTACGAGAGCACGCGGGACACCGCGACGCACTTCTTCATGGACTACCTGTCCAAGGGCACCTACGTCTTCGAGTACAGCACCCGCATCCAGCACAAGGGCCGCTACCAGACGGGCATGGCGAGCATCCAGTGCATGTACGCACCGGAGTTCAACAGCCACTCGCAGAGCTTCGAGCTGGAGGTGAGATAGAAGTTTGAAGTGGGAAGTGTGAAATTTGAAGTGGCGCTGCGCCGGGCCTCTGGTTCGGTGCGACGCGTACCTCGCATAGAATCCGGGTGGCAGCCCCAGGCATCGCTTGAGGCTGCCACCCGTCGTTTTTCCGGGAATCAATAGGACCGATGGGACGGATAGGACCTATCGGTCCCATTCGTCCCATGGTCTTGTCGCTGGGATGCGCGGAAAAAAGATCGTCGCCGCTGGGAACCAATTGCTCCGGCATGGGTCTATAATAACGGATCGCACGCTGTGGAAACCCCTGGCGGAGGGGGCTTCCGAGCGTCGGGAGGGACAAGCGTCCGAGTGCCGAGGCGGATTCGCTTGCGGGAGGCGGCCGGCCGGAGTATGGTTGCACGGATGCCGATTGTTGCCACAGGGGACATCGAGGGCATGGACTTCACTGCCTCTGCGGCGGATTTCTTTCAGAGGCTTTTTGTGAGAGGAGAACGAGCATGGAACGACGGGAATTCCTGACGAAAGCGGGTGCGGCGGGATTGGCCACGGTGAGCGGCGGGGCCCTGATGGCCCAGAATGCGCCGATAGAAAAGCAGCCCGGCGAGAGCGATGTCGCCTATCGAACGCGACTGGCACAGATCCGCGCGGCCCAGAATGCTGTTCGGGCGCAGCAGGCAGCCGGGGGCGGCATGCGGGAGTACTATGAACTGCGGCGATATGAGATCGAGACCGAGGAGCAGAAGACCGGCTTCGACGCCTTTGCGAGCCACGCGGCGATTCCGACCCTGAACCGGTTCGGGATCAAGCCGGTCGGCGTGTTCTACCCGGCCGAGGGGATCAGCCCCATCTATGTTCTGCTCGTTCACCCGTCCATCGAGTCATTTGTCACACTCACACAGAGGCTGAGCGAGGACCAGGAGTTCCTGGAGAGAGGGGCCGAGTTCGTGAACGCCCCGGCGGACAAGCCCGCATACAAGACCCTGGAGACTCAGCTTATGCTGGCCTTTGCGGGAATGCCGAAACTGGAGACGCCCGTCGAGGCCCCGGGCCGAGTGTTCCAACTGCGGATCTACGAGAGCCCCAGCGAGAAGACCGCCCTCAAGAAGATCGAGATGTTCGACACGGCCGAGATCGCCATCTTCCGCAAGGTCGGGCTGCACCCAGTTTTCTTCGGCCAGACGCTGGCCGGGGCGAAGATGCCCAACCTCACCTATATGCTCGGGTTCAAGGACATGGAGGAGAGCAAGGCCAACTGGAAGGCGTTCGGCGGCGATCCCGACTGGCAGAGGCTCCGGGCGATGCCCGAGTACGCCGACAAGGCGATCCTCCGACAGAAAGGGATCACGAACCTGTACCTCAAACCCGCGAGTTACTCGCAGATCTGAGTCGATCGCGGGGACCTGGACCCTGAAGAGCGGAACACACGGGCCCGTCGAGGTCGGCGTCAACAGCGGCTTCCTCGACGGGCCCGCCGACTCTTCAGAATCCTCTGATTCTCACGGGTAGGCAAATTCCTCGGCCAACTGGGGCCAAATCCCCGTTTCATCGCCATCCCAGCCGCTCCTATTCTGTTCAGCGTCGGCTACGCATGAGACCGCGTTCTTAGTTGCAGAAGGAGACACAGTATGTCCACACGCGCCAGCGTCCACAACCATCCCGTGCATCCGATGCTCGTCGTCTTTCCGATCGGTCTGTGGGTCTTCTCGATCGTATGCTACGGCATCTTCCTGGCTACGGCTGTGCCGGTCTGGCGGACCGTGTCGCTGTATTCGATGGGCGGCGGGGTCGTCGGCGGCGTTCTGGCCGCGATCCCCGGCACGATTGACTTCCTGACGCTTAACCAGTCCCGGGTGCTGACCATCGCGATGACGCACATGATCTGCAACACGGTCGCCCTGACGATCTTTACCATTTCGCTGGTCCTGGCCGTCTTCTGGGAGGGCCACACGCTGGTGCCGTTCATTCTGAGCCTGTTCGGACTGCTGGCGATGGGTATCGGCGGCTGGCTCGGCGGTTCGCTGGTGTACGAGCACGGCGTCGGCGTTACGCACACGTACGTGCAGGAAATGGCCGAGCAACACGTGTGAGTGCAGCCCCACGGGGGGTAGCCTTTTGGCCGGGACAAATAGGGGAAAGCCCCGATGACGCCGGGGCCGAGCGACCATAAACTCAAGGGGCGACATCGGGAACCCGATGGCGTTGGCGTCAGAAAAGGAGTCTGCCATGGGTTTACTGGGGTGGGCGTTGATCTTTCTGGTCGTAGCGGGCGTTGCCGCCGTCTTCGGCTTCGGAGGTGTGGCGACGGCCGCGGCCGGTGTCGCAAAAATGTTGTTCTTCATCTTTTTTGCTGTCTTTCTGATCTTGCTGATCGTCGGATTGGTCGGCGGCAGCGTCTCGGCGGCGTAGCCGGGGTTCGGGAAAACGGGGATGCAGGACGGTTGAGGGTTGCCGGAATCGGGACGATGTCGTCTCGCGATGAGTAGCAGTCTTCCATGAAGGGAACACAAGATGAACGGAGTGTGGCGGAGAATCGTGAATCTGCTGATGGTATTGGTGCTGGCCGTTGGTGCGATGTCCATTGGCTCGGGCTGCAGGGAAGAAGGCCCGGCGGAAGAGGCCGGCGAGGCGGTTAACCAGGCAGCCGAGAACGTCGGTGATGCGGCCGAGAATGCTGTAAATTGATTGCAAACGGAAACAAAAGGAGTGACCCCATGGCGGATACAGGCACGAACGAGATCACCGGAGCGGAAATCGATGCGATCAAGGAGGACATCGAGAAGCTGCGTGACGATTTGGGAGGGCTGCTCAGCGATGTCGGCTCCTTCAGCAGGGAAAAACTGGCGGATACGCGCGACCGACTGGGCGCCGCTCTGGGCGCCGTCGAGGGCAGAGCGTACGGCCGGATGCAGGGAACCGCGCGGATGATGCGGGACCGCAGCCACCAGGCCGTGGATACGTCCCGGGGAGCGGTCGAGCAGAAACCGATCACGTACGTGATGGCTGCTTTCGCGGCCGGCGTGGTTCTTGCTTCCCTGTTTGAGTGGAAGAAGGGCTCATGAGTCTCCTGAGAGACCTGGTCGCGACCGCCGGCGACGCTCTGCGCCTCTCGAGCGACCTGATGCGGTACAAGGTCGAGGTCCAGGCGCAGGCCCTCAAGCGAGGCGTCGGCCGCCTGGGGCTGTGCCTGTCGCTGTACCTTGCGGCGGCTCTGGTGATCGGCACGGGCGTCGGCTTCATCCTGTACGGGGTCTTCATCCTGGTGGCGCGGGCCACCGGGTTGGGGCCGGCCGGGCTGATTGTCGGTGTCTTCCTGTTGCTGATCGCCGTCGTGCTGCTCCTGGCAGGGCGGAGTGCGGCCAAGAAATTGTGACCGGGTTGAATCGCCTTTGGCGTTTGCTTTCAAGGACGGTGCACTATGACAGAACTGGCGCCTGAAACCGAAGCGCGGGTCGAGATGAATACGGACCAGGAGATCAACGAGCGAATCCACAGGGAGTTGGAAGCCCGTGTGTACTACTATGCCCAGCGCCCGAGCGAGATCGACAACCGGCTGCGGGAGCTGGATCAGGAGTGGGACATCGAGCGGGTGCTCGAGACCAACGCTGGGATTGTCTCGCTGCTGGGCCTGACCCTCGGGGCCATGCGGGGCCGGTGGTTCCTCCTGCCGGGCGTGGTGGCGGCGTTTCTCGTCCAGCACGCGGTGGAAGGCTGGTGCCCGCCGGTGCCGATCTTCCGGCGACTCGGGATTCGCACGACAAGGGAGATCAATCACGAGCGGTTCGCCCTCAAGGCGTTGCGCGGCGATTTCGCCGGCGTATCCGCGGATGGCCAGCAGAGTCCCGACGAACGGGCCCGCCGGGCCATCGAGGCGGCCGACGCGTATCTGTGAGCTGAAAGACATCGGCGTCACCAGTTGGGCGAGGAGGACGTGCCACGCGTGACACTCCGCGTGTGGGAGTCTGACCATGCACTCGCCCGATGCGCCGGCGGGTCCGTCGGCGGCAAAGAGGACTGGAGCGATGCCGGCTTGGACTTGGACTTCTGCAAAATGGCCATTCTGCAAAGGTCCAGTTAGACCAGCGACTACCAACTTCATACAGAGGAGATCGAAGAATGGACATTTTCGAAGTCATCACGTCGGACCACGAGAAGGTTAAAAAGATTCTCGAACAGATGCAGCACACCACGCCCAAGGCGGGCAAACGCAGGGAGCAGCTTCTGCAGAGCCTCACCGAGAATCTGCAGCCTCACATGTACGCCGAGGAGCAGTATTTCTACCAGGTCCTGCTCGACGAAACGGACGAGAAGGAGACGGCATTTGAGGCCATCGAGGAACATCGTGCCGCCAAGATGGTCCTCTCCGACCTCCACGAGGCGGCGTTCGATGATCCCCGATGGGGGGCACGGTGCAAAGTGCTCAAGGAGCTGATCGAGCACCACATCGAGGAGGAAGAGAGCGAGGTCTTCGAGATCGCCCGCAAGGTGTTCGATGGGGAGCGCGCCTCGTCGGCCGCCAAGAGATTCAAGGAGATGAAGAAGGAAGCGCCGGCGCACGTCGGCTGATTGGCACGCATGTCGCTCGTCTCTCGTCGTTCGTCCCTCGTGAGGCTGTCCTCTCGCGGGTTGCCGGGCGACGGGGGACGGGCGACGCGGGAGAATCCCCATGGCGAAGAAGACCGGCAAGAAGGTCAGCAAGACCGTGAAGAAAAAGGCTACCCACAGCGATGAAAAGATGGGACCTCCGCCGCCGCAGGAGCAAAAGCGCCAGCCGGGCAAGGAGCACAAGATGCGGCCCCGGCCGGAATCAAAGGCTGCCGAGTACCTTGCCGCGGGCAAGCTGACAGACCAGGTCGCCCTCATCACCGGCGGCGACAGCGGCATCGGCCGGGCCGTGAGCGTCGCCTTCGCCAAGGAAGGCGCCGATGTGGTCATCGTCTACCTGAACGAGCGGGAGGATGCCGAGGAAACCCGGCGTCTGGTCGAGGAGCAGAACCGTCGCTGCCTGCTGATCGAAGGTGACGTGGGCGACTCGGAGTTCTGCCGTGACGTTGTGACGCAGACCGTCGACGAATTCGGCCGCTTGGACATTCTCGTCAACAACGCCGCGGAACAGCATCCCGTCGAGGAGTTTGAGGAGATCACCGATGAACAGCTCCATCGCACGTTCCAAACCAATATCTTTGCGTATTTCTATCTGACGCGGGCGGCCCTGCCCCATCTGGGATCCAGTGGCCGGATCATCAACACGACCTCGATCACCGCCTATCAGGGCAACCCGAGATTGATCGACTACTCGGCCACCAAGGGCGCCATCGTCGCACTCACGCGGTCACTGGCCGTGGCTCTGGTCCAACGGGGAATTCGCGTCAACGGCGTGGCCCCCGGTCCGATCTGGACGCCCTTGATCTCCGCTTCCTATCCGGCCGACCACGTCTCCGAGTTTGGCGGCAATACGCCCATGGGCCGTCCCGGACAGCCTGACGAGGTCGCCCCCGCCTATGTCTTCCTGGCCAGCAACGACAGCTCCTACATGACCGGCCAGGTCCTCCACATCGACGGCGGCCGATTCGTCAGCAGTTGAGTCCGGCGGTGCGACATCAACACTTACACCCTTCCATAGGCATTCGGAGAGACGTCTATGCGGCTTTTACACCTTTCACCTGCGTCCCCCCTACACTATTGTCACCGTATCTGACTGGGCGGCACGGGGGTCGGCAAAAGGCAAACTCTCCACAGACAGCGTGGGATGGGACACAGCGTCTCGCGAGATTCATGAAAGGCTGGACACGTTATGACTGAAACCATACTCCAGGAATCCACTGGACGGACGATCGAATCCGCACTGGTCGTGCCGAAATTGGGCTTTGTCGGCGTCGGGTGGATCGGACGAAATCGTCTCCAGGCCCTGGCGGACAGTTCGGTGGCTGACATTGCCGCCGTGGTCGATCCTGATTCGGCGTGTGTTCGGGCCTGTCAGGAAACGGCTCCCGGCTTGCACGTGTGTTCGGGATTCGAGGACCTGTTGGCGCAGGACCTGGACGCGGTGGTGATTGCCACGCCCAGCGCTCTGCACGCCGAACAGTGTATCGCGGCCTTCAATCGGGGCTTGGCGGTATTCTGCCAAAAGCCGCTGGGCCGGACCGCCGCCGAGGTGCGCCAAGTCGTGCAGGCCGCCCGGCGGGCCGACCGTCTGCTCGGTGTCGATCTGTCGTATCGATGGACCCGGGCGGCTTCGGTCGTGCGGGACATCGTTCGCGCGGGTCGGATCGGCAGGGTGTTCAACATCGAGCTGACCTTCTTCAACGCCTATGGACCGAACAAACCCTGGTTCTACGACCTGCGTCTGGCCGGCGGCGGCTGCGTCATCGACCTGGGCGTTCACCTCGTCGATCTGGCCCTGTGGACGATGGGGTTCCCGGAGATTGTCGAGACCCGCAGCCGGCTCTACAACAAGGGCGTCTTGCTCAAGAAAAACAGCGCCGCCGTGGAGGACTTCGCGACGGCGCAACTACAGACGGCGGACAACGCGACCGTCACCGTCCAGTGCTCGTGGAATCTCCACGCCGGTTGCGACGCGGTGATTGCGGCCAGATTCTACGGGGAGCAGGGGGCCGTGATGTTCGAGAACGTCAACGGCTCCTTCTATGATTTCACGGCTCGCCTGTGCAACGGGACGAAGGCGACCAGCCTGGTCGAGCCGCCCGACGCATGGTTCGGACGGGCCGCGGTCGAGTGGGCGAAGAAGCTGCGAGCCAGCCGCCGATTCGATCCTGAGGCCGAGGAGCATATCCCGGTCGCAGCCGTTCTTGACAGTATTTATGGCCGATGATTCGGTAGGGGGTATTCACGATGTCCAAGCATGTATCCCAAATGACGACGGATCATGAGACGATTCGCAGGTGGGCCGAGGAGCGGGGGGGCAAGCCCGCCGCCGTCAAACGCACCCACGAGCCCGGCAAGAGCACCGGGATCATTCGGATCGACTTTCCGGGCTATAGCGGGGAAAGCTCCCTGGAGGAGATCTCCTGGGACGAGTTCTTCGAGAAGTTCGACGACGCCAAGCTGGCGCTCGTCTACGAGGAAGAGACCGCCGACGGGCAGAGGAGCAATTTCAACAAGCTCGTGAAACGGGATGAGCAGTGACGGACATGGGACGGCTGCGTCCCGGGAGGGGTGGATGCTGGTTCTGATGACCACCGATTGTCTCGGCGGCGTGTGGAACTACTCCCTCCGGCTGGCCGAGGCTCTGCGGGAATATGATGTGCAGATCGCGCTGGCCACCATGGGGCCGGCAGTAAACGATTTCCAGCGTCAGGAGGTCCGGCAGCTCTCCAACCTGGAACTCTATGAGAGCACCTTCAAGCTCGAATGGATGCAGGACCCCTGGGACGACGTGGACCGCGCCGGGCAGTGGCTCCTGAGCCTGGAGGAGGGTCTCAAGCCGAACATCGTCCACCTGAACGGCTACGTACACGCGGCTCTGCCCTGGTCGAGCCCGACGCTGGTCGTGGGCCACTCGTGCGTGTGTTCCTGGTTCGAGGCGGTGCGCAAGTGCGATCCGACCCCGCAGTGGAATGAATACCGCCGGCGGGTCAGGCTGGGACTCGGACATGCGAGTCTCGTCACCGCCCCGACTGCTGCGGCCCTCGACTCGCTTCGCAGGCATCACGGCCTGTTCCGATCGGCCGGGCCGGTTCACAACGGATTTGACACCGCCGCCGATCCGATGCCCAGGTCCGACGACGTGGTGTTCAGCGTGGGCCGTCTCTGGGACCCCGCCAAGAACATCGCCACCCTGGACCGGGCGGCGAAGGACATCTGCCGGCCGGTCGTTGCCGCGGGCGCCACGGCCGGACCCGATGGACAACGAATCGATCTGAGGGGTATTCGCCACCTCGGGTTTCTCGACCAGATGCTGCTTCGGGAGTGGTATCATCGTGCGGGGGTCTTCGTTCTGCCGTCCCTGTACGAGCCCTTCGGCCTGGCGGCGCTGGAAGCCGCCCAGGCAGGCTGCGCTCTGGTCCTCAGCGACATCCCGTCCCTGCGGGAGATCTGGGCGGATGCCGCGGTGTTCGTCGGGCCCGAGGATCATCAGGCCCTTGCCCGCGAGGTCAACAGGCTGCTCGATGACAGTTCCCTGCGGCGGCACTATAGCTATCTCGCCCAGCAGACGGCGCGAACGTACACACTTCATCGAATGGCCATGCTCTATCATCAGACGTACTGCAATCTCATCCGGGGGGTGAATCCATGACGGAAACACTGCGAATCGCTTTCTTCGGCTCCAGTCTCGTCTCGGCCTACTGGAACGGCGCCGCGACGTACTATCGCGGCATCATCCAGGCCCTGCACGATCTGGGCCATCGAATCACGTTCTACGAGCCGGACGCCTTCGATCGGCAGAGACATCGCGATCTCGGGACCGTATCGTACGCCCGAAGCGTCGTGTACCGTCCCGACTCCGAGGGCGTGAGCGCCTGCCTGCGTGAGGCCCGTGCGGCCGATGTCATCGTCAAGTGCAGCGGCGTCGGGGTCCTCGACGCTTTTCTCGAAGAGGCCGTGCTGGAACTCAAGGGCGCCGGTCGCAAAGTGATCTTCTGGGACGTCGATGCCCCCGCCACGCTGGAGCGTGCCCAAGCCGACAGAGGCGACCCCTTCCGCAAGCTGATCCCTGACTATGACCTGATCCTTACCTATGGCGGGGGAGAGCCGGTCATACGGGCCTATGAGCGGCTCGGGGCAAAGCGGTGCGTCCCGATCTACAACGCCTTGACTCCCTCGACGCACCATCCGGTTGAGCCGCAGGACCGTTTCGATGCCGATCTGGCCTTCTGCGGCAACCGGATGCCCGACCGCGAGGGCAGGGTGGCGGAGTTCTTCTTCAAGCCGGCCTGTCTGCTGCCCAAACGCCGCTTCCTGCTCGGCGGCAACGGCTGGGATGGCGGCACCCTGAGCCTGCCGAACATCCGCTATCTGGGGCACGTGTACACCACGGACCACAACGCTTTCAACACGACTCCGCTGGCGGTTCTGAACGTCTGTCGGGACAGCATGGCCCGATTCGGCTTCTCGCCCCCGACGCGGATCTTCGAAGCGGCAGGGGCCGCCGCCTGTATCATTACCGACAACTGGAAGGGGATTGAACTGTTCCTCACGCCCGGTGTCGAGTGCATCGCCGCCGACAGCGGGCAAGAGGTGGCCCAGGCTCTGGATGCCCTTACCGTCGAGCAGGCGCGGCACATGGGCGATCTGGCGCAGCGCCGGGTACTGACGGAACACACTTACGCCCAACGTGCCGGCCAGGTGGAGCAGTGTCTTCTCGCGTCCCCGCGAAAGCTCGTGCGGATGGCGCGTCGTGGCTGAACACCGTCTGTTCCGTGCCTTTCGGACGGGCTGACCGATTCGAGTCCGCGGGTCACATGCCTGCCGCCTTCGTGGGGGTGAATCCCGCTTTCGAAGGGCCAAGCTTGTCCCCGCAAAGATGGGCGATATTTCTGTGAAGGTTGGAGCTGACCGTGGCGTCCTTCTCCTGCGCGGATCGAACGGGCTCATCCACCAGCGGGATCCTGTGTTTCTGCGCGCCCGCGACACTTCCCTCGAGCAGTCTTCGGAAGTAGGCGATGGTGGCTCGCAGACCGGTGTTCAGGCCGGTCCTGGGCTGCCAGTCCAATTCGATGCGGGCCCGCGAGATGTCCGGCTGTCGTCGAATGGGATCGTCCTGAGGAAGGGACTCAAAATCGATGCGAGATCTGGAATCGGTGAGCAGGAGAATTCGTCGGGCCAGATGGAGCACCGTCACTTCATGGGGGTTGCCGAGATTGATCGGTCCCGTGAGACCGGAGGGGCTGTCCATCAGGCCGACCAGGCCGTCGACCATGTCGTTGACAAAGCAGAAGCTGCGGGTCTGCCGGCCGTTTCCGTACACCGTGATCGGCTGATGCTGCAGGGCCTGGACGATGAAGTTGCTGATCACCCGCCCGTCGTCCTGGTCCATGCGCGGGCCGTAGGTATTGAAGATTCGAGCGATCTTGATCTCCGCGCCGTGCCGCCGCCAGTAGTCGAAGAAGAGGGTCTCGGCACACCGTTTGCCCTCGTCGTAACAGGCCCGGATGCCGTCGGGGTTGACGTTGCCCCAATAGCTCTCCCGCTGCGGATGCTGCTCGGGGTCCCCGTAGACTTCGGAGGTCGAGGCCTGAAGGATTCTCGCCTTGTGACGGACCGCAAGGTCCAGAAGATGGATGGACCCGTAAACGGAGGTCTTGAGCGTATGGATGGGGTCGGCCTGGTAGTGGACGGGCGAGGCGGGACAGGCCAGATTGTAGATCTCGTCGACGCGCAATTCAAATGGTTCGACGACATCGTGTTTGAGGAATCGGAAGTCTCTGTGGCCGAGCAAGTGGGATATGTTTTCCAGTCTGCCGGTCTGAAAACTGTCCAGGCAGAACACGCGATGGCCCAGGGCCAGCAACCGTTCGCACAGATGAGACCCGAGAAAGCCGGCGCCCCCCGTTACGAGAATCCGTTTTTCCTGTATCATGCCGCACCTTTCCTCTGCCAAGCTGCCAGAAACGAAGGAGTCCAAGTGCGTCGAGTGCGTGCCGGCGTCGGCTCGTGGAAATCGTTGACCACAGCGGGCGCGGGGAGCAGGGCGGTCCTGGAAAACGAGGAATCGCCGACCGGTGGGAAGGCTGCGAAAGACAGAGTGCCGCCGGGGAAGTTCGCATCGTCGCATTGGGCTATATGATCTGTAGCAATCGTTACTCCCATCATGGCAAGTATACCGATTCTCGATCCCGCGACCGCCAAGGCTGATGCCTAACCTGCTCGTCCATTTTACCTACAGGGCATTGAACCGCGGCCGCCGTCTCGGTATCCTGATGTGCCACGACAGCCGTGCTCATTGTGCATCTGGGCTGCCGTGCGCAGCGGCGATGACTTCTGGAAAGGGCAACGCATGACGACTCTCAGGAAACACACGCCGGAAGATCCGAAAACCGTTTCCCGCCGGGACCTGCTCCACGGGGGACTGGCTGCGGCGGCGTTCACCATTGTGCCCAGGCACGTGCTGGGCGGGCAGGGCAATACGCCGCCGAGCGAGAAGCTCCACATCGCCGGCGTCGGCATCGGCGGCCAGGGAGCCAGCGATCTGAATGACGTCAGCAGCGAGAACATCGTCGCTTTGTGCGACGTCGATTGGAACTACGCGAGCCGCACGTTCAAGCAGTATCCCAAGGCCAGGCAGTACAAGGATTTCCGCGTGATGTTCGAGAAGGAAAAGAGCATCGACGCGGTGGTCGTGGGGACCCCCGATCATATCCATGCGGTCGTGAGCATGATGGCCATCAAGCTCGGCAAACACGTATACTGCGAGAAACCGCTGACGCGGACGGTGCATGAGGCGCGTGCCCTGGCCCAGGCCGCCCGCGAGGCCAGGGTCGCGACGCAGATGGGCAACCAGGGCATGGCCTTCGAGGGCAACCGCCTGATCAACGAGTGGATCTGGGACGGCGCGATCGGGCCGGTGCGCGAGGTTCATGCCTGGTCGGACCGGCCCACCCACAGCGGCAAGCCGCCCCTGTACTGGGCTCAGGGCATTGAGCGGCCTAAGGACACGCCGGCTGTCCCGGATACGCTGGATTGGGATTTGTGGCTGGGACCGGCTCCCTCTCGGCCGTACCATCCCGCATACGTTCCATTTGCGTGGCGAGGCTGGTGGGATTTCGGCTCGGGGGGCTTGGGCGATATGGGGATTCACAACCTCGCTCCCGTCTGGTCGGCACTGAGACTGGAGGCGCCGACGAGCGTCAACGCCAGTTCGACGCTCATCAATGAGGAAACCCTGCCCTTGGCCTCGACGGTCCACTACGAGTTCCCCGCTCGCGGCGACATGCCAGCGGTCACGCTTCACTGGTACGACGGCGGAATCATCCCGGCCCGGCCGCCCGAGTTGGACGACGACCGCGAACTGTCGCGCGAGGATGGGCTGATCTTCGTCGGCGACAAGGGCAAGATGTACGTGGAAGGCTGGGGCGGCCACAGTCCACGCCTGATCCCGGAATCCAAAATGCGGGACTACAAGCGGCCGCCCAAGACGCTGCCCCGCTCGATCGGCCATCACGCCGAGTGGATCAAGGCCTGCAAGGAGGGGACGCCAACCCGGTCGAACTTCGCGGATTTCGCAGGTCCCCTGACCGAGGCCGTACTTCTGGGCACGGTCTGCGTCCGCCTGGGCGGCGGCAAGCTCCTCTGGGACAGCAAGAATCTCAAGACCAACTCGTCCGAGGCGAATCAGCTCCTGCACTACGAATACCGCAAGGGCTGGAGCTTATAATCGGCTATTTGCGATTTACAATATGTTATTTGGGCCAGCCTGGGAATGCGACCGGATCCTTCGTTCGGGCGACAGCGGTAGGGTGGGCTCCGCCCACCGTCTTTTAATCATCGGAGGCGAACAGACTATGGCGGATAAAGGCAGAGTGAAAGTCGGCATCATCGGCTCGGGGTTCGAGGCGGATATTCATGCGGAATCGTTTCGGATTGGGCCGGATGAGGCGGAGGTCGTCGCAATTGCCTCGCCGACGCCGGGCAACGCCGAGAAGCTTGCGAAGCGATATGGTATCCCTCGCGTGTTCACCGACTATAGGCAGATGCTCGCCGAGAGAGACATCGAAATGGTCACGATCACCGCGCCGAACGACCTGCACGCCCGGATGACCGCCGATATCGCCGAGGCGGGCAAGCACGTCGTCTGCGAGAAGCCGCTGTGCATGACGCTCGAAGAGGCCGACGAGATGATCGACGTCTGCCGCCGCAAGGGCGTGCTGCTCATGTACGCGGAGGAACTCTACTTCACACCCAAGTATGTCAAAGCCAAGCAGATGGCGGATCAGGGCGCGTTTGGCAAGGTGTACCTGGTCAAGCAGAGCGAGAAGCACTTCGGCCCGCACGACGACTGGTTCTGGGAT
>Ga0209347_1003868_pt1 | contig 16625 bp, 15 predicted proteins | sample AutmiccommuBRH23_FD_187382 | JGI IMG/M metagenome (GOLD analysis project Ga0209347, IMG submission 187382) | Deep subsurface microbial communities from Mt. Terri, Switzerland - Autotrophic microbial communities BRH/23 (SPAdes) (version 2) | ecosystem: Environmental > Aquatic > Deep subsurface >...
CTGGGTTTGGCTGCCCAGAAAGAGGCGTTCGAGACCCCGGCGGCCATGGGACGCCATAACGATCAGGGAGCAATCTTCCTCAGCCGCCGTATCAAGGATCGCTTCCGCCGGGCGGCGGTTAGGAACGTGGCGCGTTTCGCACGTAACGCCGAATCTGTCGGCGCTCGCTTTGAGGGGAGCGAGCAATTCCTGCGCGAACTTGATCTGGTCTGCATCGTAGCGCTCGAAGTCGCCGGGTCCAAGGGCCCAGCCTTCTCCCGCGTAAATCGGAAACGGCTCGGTGACCGTGACCACCACGACTTTGGCGTCGAGATTCTTTGCGAGCGAGAGCCCGTGATCGACGCCTTTTTGGGCAAGTTCCGAACCATCCGTAGCGATGAGGATATGCTTATACATATTTGTAGTATCCGTTCTGTTTCATTCGAGTGAGAATGTCGTCCCTGCGCGACGTTCAAGAATGGCACGCGCATCTTCAAGTTTGCCGATATCAGAAAGCCGGCCGGCAATTGACGCGAACACAGCTTTCCTCGATCTGAGGGCGTTGCCGCGCCCAGCGCATCGTCCGCCAGCATGCTTCGGTGCCCCCAGACGTCGACGCGCTGAAAAACCCGATAGATCGATGTTTCAGCGAGTAAAAGTCTCCGATTGTGACGCGGGGCGGGAGACTGCGCCAGGAGAACGTACTCCACTTAAGCCGAAACTACGTGGTCAGTACGTTCTCAATGTCACGCATAACGACGTCCATGCCCTGCATACCATCGATCGTAACGAGTTCCCCTCTCCGGCGATAGTAGTTCAACAGCGGCGCGGCTTTATGCCGGTATTCGTCGAGCCGTCTGGCAAAGGTTTCCCGATTGTCGTCGCTACGAGCCGTGCCGCCAGCGGCCAGCGTATCGGCGACGCGCTTTTCCATTCGCTCGATAAGCGAGGCCTGATCGACCTTCAGTTCGATCACTGCGTCAAGCTTGACACCCCTTTGCTCTAGCATCGCCGTCAGGGATTCCGCCTGCGCGACTGTCCGGGGAAAGCCGTCTAGAATGAACCCCTTGCGGCAATCCTCTTGATCGATCCGGTCGGATACCATCTGGTTGACCACATCGTCGGGTACGAGTTCGCCGCGATCCATGATCGCCTTGGCCCGGCGCCCGATTTCGGTGCCGTTGGCCACAGCAGCGCGCAGCATATCGCCTGTGGAAAGCTGAGGAATGGAGTGGCGTTCAACTAGGCGCTGCGCCTGGGTTCCCTTCCCTGCTCCCGGCGGTCCGAACAATATCAGTCTCATTGTCTCGTCTTACCCCTCGGATCTTCGACTTCCTGAACAACTCTTCGTATTGAGAACGTTGGCCTATTCGAGCGAAAATGTCGTGCCTGCGCGCCGTTCAAGAATCGCGCGCGCATCTTCAAGCTTGCCGATACCTGAAAGCCGCCCGCCAATTGACGCGAACGAAAAGCGCGACGTCAATGGCGTTGCCCTGGTTTGTAGCGGGATCGTAGAGCCCCGCTATCGGCGCCATGATGACCTCCACCACGCCCTGCGGGTTGGATTCCGTTTCCGTATATGTTCCCGCGACGGGCACCTCGCGGTCGAGTGCCGGATTGGCGACACGCTCGTATTGGCCGGCCGGAATGATCCAGGTGAGCGCCGCGACCAAAACGATTAGCCCGAACAGGATCGTAAATGCAGTCGGAAACCGAACCCTGCGTGGTTCCGCAGTGTCAGATGCAGTGGTCATTTGCGTCTTCCCATCACTCGAAGCTGAACCGCCCGATATGCGAATGGTGGTTCCCCGTGTGTGGCATCTAAACTGTCCGGCTCGCTGTCATCCTTGATCCAGGTTAAATCTCGGCCTGAGACGATGCTCAGCGCGCCATTGTTTGGGTAGCAACGAGTAGCTCTGCGCCGGCTACCAAGAACAATCGCGAGTCAAAGAGCAGGAGGATGAGACATAGAGGGCTCGCCAGGCCAAACCAGTGTGGCGGGTGAGCGACCGATCGCGGCTACGCGGAGGACAGGACGCGTCCCTAAGTAAATGCACAAAGCTGTGCAGGTTCGTTGGGACTCGCGCGATACCGGAGGTGTTCTGTGCGATACTGGTGTCGGCGAGCTGGCATCGGCTGATGACGGGTATCAGACGGCCGATGGAGTAGCAGTCTATCTTGGAATCATTCCAGCCGTGCGCGGCCGTCTCTCGGACCATGAGGAAGGCCGGATGCACGGCGGAGCGCCCTCCGGCAGCACCAGCATCACATCGTGGTCCCGCTTTCGACAACGAAACGAGCGGACAGGATCGAGGTTGTGAAATGATGGCAACGATCTCATCGCTTGCCCATGTTCGCCATGAGCGCATCGAGTTGGAACCCATTTCGATCGCAGGCACGGTCACATACGGCGGGTTTGCCAAATTTTCCGGGCGCGACCGTTACGAGATCAAGCTCTCCATCGCGCTTCCAAATCGGGAGAGACCGATTCAAGTCGCCTTTCCCAGTGATCATCGGCAGTAGTCATAAGTGTTAGACCGATCTCGCTGACCGGAAGAGAGCCTACATTTTCAAATGTCGACTGGAGTCTGATCCTGTCCCGCTTGTGACGCCGTGGCGAAGCGGTGATCGGCGGTGCGAAGGCGGGTTTCCTCGGTACCGATATAATCGCGCGTCGTGGGCACGCTCGTAATGCTCTTGGCGATCTGCATCTGAAACACCATCATGCCCTGATGGCGGAACGCCATCTCCGAGACGGTAAGATAGAACTCCCAAAGTCGGGCGAAGCGCTCATCATAGAGATCAACTGCCTCTGCCCAGCGCGCGACGAACCGCTCCCGCCAATGCCTGAGCGTTTCAGCGTAATGAAGGCGCAGGATCTCGACATCAGTCACAATCAAACCTGATTTCTCGACAGCAGGAAGCACTTCCGAGAGCGCCGGAATGTATCCGCCCGGGAAGATGTATTTCGAGATCCAAGGGTTGGTAAAGCCTGGCCGGTCCGAGCGTCCGATCGCGTGAATTAGGAGAACGCCGTCGTCAGAGAGCAACTCATGGCACTTGCGAAAGAATGCTCCGAAGTGATTAACGCCGACGTGCTCGAACATCCCAACCGAAACGATACGGTCGAACTGCCCATCCATCTCGCGGTAGTCGCGAAGCTGAAAGTTCAGGCGTTCGCCGTATGGCGCTTTCGCGGCTCTCTTCGTGGCGTACTGGTGTTGCTCCTCGGAGAGCGTAATTCCTGTCACCTCCGCTCGATAGGTTTCGGCAAGGAAGAGCGCGAGACCTCCCCATCCGCAGCCAATGTCGAGGATGCGGGCGCTCGGCTCGATAAGTAGCTTGGCGGCAAGATGTCTTTTCTTTGCCAGCTGCGCTTCATCGAGCGACTGGCCCGAATCCTCGAAGTAGGCGCAGCTATATTGACGGTCGCCATCCAGAAACAGGTCGTAAAGCCGTCCGTCGAGATCGTAGTGATGCGCCACATTCAGTCGCGAACGTCTGCGCGGATTATGCTGATTGATACGACGCAGCGCCAAGCGTGCGCCGTACAACGCGCGCGAGGTGATAGAAGGCTGTTGGCTACCACCCTGCGAGAGGAGAAGGTGAAGAAGGTCCGCAACGGTGCCTTGATCGATTTTCAACTGCCCATTGACGTAGAGCTCGCCGAGCCTCAGTTCGGGATCGGCGAGAATCTGGCGCTGCGAAACCTTTGAAGCAAAGCTCACAGCGATGGGCGGACCATTGCCGTTGCCAAACACCGCCGTGTTGCCCTGGGCAGTCCTTACCTGAAGCGTGCCCGATTTGATCAGCCGATCAAGGGCTCTGAGTAGAATAGCGTCCACGTAATTTACCGTCGTGCGTGAGAGATACAGAGCGGCGCAAGTTTGACGTGATCCACGATTTTCAGACTTTAACGTGGATCAATAAAATGAGCGAAAACCCTCTACGACCAGAAGGAAGCCCCTTCGGGCCACCCGGCGCGCTTGGACGTGTCCGTCACTCGCGTGTGAACTCTCAAGTTGGTCTGGCTACCAGCCGCGGAAAGTACCCTGGCACGTTTCTCATATATCGCGCATAGGCATCGCCGAATTGTGCAAGCACTTCCTGTTCTTCACGGCGGGCGAGCCTCCAATACATGACGACAAGGACCGGAAACATAGCAGCGGTTAGCAAAGTGGGCCACTGGAGCAGGAATCCGAACATCACGAGTACGAAACCCCCATACTGAGGATGGCGAACCCAGGCGTAGACGCCAGTTGTGGCGAGCACGCCCTTTTTCTGCGCCTCGTAGAGGACCTTCCATCCCGAGGCGATGACCATGAACCCACCACCAATGAAGACGAAGCTCAGAACATGAAAGGGGCCAAAATGCGGATTGAGCCGCCAGCCGAAGACCGTCTCCAGCAGGTGTCCGGCATCGTGGGAAAGCCAGTCGATCTGAGGATAGCGCGTCTGCAACCAGCCTGACAGAAGATAGATTGTGAGCGGGAACCCATACATTTCCGTGAAAAGCGCAATGATGAAGGCGCTGTATGCCCCAAATGAGCGCCAATCACGAGCGGTTGCCGGCTTGAAGAAGCTGAACGCGAAGAAGATGAAAACGGCAGAGTTGAGAATCACCAGGGACCAAAGCCCATATGCAGGAATGTCCTCATGCATAATTTTGCTCCTGAAACTCTCAATGTTGATGGGGAGGACGCTTCGAACTCGGCGAAGATGAGCTTCCGCCTCGATGGTCGTGTCCGCCGTGGCGTCCGTGCATGAAGATGTGGAGGAGCGGACAAGCGAGAATTATCAGCCACGGCAGCCACCCGAGCAGATGGGCCCGATGCTCGGCAATCAGGTAGAAGGCGCCGATGGCCAGGAACCCCCATAGTGCGATATTCGTGGCGGAAATGCGCCGCGGAGGTTGGTCGTCGTTGCTGGGCTGTCTAATCTTGGGTGGCATGGTCCTTGTCCGCCTTTCAGCACAGAGATTTCGTCTCGACGCAGGCGACGCAGCGGTTGGGGTCAAGCGCGGAGCAGCGGGCCTGCATCGATTGCGGAGACAACAATGTGCGCACTGGAAAGCAAAAACCTTGATCTCTGTTATAGTTTTGTTTGGGCTTGGGCCCTGGCGAGCGAAACTGTCCGCCGCAGCTCGCGGGCACTCGGCGTAGATGCGAGTGGCCGGAGACCGCCGCGGCCGGACGGGGATGACGTTTGGTGTGACTGGCGCCAAAGCGGCGGCAAACTTTAACCCAGATCAATCTTCGGCTCAGCGCCATCAGCTACCTAGTTCGCGTACAGATTTCGTCAAAATGAAGAGCACAGGAACGTAATAGTGGCCATGGGCGCTGTAGTTGGAGCGCGGGGCCGGTGGGTTTCGTTACCTAGTCAGAATGATAATGAGATGAACACCAAGACACAGTTCAACATCTGGTACTGGTTCGCGGCGTTCGCCGGCCTGATGCTTTTTCAATATTTGTTTACGATCGCGAGCCAGGTCGCTGAGATTCCCTATAGTGAGTTCGAAAGCCACCTTCAGGCGGGTAGAATCGCCGAAGTGCAGGTTTCTGATCGCTACGTCCAGGGAAGCTTCCGGCAAGCACTGGAGAGTGGACAGACCCGTTTCATTACGACGCGTGTCGAACCCGACTTCGCCGAGCAGCTCCGCCAGAACGACGTAGTCGTCACCGGGCAGATCGAGAGTACGTTCCTGCGTGACCTGCTCTCATGGATCGTTCCGATGGCGCTGTTCATCGGCGTCTGGGTGTTCCTCATGAGACGGATGGGGGGTGGTGTCGGCGGCGGCCTGATGCAGATCGGCAAGAGCAAGGCGAAGGTCTATGTTGAGACAGACATCAAGGTGACGTTTGACGACGTGGCCGGCGTCGACGAGGCCAAGGACGAGTTGCAGGAGATTGTCAACTTCCTGAAGAACCCGGATGAATACGGCCGGCTCGGCGGACGCATGCCGAAGGGCGTGCTGCTGGTCGGCCCCCCCGGCACTGGCAAGACCCTGATCGCAAGGGCCGTTGCCGGCGAGGCACAAGTGCCGTTCTTCTCGATCTCGGGTTCGGAATTCGTGGAAATGTTCGTGGGCGTAGGGGCCGCGCGTGTCCGCGATCTCTTCGAGCAGGCCCGCGCCAAGGCTCCTGCCATCATCTTCATCGACGAGTTGGACGCGCTCGGCCGCGCGCGCGGCGCCGGCCCGATGATGGGCGGCCACGACGAGAAGGAACAGACGCTCAACCAACTTCTGGTCGAGTTGGACGGCTTCGATCCCACCGTCGGTGTGGTGCTGCTGGCGGCCACCAACCGGCCGGAAATCCTCGACCCGGCCCTCCTGCGCGCCGGCCGCTTCGACCGGCAGGTTCTGGTCGACCGGCCGGACAAGCAGGGCCGCATCCAGATCCTGCACGTCCACATGCGCAAGGCGAGGCTTGCTGAGGATGTCGATGCCGAAAAGGTCGCGGCGCTGACCCCGGGCTTCACCGGCGCCGATCTGGCCAACCTCGTCAACGAGGCTACGCTGCTGGCTACCCGCCGTAGGGCTGATGCTGTTACGATGGATGATTTCAACAACGCCGTCGAGCGCATCGTCGCCGGGTTGGAGAAGCGAAACCGCCTTCTCAACCCGAGAGAACGCGAGGTTGTGGCCTATCACGAGATGGGCCACGCGCTTGTCGCCATGGCGCTACCCGGCTCGGACACCGTGCATAAGGTGTCGATCATCCCGCGCGGGATCGGGGCGCTCGGCTACACCATCCAGCGCCCGACCGAGGATCGCTTTCTGATGACCAGAGAGGAACTCGAGAACAAGATGGCGGTTCTGCTCGGCGGCCGGGCGGCCGAGAAGATCGTCTTCGATCATCTTTCCACGGGAGCGGCCGACGACCTTGCCAAGGTCACGGACATCGCACGCGCCATGATCATGCGCTACGGGATGTCGGAAAAGCTGGGTCATGTCGCCCTGGAGAAGGATCAGCGCTCCTTCCTGACACCAAACCAGATGGCAGCCTATCCTCAGCCTCGCGACTATGGCGAGGCGACAGCCGACGCAATCGACGGGGAGGTGCGCGCGATCATCGATGGTGCGTTCGAGCGAACGATCCGTTTGCTCAAGGAGCGTCGAGACCTTTTGGAGCGCACGGCCCGTAGACTGCTGGAGAAGGAAACCCTCGACGAGGCGGAGCTTGCCGCGTTGACGGGGACCACAGAGGATGCCGACATGACAGTGCCAATCAGCCTGTCAACACATTGAAACGAGCCTTCACATCATCAACCGCGAGCCGGCGCTCGCCGTAACTGTCGGGGGTCCTGATCTCGCTTAAAGAGCCGAATGCATTCAAGTGGAAGCTAATCCCCGCCGCGCATTCTAACCGCCGTCAGGCTGGCGGTAGAGTCTCAAAAGAGGTAACAAGATCGCTAACCTTTCGGGCACAGGAACCGATCCGGACGTCGACCCCGGCCGCGCAGAGCTTGTCGCGCTCGGATGCTCCGACATATCCGCAGATCAACCGAATTGACCCGCTGGCAAGGATCAAGTCGCAGGTTGACTCGTTCGTTCTGGCTGCGTTTGAACGGAACCGCCGCTTACGTGACGCTGGGTCGACGACGAGCAAGCCATCGCTTTTGGCGAAGAAGGGACTTAGCACAGCCCTTCTTTGGCTGCGAGAGACCAGCAGGGCTACGGAACGCTTTAGATCAAACGCGGGCGAGGCTGTCGATACCATTCGTGGCTCGTGAAACACCGCTCATTTCTCCCACTTTTCATATAATTATGATTAGTCTGGACGCGACGCACTTTAATCTCGATCAAGTGCGCTCCCAACCATCGTTGCCGCCAATTGGTGGCAATTTGCTTCGCGATCAATGTTGGTTGCTCAGCCCCAGCCGCCTCGCGATCTCTTGATCCCCGTCAAAGTGTCATAATTAATATGTGCGATGGTGCGACGTTGCATGACATGCGACGGGATGGAATACTGCCGTGCAAATACGGGAGTTGGGCGAAACAGTCAGGAGGCGGCGGGTAAGTGAACATGCTCAAGCTACTGGCATTGCTGGTTGTTTGCACGGTTTCCTTCTTCATGCAGGGGAAGCTGGCCTTCGCGCATGAGGGAAGTTTCGCGCCGGCTCAGTCGATCTCCCAGCGTCACATGGCCCTAAGTCCCGAATTCGCCGCGCCATTGCCCCCGAATGACTGCGCATCCCAACGGATATGCTGCATGGTAGTATGTTCGCCATGCCAAGTGCTCATAGCCGGGCACCGAACCGAGTTCACCTGGAGACTAGGTGAATCTTCGACCATCCCCGCTCTTAGCGACGATTGCCTCCGGTCAATCATACTTGGCCAAGATCCTCCGGTCCCACGATCCCATCGCATCTAGTTTTTCCTCGGTGTTCTGACGAAGGCGCGGGTGCTTGTTCTGTATGCTGTTCCGCAGAAGCTGCGGCGGTTAAGCGCGACCACGGCGCCGTTGTGACGGAGCGAGGATTTCATCAGCACGAGTAACTGGTTGCGGAAACAGCCATCGGAGCGGGATTACGCCCGGCGACTGTAATAAAAGCTGGCATCGAGCGTCCTTACAAAATGAGGTAACCGGGTCGCACTGCCGCGACCGATGAGATAGTTCCAACGTGGACGGAGTAGACCATTGTTTCAAGGACTTACGGCACAGGAAGCTGCACGCCCTTCGGGCGGTCCGCTTGATGATTTGAGCAGGCGTCCAAAGTGCCCGAAAGACGGAGCCGACAGCGAGGCTTGGGCTCCGGTGATAGGATTACCGCCATCGACGGATGCCTACCGGCTTCTCCCGCGTTTTCGAACGGGAGATCGCAGGATGCCGGTTGGGCGGGACCTGTTCCGCTTCGGCGAGACAAGCAAGTCGATCTTCAACCTTCTGTCCGGCTGGGTAGCGATCTACACACTGCTTGAAGATGGCAGGCGGCAGATTGTCCATTTCGCGCTACCAGGAGCGGTCATGGGAGTGCCGACTTCAAACGGGGCTAAAATCAGCTACGGGGCGCAGGCCCTGACGGAAGTGGTTGTTTCTGTCATCCCGAACACTATGCTAACAACCGTTTTGAAGGACGATCCCGAGGTCAGCATGCGGCTCGCGAGCAGACTGGCCCGTGACATTAGTGTAGCCTATGACCATATGACGAGTATCGGGCGTCGCACTGCGCGAGCGCGCGTCGCGTACCTTCTCCTTGAACTGTTCACGCGGCATCGGGCCCAATGGCCCGGCAACCATATTGAGGAGATGGCAATCCCTCTTACACAGGAACAGATCGGGGACGCCACGGGCCTTACCTTCGTTCACGTGAACCGTGTTCTAAGCACGTTGCGCAAAGACAAAATCGTGCATTTCCACTATCGGCGTCTCCGAATACTCGATCCTGATCGACTGATCGAGGTAGCCGGGGTTGACGCGCAAACCGCGATGTCATGGTTTGAGTGACGATCACCTGAACGCCCCCTTCGAACCAATCAGGATCCGCCATAGCGCTCCACGATCACGAGGCCGATCGCCGTCAAGACCAGACCGAATGCCAGCGAGGGCCCGAACTGCTCGCCGAAAAAGCCGATACCGAGCAGCAGGGCGAAGACCGGCGTCAGGAGGGTGAATGCATTCGCCTGGCTGAGCGGAACGCGATCGAGCACCCAAAACCAGAGCCAGTACGCCAAGGCTGTTCCGGGAAGGGCCAGAACGATCAATGAGAACACGAAGTCGGACGAAAGGTGTATCTTAAATGGCTGTTCCAGCGCCAACGCCATAACTGCCAGAGGGATTGCTCCGAGGAGAAGCTGCGCCGACATTGCGACCAAAGGGTCAATTCGGTTTCTGACACCTTTCATCAGGACATTGCTAACGGCGAGGCCAGCGGCTGCCAAGACGATGAAGGCCGGTCCTATCACGCCATCGAAGCCTTGCTTGATGTCGAGCTGAGGCAAGGCAACGACGACGATCCCGAGGAACCCGATCGCCAATCCAACGTATTGTGCGGGTCGCAACCGCTCCGAGAGGAATGCAAATGCTAGCGCGGCCGCGATCAGGGGCTGACAGTTGGCAATGACAGTCGCGAGCCCTGGCGAAACAAATTCAGCAGCGTGGAACATCCCGAAATAGGCCGATGTGGTGGCTCCAAGGCCAATGAACGCGAGAGCAATCCACGATCGGAAATCAGTTGGAATGGGCCGCCGAAGCATTATTGCGACCACGCCCAAAACCAAGCCTGCCAAAACAGCCCTGAGTGTCGCGAAAGTCATATGCGAGACGTGTGTCAGGCCGAGCGTGATGAGCGGAAAGCAGAGAGCGTTGAGAAAAGCGACCAGCAGGAGAATGAGTGTGAAGCGAGAACCCATCATGCGTCCACCCAGCGACCTAGCCAGCCGTAAAAGACTGCTCCATGCACTGCGACGACAGATCACCTGTTTCTTTCCTGTATGACAACGCTTTCGGCGATCCTAAAGAACGGGTCGCTATACATCTCTTGGTGACTTCTCGTAATTTAAAATGGCAGCACGTGCTGCGGCGATCTGCACCGCCTTCTCGCAGTAGCAATCGAGAAAACCGTGGATGGGACAGGTCCGGCACATCTCCTCTAGGCGCTTGCGAAGCGCGCGACGGCCTCGGTGCAACCGGACGGTGATGTTGTTCAGCGAGGTTCCAAGGCTTGCGGCAAGCCGATCGCGTGGCTCGCCGAGAATGTCCGCGCGCCAAATGATGTCCGCATATTCCGGCTTAATCGTAGGCAATAAGCGGTACAAACAATTGCAAATGGTTGCCTCAAGCCCTAGGTCGGACTCGGCGGAGTGGTTCTCTAAACTGTGGGGATCGACCTCTGTTTCGCGCTTGCGACGCCTTATCTGGTCTCGCTGATGGTCGACGATAGTCGTCGCAAGAATCCTCCCCAACCAGCCACGCACAGTACGTACGTCGCGAAGCTGAAATGACTGCTCCAGGGCGCGTAAGGAGAACCGTTGAAGCACTTCCTCCGCCTCGTCCCGGTCGCGGAGCCGATTTTCAAGAAAACGCATTATTTCTTGCCGTACCTCGACCAACGCTCGCTGGAGGGCTGCATCGTGCGGCTTGGCACCGTCGCCGTCCCAAATCCTTCCTAATGTTTCATGATCTTCATTGCGGGTCATTGAATGCTCCTGTCTAGTGAGCCAGAGCTTGCTCAACTATTCGGTGCGCCACTTCGATGGGTAGAAATGCAGCGCACCGGTTAGCGAAACCGCGTCGCCGCGCCGAGAATTCAAACGGGACATTTCCCGTTAGTCGCTCGTATCAAACACCAACGGCGAGTACGCGCCTTGCGCCAGGTTAAACATTCAGGCGATCTGGTCGGGCCTGAATCACGCTGCCAGCCCCATCCGAACCAGGTAGGCTTTTCGCCTGCATCTTGGCCATCACGTTCGCGCGATGCACCTCGACCGTCCTGGGGCTGATTTCGAGGTCATATGCGATCGACTTGTTCGGCCGTCCTGCAACCATACCTGAGAGAACCTGACGTTCGCGCTCGCTCAGGTGCTCCAGCCTCGGGTGGATTGTAGTGGACAGGAGCCCGTCATGGCGCCAAGAACGACCGCTCGCCGCCACCGACGCGACCGATGGTTGGCGTCGGAGCGGATCGTCAGGGCGTTCCGTGTCCTGGTGTCTCACAGTTCATGAAGATTTCATCTCGATTCACCTGCTCCACCGCCGCAGCGTCCACTTTCGGATCTCGCTGAACCAAAGGACGTTGCTGCCCATAGCGACGCAGACCAGCCACTGTTCGAGCGGCAGTGGGACTGTTCCGAACGCCACGTTGAGCGGGGCGAAATTGACGACCGCAACCTGGAGCAGGAATGACAGGCCAATCGCTGCCCACAGCCACCGGTTCATGAACAAATGGCTGAAGGCGCTGGTGGTTTCGGAACGCGCATTGAAGCAATTGAACAATTGGGCAAGGACCAGCACGGTGAACCCGGCGGTGCGGGCCTGATCGAGACTCTGCGCGCCCTCGACCAGCCCGCCGGGCAGGTAGAGATCGATCGTGAGAAGCGTCGCCAGCGCCATTACGAGACCGATAGCGATCACGCCGCGCCACATGCGCCCGTCGATGGCGCGCTCGTTTGCCTTGCGCGGCGGACGCGCCATCACATCGTCGGTTTCCGGATCGATGCCCATCGCAAGCGCGGGACCGGAATCGGTGGCCAGATTGATCCAAAGGATCTGGGTGGCTAGCAACGGCAGCACCAACTCGCCGCCGCCACCTAGCCCGATCACGCCAGCCCCGACGACGCCAAGGAACACGGTCAGAACCTCCCCCATATTGGAAGACAGCAAATAACGGAGGAACTTGCGGATATTGTCGAAGATGGCGCGCCCTTCGCGCACCGCTTCGACAATGGTGGCGAAATTGTCGTCGGCCAGGATCATCTTGGCCGCCTCCTTGGTGACTTCGGTCCCGGTGATCCCCATGGCGATGCCGATATCGGCTGCCTTCAACGCTGGGGCGTCATTGACGCCGTCGCCGGTCATCGCCACCACATTGCCGTGGGCTTGCAGCGCATCGACGATGCGCAGCTTGTGCACGGGCGCCACGCGGGCGGCGCGACGTAGAAGAACGATGGAATCCGGCGTGCTAGCTCCCGATCATGACGACTATCCTTGACATACATCAAATCCATGGACTGGCCATGCCATATTCGGTATGGGGAGGCGTATGGAGCGTAGCATTACATTTGCATTTTTGATTTGAGATGAGCTCGCTGAGCTACGGCCTGATGAGCGCGTCGCCACAGCGACCATGCGATGACATGGGCGGGGTGGATATGCCGTCGTGCAAGGCGGGTGGCGATGCGGCGGATTCCTGAACCGACCAGCGGATGAGCGGCGGGTTCCCGATCCTGTCCGGCGCGTCGTTTTGGGAGCGCGGCATTGGCCTCATGGCGGATGGTGGCCATCATGGCGAAGGCGAGCATGACGAGCGAAACGTGGCGATGCCAGCCGTGCCAGGATCGGCTCTCGTTGTGGTCGAGACCGAGTTCGTTCTTGAAGAAAAAGGACTTGACCTTCCACCCGCTGGAAGGGGTAGGGATTGAAATAGCGGGGCCGGACGAGATCTGGCCGGGCCCTGCCTGCTGTCGCAAAGAAATCATTGGATGCGACACCGATGGCACCGAGGCGTTGCATGACACACGTTCATCACAAAGAGCACATCGCTGAATCAGCGGGGCAGCAGCATCCAGCAGGCCACGGCAAGTCCGCTCGCGGCGACGCCGGAAACTCCAGCCATTCAGGGCACGATCACGGCGAGATGGTGGCCGACTATCGGCGAAGGTTCTGGATATCGCTCGTCCTGACCCCGCCGGTCCTGCTGCTGTCTCCGATGATCCAACACTGGTTTGGCATCCAGGGCAGCCTGGATTTCCCCGGAAGCGAGTTTCTGCTGTTCGCCCTTTCGACCGTCGCGTACGTCTATGGCGGCTGGCCTTTCCTGACGGGTTTCACGTCCGAGCTACGCGCAGGCAAGCCCGGCATGATGACGCTGATCGCGCTCGCGATCTCCGTCGCATACGTCTACTCCGCCGCCGTCACCTTCGGTCTCCCGGGCACGTCCTTTTATTGGGAGCTGGTGACGCTGATCGTCATCATGCTTCTCGGGCATTGGCTCGAGATGCGCTCGGTTATGGGCGCTTCCCGCGCACTCGAAGAGCTCGTCCGCCTGCTGCCGGACACGGCGGCGCGGCTGGACGCGTCCGGTGCTGTCACCGAGGTCCCCATCTCCGACCTCGTTCCCGGGGACCGGGTCCTCATCCGCCCTGGCGCCAAGGTCCCCGTCGACGGCGCTATCGTGGAAGGCAGGTCCTCTTTCAACGAGGCGATGCTGACAGGGGAATCGCGCCCGGTGTCGAAGGAAACGGGTGACAGCGCGATCGGCGGCGCCATCAACGGCGCGAACGTCGTCACGATCGAGGTCACGGCGACGGGCGACAAGACGTACCTGGGACAGGTCATCAACCTCGTCAGGGAGGCGCAGGCGACGCGGTCCCGCACCCAGGACGTGGCGAACCGGGCAGCGGGCTGGCTCACCTACATCGCCCTTGCAGTTGGTTTCGGATCACTCGCCTATTGGGTCTTCGCAGGCGAGAGCTGGCAATTCGCCATCGAGCGCATGGTCACGGTGATGGTCATCGCCTGTCCCCATGCGCTGGGCCTGGCAGTGCCGCTGGTCGTGGCCGTGAGCACGTCCCTGAGCGCTGGCAGCGGGCTGCTTATCCGCGACCGCGCCGCCTTCGAGCGCGCGCGCAATCTGGATGCGGTCGTCTTCGACAAGACCGGGACGCTGACGGAGGGGCTGTTCGGCGTAAGCGACACCGTTCTTCTCGCGGGTGGGAGCGAAGAGGAGGAACTGCGGTTTGCCGCTTCCGTCGAGAGCCATTCCGAACATCCGATCGCCCAAGGAATCGTGGCAGCCGCAAAGGAGAGGGGCATCGACTTTCCCGCTCCCGGCAATGTCCGAAACCTCACGGGTGAGGGCATCGTCGCAGAGGTCGAGGGACAGGACATCCGGATCGTCAGTCCTGGCCATCTCGCCAGACAGGGCAACCCGGTCCCGGGTAGCCGACTCGGCGAACTCGAAGCAGAAGGCAAGACCGTCGTCGTCCTCGTCCGGAACGGTGTGCCCCGCGCCCTGTTCGCGCTTGCTGACATCGTGAGGCCGGAGTCCCGGGAAGCCATCGCAGAACTGAAGGCGCTGGGCATCAGTTCCATCATGCTTACAGGAGACGCCAAGGGCGTGGCGGCGTCCGTCTCCCGCGAACTGGGTATCGAAGAGTACTTCGCCGAGGTGCTTCCCGACGAGAAGTCGGCCAAGATCAAGGAGCTACAGTCCCGCGGCCTCCAGGTGGCCATGGTCGGAGACGGCGTGAATGACGCCCCGGCGTTGGTGCAGGCCGACCTGGGTGTCGCGATCGGCGCGGGAACCGACGTGGCCGTCGAATCCGCCGACGTGGTCCTGGTCAGAAGCGACCCCCGGGACGTGGCAGCAATCCTTGGCCTTTCCCGCGCGACCTACAGGAAGATGGTGCAGAACCTGATCTGGGCGACCGGGTACAACGCTATCGCAATCCCGATGGCCGCCGGCATCACTTTCGGGACGGGCTTCCTGATGACCCCGGCAGTCGGTGCGGTCTTCATGTCCGCAAGCACCATCATCGTCGCCCTCAATGCCCAGTTGCTCAGGCTGTACCGGAAGACGACATGACACGAACGACGAAACCGGAAACCGCTTCGTCTTTGATCCAGGACAAACAGCGTTGCGGCGGCGCGGTCTATCTTTGATAGTCGAGGACATTAGAAGGACGAGCAGGTTGCGACTGAACCTGACCAGTACGAAAAGGAAAGCGAATGCGCCGGCCCCCGCCGCGCGCCTTGTCGCTCTCCTGCTTGCCGTTCTGGTCGCCTTCTCGCTCTCCACCTTCGGCGGCGGGCACGCCCATGCAACGGGCGGGGAGGCACACGTCGCCATCGGCAACCCGGACGTCGCCGCTGCAGGCCCGCACGGGCATCAGGGGCACGCGCACGCTGTCCCATGCGACGACAGCGGCGCGGATCAGGGCGATGCGGACGACTGCTGCATGTCGGCTACCTCGTGCGCGGTTTGCGTTCCCGTTCCCTCGGCAGGACTGACGTTGGCCACGCAAGCTGCGCCGGCGGCCCTTGTGCCTCCTTCGACGTCGCTCCCGCATGACCCGTCGACCCTGTCGCGCCCTCCCAAGCTCTCCGTGACCGCCTGAGCGCACGCGCCCGCGGGTTCCGTGCGCTCCCTGAACGGAGTCACGAACAATGAGAGTTTTTCACCATGAACATGTTTACAGCAATACACGCCTCGATCTCGCGGCGAGCCGCGCTGGCCGCACTTGCGATGGCGTCCGCGCTCGCGCTCCTCATGCCCTTCGCGGGACATGCGGGGGCCGAGGCAGCTTCCTCCGGCTTTGTATACACCGCCGACGAGTACGGTAACTCTGTCAGCCGGATCGACCTTGCCTCGGGCAGGGTCGAGATCGTTCCGGTCACGGTCACGCCGCACAACGTCCAGTTCGTTCCAGGGACGGGCCGCGTTCTCGCGGTCGGCAGCCCTTTGCAGGTGGGTGCCGGCCATGGGCACGCCGAAGCCGAGGACAGCCATGGCAGCACCTCGCAGGGCGGCGGATACGGGGGCTCCGAGGCGGGCGGAGCGCTGATCGTCCTTGATCCGGCCGGCCTCGCATCGGGTCCCGCATCCACCATCGAGGTGGGAACCCATCCTGCCCACGTGATCGCAGACCCTTCGGGCAAGCGCGCCTTCGTCACTAATGCGGGCGATGATACGGTGTCGGTCATCGACCTCGCCAAAGGCGAGGCCGTGCGGGAGATCGGCACCGGGGACTATCCGCACGGACTTCGGATGAGCCCCGCCGGCAGCGCCATCTACGTCGCCAACGTCGAGGATGGAACGGTATCCGTCATCGACACGGCCTCGCTGGAGGAGACGGACAGGATCGAGGTCGGCAAGGCCCCGGTGCAGGTTGGCTTCACGCCAGACGGGAAGCGGGTCTACGTCTCGCTGAGGGACGAGAACAAGGTGGCGGTCATCGACACAGCGACGCGGCAGGTCGCCGCCCG
>Ga0209347_1003869_pt1 | contig 16614 bp, 15 predicted proteins | sample AutmiccommuBRH23_FD_187382 | JGI IMG/M metagenome (GOLD analysis project Ga0209347, IMG submission 187382) | Deep subsurface microbial communities from Mt. Terri, Switzerland - Autotrophic microbial communities BRH/23 (SPAdes) (version 2) | ecosystem: Environmental > Aquatic > Deep subsurface >...
GACCCGTCCCGGATCATTAGGTAAACAGGGTTTTCCGACCGTCCCCGGATAACCAGGGCGTCAAAGCCTGCGTATTTAAGCTCCCCGCCCCAGAAGTTGCCGGAATTGGCTGTGCCGAAGAGGCCGGTGGCCGGGGAAAGAGCCGAGGCCTCGGTGCGGCAGGCGGTGGGCACCGAGGTCCCCACCAGGGGGCCGGTGCTGAAGGCCAGTATATTTTCAGGGCCCAGAGGGTCGGCGCCGGCCTTTAATTCCCTGTAGAGCAGGGCGGCGTTGAAGCCCATGCCGCCCAGGAAGCGGCGGGCCAGGTCCTCCGGCAGATCTTTTTTTGTCACTGTGCCGGCGGTCAGGTCGATGTCCAGGATACTTCCCACGTAACCGTAATAATCCATGCTTTACCGGGCTTTCTCAGGCCCGGACCTCACCTCCGGAGATTTATTTTATAACCGGTTAGCCGGCCTGACCGGCCAGATCGATAAGCTTAAGCGCCCCGGAGGGACAGGACCGGGCACAGGCGCCGCAGCCCAGGCAGGAAGAGGAAAAGGAAATCTCGAAGCGGCCCTCGAAATCATGTTTTAAGATTCTGATATAGGCCAGGGAGGGTCTGAACTCGCCCCTGTTTTGAAGGGAGCAGGCAAGGGAGCAGGTCGAGCAGCCGGTGCAGAGGGACGGTCTGATTAAAATATCTTTAGCCATTGGTTTCACCTTCATAAATAAATATATTGACGATTCTTATTTCTTTATTTTTTTTTAAATACCTCCCGGAATGGATAGGAACTGACCAGTTAATGTTGAATTATTATCTTGTTAGAAACACTTGAATGTTATAGTATTTATTTACCAATGGAATAATATAAATAAAAGCAATTGTTTCGGGAAAATCGCCGTATACTGATGCATGGAGGTATTTAATTTGCTGCAGCTACCTAAATTAAGAATTGGTGATCTGATCCCGGCCTTTCCCATTATCCAGGGAGGCATGGCGGTGAGGGTGTCCACCTCGTCACTGGCCGCTGCCGTAGCCGATGCCGGAGGCATTGGAATAATCGGGGCTACGGGCATGGACATAGAGGAAATGCGCATGGAAATAAGGGAGGCCAAGCACCTCAGCCGGGGCATCGTGGCTGTGAACATCATGTTTGCCGTCAGGGAGTTTGCAGATATGGTCAAGGCCGCCATGGAGGAAAAGGTGGATGCCATCTTCACCGGGGCAGGCTTTTCCAGGGATATATTCAAATGGGGTAAGGAAACCGGAACACCTATTGTCTCGATAGTTTCCTCGGCCAGGCTGGCCGTGCTGGCGGAAAAATTCGGCGCGGCGGCGGTGGTGGTGGAGGGGACTGAGGCCGGAGGTCACCTGGGTACAGACCGGCCTCTTTTTGAAATACTTCCCTCCATCAGGGAGGCCGTCAGGATTCCCCTGCTGGCGGCAGGTGGCATCATCAACGGGGAAGGAATCTCCAGGGCTTTGAAAATGGGGGCCGACGGGGTGCAGATGGCTACCAGGTTTGTGCTCAGCAAGGAGTGCAATGTGGCGGACTCCTTCAAAAAGATGTACCTCAAGGCCAGGCCCGAGGACGTGACGGTGATCCCAAGCCCGGTGGGCATGCCGGGCAGGGCATTGAAGAACAGTTTTGTCAACAGGCTAATGTCCGGGCAGGCCCCGTCACCCGAATACTGCGATGGCTGCTTAAAGCATTGCAGCGGGCAGTATTGCATACTGAACGCATTGGAGAACTCCAGGACCGGCAAGGTTGATGAGGGAGTAGTATTCGTCGGGCAGAATGTGCACAGGATCAAAGAAATACTGCCGGTAAAGGATATTTTCAACAACCTGCTGTATGAACTGAAGTCATTTGTGGGCAATAACCAGGCCTGCTGAACACCAAAAGGGGGTTGTCCCAGTGAGCCGTGCTATAGGGCTGTCCGCTGATTAAGGGCAGTCCTGTTTTATTGACATTTTTATTTCGTAGTGTATAATAATTTGTACCTTGGCTGACCAGCTAATTATAGTTTTTCTATAGGGATATTTTTTATTTTTTTGCAAATATTTGCAGGTACTCACCTGCAAATAGAGAAATTAATCTGATTAATATGGCATGGTAAAGGAGTGGTGGCGCTGTCGACTGCCAATCTTGATTTTCCCAGCCTGGATCCGGTTGAGGTAATGCTATTAAGGCAAGCCGGCTCAATGGTTCATTACCCTAAAAACCACGTTGTTTTCGCAGCCGGGGATATTGCCGACAGGGTTTTTTTGATAGAAAGCGGCTGGGTTAAAATATACCGGCTGTCCGCCGACGGCCGCCGGGTTACCGTGGGCAGCATCAGGAGCCCCGGGGAAATGATGGGGCTTGCCGAGACGCTGATTGGCGGGGAGAGGACTTGTTTTGCCGGGGCCATCAACGACGTCAGCCTGGTGATTATAAGAAAAAACAAATTTGAAGAGATACTGGCCACTTACCCGGTGCTGGCCCTCAAGGTGGCCAAGCTCCTGGGGGCCAGGATGAGGGAGGCCGAGGGCATCATCCACGAGATGGTTTGCTGGCAGGCTCCGGGCAGGCTGGCCCTGATGCTGCTTAAAATGGGAGACCGCTGCGGCGAGGAGTCCAAGAGCGGGATCAAGATCAATCTCCAGCTGACCCATGAGGAACTGGCCAGCATGGTGGGCACCTCCAGGCAGACGGTGACCTCACTGCTGAACACCTTCAAGCTGGAGCGGAGCATCAGCTACGAGGGCCGGGGAATCAGGATTCTGGATCCGGACAAGCTTTCCAAGTGGATCACCTGAACAAAAGGCCTGTAAATTTTTTTTAGTAAGCCTATAATAAGGGGCCGGATTTGTAAAGCAGAGGACATTTTTTTTGTCCCCAGTTTTACAGACCCGGCCCCGTTTTTTTTTATGGCCCGGATATAAATGTCGCCAAGTTGACAAATTTATGGTCGCCCGGCTGACATTGGCGGGCCGTTTTTTTTGATACGGTTAAATTGGCGGGTGGTAGGAATAATTGGCAGACAAGGGGGGATGTTAAGCTTAGATTGGGTGAGCCACCGGCAAGGGGGGAAGAGTGACAAGACGGTTTTCTTTTTTCAGAAATGGTGTTCTATATGGTATCTTCCAAAACAGAATAAAAATAAGAGAGGTGAAAACCCGGCGGGAAAGATCATATCCCGTTGGCTTACGACTATCTGGCGGGATAAGTTAATTTTGGCCGGGGAATGGATTGTTCACAAAGAAAAAACTGATGTTTAAAGTGTCTTTATTCATCCTGGTTTTTCTGCTGGCGGGACTGGTTATCGGTTCGCTGGCGTCGGCCGCACCGGTGGGCAATAGCCTTGGTCTTACGGGCAAGCTGGGTGCTGCCATCGCCAAGGCTCCGGTCGGCACCGGTACAGGGCAGATTGATCTCAACGCTGCCAAGGGATTCCTGGGAATTCCAGGCGCACCCCAAATTAATCCAGTTTTGGCATTCCTCTGGGCAATCTGGGTTGGCTGGATTTTCACCACTGTGGGCGCCTTCGGTGGAATTATGGCCGGTGTGGGCCACATGACCGTTTTCGGGCTGGGCGATTACACCAAGGCTTTTAAGCAAACCGCCCCTGAATTAAACAAGGTAATGACCGACACCATCCGTATGTCCAACCAATGGCTGGTGGGACTGTCATCGGCCATCGGAAGCCTGAACTACCTGAGGGCCAAACGTCTTGCCTGGCCTCTGGGATTGGCCCTGGGTGCAGGATCGCTTTTTGGCGCGGTGGTAATTCCCATAGTCACCGGCGGTAAAATTTCCTTCAGCGCATACCAGGGATGGTTTGGAGTGGCCGTCTTCGTGGTGGGTGGATTCCTCCTCTATGAAACCACCCCCAAGGGACAGGCCGGCAAAAAAGCGGCCAAGGCTGCTTCCCAGGCCTTTGAAAAGAGCGTTAAGGAAAAAGGCGATGCCAACGATCAGGGCATTAAAGTCACCAAGTGGGGGGTCGGCAGAATTGAGTTCTCCTTCTTCGGTGTCGAGTTCGGTTTCAATCCGATCATTGCTTTCATCGGCGGCGTAATTATAGCGGCAATATCCTCCTTCCTGGGAGTTGGCGGCGGCTTCCTGTACGTGCCATACCTGACTTCCCTGGTGGGACTGCCCATGTTCGTGGTGGCCGGAACTTCGGCCCTGGCAGTGTTCTCCAGCATGGTCATGAGCATTGTTTCGTACCTAAACTTTACCGGAGCTGCTGTAGACTGGGCTCTTATTGGAACTGAACTGGTCGGCGTATTTATAGGATCAATGCTTGGACCGCGCACCCAAAAGTACATCCCGGACATCTGGCTTAAGCGTATCTTTGTTGTGCTTGCCCTTTATGTGGGTCTCGGCTACTTCAGCAAGGGCTTCTTTGGCACCGCCTGGGTGCCCATGTAAGCCGATAGATAATATTAGTCTTGTGACGGCGGTGTTGGCGTCGCCGTCACAGTCCAACACCTGTTTTGAGGGGGGGTAAAGGAGATGGACTGGTGGATTTCCCTGGACGGCCTTTTGATTCACCTTTATCGTCTTACTGGTCTGCCGGTGCCCGACTATTTTATCGGCACATTTTTGCTGGCTTTAATCACGGCTATTATCGGCGATTTCACCACCTCGCTGGTTTACCGGGCAAACCGGGGCTATTACAGGAAGCTTAACAGCCGCCTTGGTCATTTACATGAGATGTCCATGGTAGCCCTGCACCTGAAAGAAAAAACGAGCTATAAGGCAGTCAACAGGGAGGCCAATGACACCTTCGGATTGCTGTTTTTTAGCATGTTCGGAATGTCGGCGGCATACTTGTGGCCCGCTTTCTTTGCTTTGGCCTGGATGCAGACCCGGTTTGGAGAGGTCAGATTTCCTCTTTTAGTCGGTGACTGGACAGTGGGCTTCTTTTTCACCTTTCTTGTCAGTTACCTTCTGGCAAGGGTTGTTTTCGCCCAAACCAAGCCATACCTGCCTTATTTCAAACATGTGGTGGACGATTTGAACAGGGAAGATCACCATAAAATTGCCCTTGAGGAAAGAACAAGCTGATTGACCTGCTTGTTCAGCTTTAAAAACTGATATTTGCCTTGGTTTTCCTGTCTTAATTTACAGGTTTTCCCCCCTGTCGCCGGGCGCCTGAGAGGTATATAATTTTATATGTTGATGTTGTGGGCAAAGACTTTTTCCTTACCTAATCAATTACAAAGCGAGGAGAGGTAAATTGCTGTTAGACTTAAAGACCCTGACAGAAAAGGAAACGCTGACCTACCCGGAAATGGCCGATGCCATGGAATACCTGTACAAGCTTCAGTATCACCCTGTAGCTATAAAATTTTTCTGGGACGAGGCCGCTTATGATCAATTCAAGGCTGACAAAGTGCCTGGCCCCAAACAGACCGTTTGCCAGATTGTACTTCCCTCCCGCATGGGTGACTCCATAGTCAAGGCCACCGAGGACAACCTTATGTGCGGCAACGCCAAGACTTGTTTCGGCTTCCGTGATCCCAGCGACCAGGAGGTTGACGGGCACGTTAAATACACTGATGACTGGGACCTGGCCAAAGAGTGTCTGTGGGCCAAGCCGATGCTGCCCAAGGGGTTAAAAGGATTTGCCTCCGCCCCCCTGGGACGGACTGACTTTGAACCCGATGTCATTTTTTTAGTGGTTGACCCGCTGCAGGCCTACCATATAATGAATGACTACATCGGGGCTAAAAGGGTGCCCAAGCTGACCTTCAATCACACCGTCAATTCCGCTGTCTGCGGCGGGATGGCCTATACCTACAACGAGCAGAAGCCAAATATGAATACCATGTGCGCCGGCAGCTACACCTCCGGCAAGACCGAGCGGGGTGAGGTCAATGTTTTCATCCCCGGCAAGGATATTGCCGCCCTGGCCAAACAACTGGTTCGCCGGACAGCCAAATACAGCGGGGCCACCATGGTGGGGTCCGGCGGTGTTGATTTCCCCGGACTAGACGTCTGCAAGCAGTGCCCCATGGTGCGTTTCAAGGACGCTGAGTAAAATTCCGTCAGAAAGATTTATACAGTGCCGGCAGGCCTTTGAAAAAGGGGCCTGCCTCTTTTTTTAGCGAGGTGACCGGGGAGGGGCGGATTATTCCGGGATGCGCCTGTTCAGGCCGTGAGCTGCTTCATACTCTTGACCATTAAGGTCATGCACCTGGATAAGTGGTCCCTGTCTTTCAGATTTAGAAACATCAGCTTCTTGCCGGGAACTTTTTTAAAGTGAAATTTTTCCCAGAAATTCTCCGCCCTGGCATTGGCCGTGTTCAGGGTGACCCTGCCGACCCCGAGGGAGGTCAGGATACCCAGCAAACGGCAGACAATACTTGACCCGATGCCCCGCCCCCTGATTACTCCGGGGAGGTTTATGTCGATGATAAAAACATCCAGATCGTACCTGGAGTTGGTTGTGACTTCAAGATACATCCGGAAGGGTATGTTTTTTACCTCATAGTCGCAGAAAAGAGACTTTTTATTGTTAAGACCGACACCCTCATAGAGGCTGGCCGCTACTTCAAACCCTGTGACCAGGGAAATTGACTGTGCGAAGTGGCCCAATGCTTGCTGCAGGTTTTGTTTTTTCAGCATTTCCACGGTGCCGTGGTATGGTCTGGTTAAGGTTTCCCCTCTCCTGTGCAGAATCATCCCGGCACCTCCTTCGCGGAGCATTTTGTTTATGTTTGTAATTCTAGCACAGGCGGTTTTTGATGTGAAATATCAATACTTTATTTAATCTATAAGCAAAAATTATACTTTCCCTCAGGCGGCTGTTTTGGGCTGCCAGATGAGTGTTTAAACAGGTCAGTCAACCCCCTAACCGGTTAAAAAAAATAATACCGTTACCTGCGCCGCCCGCCGCCTGAAAAGGGCAACTGGGCACTGATTGCGTGCCCTGGATGCTTTTGCGCAGGAACCTCTAGCTGGGATCGGCCTCGTCCATGGACAGCCTGGTTACCTTGGTGAAGTCCCCGGATTTCTTTTCTTTCCGGGTGGCCCTGGCCTCCAGGTAGTCGTAATCTCCAGCGGCTACGGGCTTAACTTGATCCTTGCTGCTGTCCGGTTTCATCTTCACTCCTCCTGAGGTTAATTTGCTAAAAATAGTGGTGCCTTATTCACTACATGATAAAAAACTCACAACTATATTCCCCAAATTTGCATGTTGAGGTATAATATCTTAAGAGCTCAATTAAGAGGATTGGTGTCTAGCCTCCCGTCCAGTCCAATGGTGGGGGAAGTTTAGAACCGGATTCCCTCAACCATTTGGGCCAACTGTTCTGAGGAGGTCTGGTAATGCAAGACAAGGTTCTCGTATGCAAGGACTGCGGCCAGGAGTTTATCTTTACTGTGGCCGAGCAGGAGTTCTTCGCCGAGAAGGGGTTCAGCAACGACCCGCAGCGCTGCCTCGACTGCCGCGCCGCCCGCCGGAGAAAGAACCGCGACGGTTCTGCCCCCAGGGAAGGCGGACAGCGGGAAAGGTACCAGGCGGTGTGCGCCCAATGTGGTGCTGAAACCACCGTTCCATTCAAGCCCACCGGGGACCGCCCGGTGTACTGCTGGGACTGCTTCAGTAAAAACAGGAGCTATGCTTAAGAATAATCAAGCCCGTCATGGCGACGGGCTTTTTTGTGTCCGGCTTTAATTTCCGGGAACCAGCTTTTCGTAGAGCGCCAACAATTCTTTGGAACGCCTGAAGATGGGATACTCCACCATTTTTCCATCTACCTGGATGACGGCTGTGCCGGACTGCTCGGCCCGGTCAAAGGCCGCCACCACCCTTTTGGCGTACTCTATTTCCTCCGGGCCGGGGGTGAACAACCGGTTGACCGGATCCACCTGGGCCGGGTGGATCACCAGCTTGCCCTGGAATCCAAGCCTTCTGGCGGTCTCAGCTTCTTTTATCAGCCTATCCGTATCTTTCAGAACAGGGAAGACAGTGTCCAGAGGGGGATCGATCCCAGCCGCCCTGGAGGCCAGCACCAGCTGGCTGCGGGCACCCAACAGCCCTTCGCTTTCAGCCGGGTATCTCAGTCCCAGGTCCTGGGAAAAATCCACCCCGCCAAATGCCAGTGCCCTGACCCGGGGCGCCGAGGCAATTTCGGCGGCCCCCAGGATTCCTCCGGGGCTTTCAATAAATGGCAGCAGCCTGATTTTCCCGGGCGGCAGACCGGCCTTTTCCTCCAGCAGTCCTAAAAGCCAGCCCACTTTTAGAACATCCAGGGCCGATTCGGTTTTGGCCAGCATCAGCCCGTCCACCGGCAGCCCAATCACTGTTTTCAAATCGTCCAGTATATAGCTGGAGACGGCGGGATTGATCCTGACCAGGAGGGTTACCGGCGGGGGCCGGCGGAGTATTTCCCGCAGGCACTCCCGGGCGGCTTCCTTCCGGCTGTAAGCTACAGCGTCTTCAAGGTCCAGGGCAACGGCGTCGGCCCCGCAGGTCATGGCTTTGAGGCACTTTTTGGGATCGTCGGCCGGAGTAAAGAGAACGGTGCGCAGCATATAAACCCCCCCGGTTAGTAGGGCGATAATTTAAAATTTAAAAGCTTAAGACATTTTTCCCATATCATTATTATACTACGCCGGAGCCGTAAGGCCTGCCGCCGGTGAAAAAAACAACGGTGGCAGGCCGCAGCCGTCCCCGTTGTTTTCACTGTGCAGCATTTGCATGTGCATAATTATTTGAAAAATGGTCAGTCCCCTGTTTCCTGTATTCCAAGGTCTTTATGGCGGAGCCTCCGCAGGCCGGCATTTTCAGCTTTCGCTGGACTCATAGCGCTCTTTGAGGCCGGATACCACCGAGGGGTCGGCCAGGGTGGTGGTGTCGCCCAGGGCGCGGCCTTCGGCGATGTCCCTGAGCAGCCGGCGCATTATTTTACCGCTGCGGGTCTTGGGCAGCTCGGCGGCGAAGAAGAGGTCGTCCGGGCGGGCCAGGGCGCCTATCTTTTTGGCCACGTGGGCTTTGATTTCGGTCTTGAGTTCTTCACAGCCATCAATGCCCTCCTTCAGGGTGACGAAGGCCGCCACCGACTGGCCTTTAAGGTCGTGGGTCTTGCCGATGACAGCGGCCTCGGCCACCGACTGGTGGTCCACCAGGGCGCTTTCAATCTCCGCCGTGCCCAGGCGGTGGCCGCTGACGTTGATTACGTCGTCTACCCGGCCAATAACCCAGAAATAGCCGTCGGGGTCCCACTTGGCCCCGTCTCCGGTGAAATAGGTGTTTTCAAACCTGCTGAAGTACTGCTCAACATAGCGGTCCGGATTGCCGTAAACGGTGCGCAGCATAGCCGGCCAGGGGGACTTGATCACCAGGTAGCCGCCGGATCCCTTGGCCGCCGGAGCGCCGGAAGGGCTCCAGATTTCCGCTTCCACCCCCGGGAAGGGCACCGTGGCCGATCCGGGCTTGGTGGGGGTGACCCCGGGCAAGGGTGAGATCAGGATCATGCCTGTTTCGGTCTGCCACCAGGTGTCCACGATGGGGCACCTTTCCCCGCCAATGTGCTTATGATACCACATCCAGGCCTCGGGGTTGATGGGCTCACCCACGCTGCCCAAAAGCCTCAGACTGGACAGGTCTCTTTTTGCTGGCCACTGGGCGCCCCATTTCATAAAGGCCCTGATGGCGGTGGGGGCGGTGTAAAGTATAGTCACCCCGAATTTCTCAATGATCGCCCAGAAGCGGTCCCTGGCCGGCCAGTCCGGGCTGCCTTCGAACATTACGCTGGTGCAGCCGTTGGCCAGGGGCCCGTAAACTATGTAGCTGTGGCCGGTGACCCAGCCAATGTCGGCGGTGCACCAGTAGACATCCTCGTCCTTGATGTCGAAGATGTAGTAGTGGGTGGCCGCCACCCCGGTCAGGTAGCCGCCGGTGGTGTGCAGCACCCCCTTGGGTTTGCCGGTGGACCCGCTGGTGTAAAGTATAAACAGCGGGTCCTCGGCGTCCATGGGCTCGGCCGGGCAGCCGATGGGGGCGTCCTGCATCAACTGGTGGTACCAGCTGTCACGGCCCTCGACCAAGTCAACCTCCTGGCCGGTGCGCCTGACCAGGATCACCTTTTCCACGCTGGGGCAGTTGGCAAGGGCGGCGTCACAGTTTTGCTTCAGGGGTACGATACTCCCCCGGCGCCAGCCGCCGTCGGCGGTGATCACCAGCCTGGACCCGCAGTCGTTGATCCGGTCGGCCAGCGACTCAGAGCTGAAGCCGCCGAAGACCACGCTATGCACCGCGCCGATCCTGGCGCAGGCCAGCATGGCGATGGGCAGCTCGGGGATCATGCCGAGATAAATGGTGACCCGGTCACCCCGGCCGATGCCCATTTGACTGAGCACATTGGCGAACTTGGTGACCTCCCGGTAAAGGTCCTGGTAGGTAAGAATCCTTTCATCGCCGGGCTCACCTTCCCAGATCAGGGCGGCCTTTGTTTTCCGCCAGTCCTTGAGGTGGCGGTCTATGCAGTTATGGGAAACATTCAGCTTTCCGTTGACAAACCACTGGGCGAAGGGAGGCCGCCAATCCAAAACGCGGTCCCATTTACGGAACCAGTCCAGGCGGTGGGCCATACCGGCCCAAAATCCTTCCCGGTCTGTGGCGGCCAGATCGTACAGACTGCTGTCCCTGGCGTTGGCCTGGGCGGTAAACTCCGCCGGCGGGCTGAAGACCCGGTTTTCCTGCAGCAGGGCTTCAAGGGATCCTTCCAGTTGCGGCATTTGATGACCTCCTCGTCTGAACTATTCATATCCTCGCCGGGGCGGGGGTGTATGCCATCGGTGGATGTATTTATATTAGCCCATTAGCGGCTCCCTGTTAAGAAAATACAGATAAGTGGCAAAAATGGGGCATGTGTGACAAAAATTAAGGGTTCAACGGTTTTCCTCCCTTGCCTGCCCTTTTATGTTTGCGCCGGCAGCCGGGTGATTAAGCTTGCGGCCAACAGCGGCATGGTCTTCCGGTCTTTAGCTTATAAATCAGACTTTCTTATTATCTTCATAAGATATGCTTATAACAGCCCTTTAATGGCAAATTTATTTGTTTTAAAGGTCAGTGTTGGAGGAAGAACGGCTTTTGGGGGTAGTATAAGAAGGTCAGGTATAGTGAAATTGAAGTGGGAGGTGTCCTGCATGTCGGAACTGATCTTCCGCACGGTGTTTGTTTATTTTGTCTTGCTGGCAGTGGTCCGGCTGATGGGCAAGAGGGAAATAGGGCAGCTCTCTCCCTTTGATTTCGTGGTGGCCATCGTTATGGCTGAACTGGCGGCCATACCCATGCAGTCCACCGCTGACCCCATCTGGCACTCTGTGGTCCCCCTGATGGTACTGGCCCTGCTGGAAATAGGGTTAAGCTTCGTGGCGCTCTACAACCGCAGATTCAGAGTCTTTCTGGACGGTAAGCCCCAGGTGGTGATCAGGGGGGGCAAAATATTAAAACACGAGATGAGGCGGGCCAGATATAATTTGGACGACCTCCTCTCCCAATTGAGGGAAAAAGGCTATCCCAAGCCCGAGGATGTGGAGGTGGCGGTGCTGGAGACCTCGGGCCGGCTAAGTGTGGTGCCAAAGTCGGACAAAAGGCCGGTAACCCCGGAGGACCTGGGGGTGCAGGCAGGATATGAGGGACTGCCTGTGGTGCTGGTGATGGACGGGGAGGTGTGCCGGGAGTATCTGGCCGACCAGGGACTTGACCGGGGTTGGCTGGAGGAACGGCTGGGGAAGATGGGATTGCACCCGGAAAAGGTTTTCCTGGCCACCCTTGAGCCCGACGGGACCATTTTGATTAATGGGGACAGGGCACTGTACAGGCAGTAAAATTTCGGTTAAAAAAAAGGAAAAAGCCGGTTACTGGGAGAATTTACAGTAACGACCAATTGTGCTTTGGAACGAGAAATTTAGGATCGGTGGTTGCCTTTGTTCCAGGTTGACCGTAAACAGCAGGCGGTGATCCTGATTATCGCCGCTGTACTGCTTTTTACCGCAGGCTACAGGGTTTCCCGCTGGCAGGGAGAGTCATCATCCGGCGGCCCCGGCCAGGCCGGGGCTGTGCTGCAGAATGCCGGCGAGGGCAGGGAGATACTGATCCATGTCTCGGGGGCTGTGCAAAAGCCCGGGGTGTACAAATTTACCAGGGAGTCCCGGGTGGCCGACGCCCTTGAGAGGGCTGTACCCGACGGACGGGCCGACGTGCAGGGACTGAACCTGGCTGCCCCTTTGAAGGATGGACAAAAGATCGTGGTTCCACTAATGCCCGACACCGCTCAGCCCGCGGCCCAGGCCGTCCCGCCCTTCGATCCGGCGGCTGCCGGGAAAACTCCGGCCGGGCAGGGAGTTGCGTCAAGCCTGCAGCCGGCGCAAAAGCAGGGGACACCTGCCCAGCCAACCGGGGTAGTTTCGTCCGGCCGGTCCGGCAAGGTCCCAAGGGTGAACATCAACCGGGCCGGGGTGCAGGAATTGGAGTCTCTGCCGGGACTGGGGCCGGGCCTGGCCGGGCGCATCATCAGTTACCGGGAGGCCAACGGGCTTTTTGCCTCGGAAGAGGCGATCAAGGATGTCCCGGGGATTGGCGAAAAAATATACGGTCAGATCAAGGATTATATTGTGGTTAACTAACGGGGTGAGGTAATGGATCTGGATTTGCTGGTGCGATTGATGCAGGTGCAGATGGTTAGCGGGACCTACCGGGACAGGCAGGATGTGGTCGGCCCCAAGGCTGAATTTGCCCTTTTGCTGGCCGCCCTGCTGGATCGACCCGGCACAGCCGGTGGTGTCCCGCCGGTCCGGAAGCCGGCCGCAACCGTAAAGCAGTTACACAACACCAATGCTGTTCAGCAGATCAAGATAGGGCCGGCTGCCGCCAAAAAGCAAAGCGGTAAAACGCAGCCTCCCGCCGGCGGGCTGGAGTCCCTGGTGGATAGGGTGGCGGCCAGGCATGGGCTGGACCCGGCACTGCTGAGGGCGGTGGTAAAGGCTGAGTCTGATTTTGATCCCACGGTTGTATCCGGCGCCGGGGCCATGGGGCTGATGCAATTGATGCCGGACACCGCCCGGGAGATAGGGGTGAGAGACCCCTTTGACCCGCTGCAAAACCTGGAGGGGGGAGCCCTTTACCTGAAAAAAATGCTTACAAGGTTCAACGGGGACCTGAACCTGGCCCTGGCCGCGTATAACGCCGGCCCTTCGGCGGTGGATCAGTACGGGGGGGTGCCCCCCTACCGTGAGACAATGGCTTACCTGAGAAAAATCAGGCGGATTCTGGGGGGTAAATTTAGGGATTAGGGGTTAGGGGTTAGGGATTAGGGTTGGGACAAATTGAATGGTTAGGGCCGGGGTGGGAGAAGCCCCGGTTTTATTTTTTGCTGGATGATTTGGCCTGTATTGGTATTTAATGTTATAGATGGCCGGCCCGGTTCATAATACTATAGAAATATCTGCTGACCGGGCGGTGGAATGTGTCTGTTCCAAATTTAGATCGGGGAAACAAATATAGCCGGATCAGGGCTGTCTTTACCGTGCTGGCCCTGGCTCTGATGGTGGCGGCAGCCCTTGTTGCACCGGAGCCTCCCCGCCGGCATGCCGGGGAGGCTCCCAAAAGCGCCCTTTATGGGGAATATACAGACTGGCGGGAGGTCAATGAGATTTTTCCCAAGTATGGCCAAGCCGGGGTGGTAGACTTTGCCACCGGGCAAAAGTTTACCGTGCAGCGCCGGGGGGGTACTTATCACGCCGATGTTCAGCCGCTTACCGCCGGTGATACCGCGGTGATGAAAAGCATTTACGGGGACAGCTGGAGTTGGCGGCGGAGGGCCGTGCTGGTGCAGGTGGGGGGAAGGTGGATAGCCGGATCCATGAACGGCATGCCGCACGGTGGCGGACTGATCCAGGGCAATAACTTCCCGGGGCACTTTTGCATCCATTTCAGGGGATCCAGGCTGCACCTAAACGGCCGTGAGGACCTGGGCCACCGGCTGATGACCTGCAAGGCGGCCGGAATACTGGAGGAGATGATGCAGAACAGCCCCGCCGGTGAAATGGTAAAAATATTTTTTACCGCCCTGGATAACAGGGACCTGGCTTTGGCAGTCCGGGCGGCTTATTTTGACCGCCCGGGGCAGCTGCCGGACCTGTATAACAAGGCAGAACAAATAAACAGCGTCAAGGTTCTGCGCGCGGCCGGGGCAAACGGGGGACCGGTGGCTGTTTCCCTGGCTGTGATCTACAAGGGCAACAACCAGATTTTCAATAAAAGCGGCCGGATAAACACGGTCTACCACAGTTACGCAGGCTGGAGGGTGGACTACCCTTCGGTGGAGAACCTCCTGGCCCAGGCGGAAGGTCCGGCGTTGCCGGCCCTGGCACCGGGTCAGGGCGAGGACCTGGATTAATGTTCCTGAGCTGAAAACTAATGGCAGGAAATATTGGGTTCAATGGAGAATATTGTCAGCTGCGCAATAATCTCCGGAGGTACCGAAGGTGTTTTTCAGACCCCTGGTGTACTTAACCCTGGCCTTTGCAGCCGGTATCGCCCTGGCCGGCCTGGCTGCCGTGCCTCCATTGGCATTTTTTCCGGCCGCTTTGGCTGCGACGGCAGCCGGTGCGGTTATTTTTCTGGCCTTGGGCCGGAACTCCTTGCCTGTGCTGGTGCTGGCCTTTTTTCTGCTGGGGGCGGCCCTGGCGGCCCTGGAGAGGGTGCCGCCGGGCCGGCCGGCCGGGGATTTTTTGGGCCGGGTGGTGACGGTGCAGGGGTATATCTGCCGGGACCCGGATTTCAGGGGAGATCGGACCATACTGGAACTGGAGGTTGAAAGCCTCTACCATCCGGAGGGCTTTACTGCCAAGCCGGGGAGAATGCTGGTCTATATCCCCGGCCGGCTGGCCGACCTGGGCTACGGGGATGCCGTCAGGGCCGGGGGGAGGGCATACCTGCCGGACAGCCCGGACAATCCCGGCCAGTTTGATTACCGGGAGTACCTGTCCGGCAGGGGTATCCAGGCGGTGCTGGCGGTGCGTGAGGCCAAGGACGTGGAGAAGACAGCCTCCGGCCGGGGGAACCCGGTGGCCCGGGCCGCCCTTGGCTTGAAGCAAAGGCTGATGGAGGTAAACCGGGCCACCCTGGAACCGGGCCACGCCGCCCTGGTCAACGGTATTGTCTTTGGCAGCCGGGGCGGCTTCGACCCCGGGACCTCCGAAGTCTTCAACGAGGCCGGGGTGGTGCACATACTTTCGGTGAGCGGTCTGCATGTGGGGCTGGTGGCTGCCGGGGTGCTGGGGCTGTTGGCCCTGCTGGGCCTTTCCAGGGCGGGCTTTCCGGTGCTCACCGCCGTTCTGGCTGTATATACCTATATGACCGGGCTGGGGCCGGCGGTGATGAGATCGGCCCTGATGGCCTGGGTACAGCTGCTGGGGCACCGGCTGGGCCGGGAAAGGGACTGGCCCACCACCCTGGCGGTGTCGGCCCTGGTGATTCTGGCCATTTCCCCCCGCTCGCTGTTTGATCCGGGGTTTCAGCTCTCCTTTGCCGCCACCTGGGGCATACTCCACCTTGGCCCGGCCATTGACCGGCGGCTGGAGTCCTTGGGACTGGGCCGGCCCTGGGTCAGGGGCTGCCTTTCGGTGCCCCTGGGGGCGCAGCTGGGGACTTTTCCACTGGTGGTGTATTACTTCAATATCTTTTCACTGATTTCACTGCCCGCCAATCTGCTGGCGGTGCCCCTGGTGGGTCTGATCCTGCCCCTGGGGATCCTGGCCTCCCTGGCCGGACTGGTTTATTTAAAGCTGGCCCTGCTGATTAATTATGCCACCGCCGCCCTGCTGGACCTGATGATGCTGGTGGTGGAGGTGGTCCATGGACTTCCCGGAGGGGTCATTTATATTGGGTCCCCTCCTTTGGCGGCCATGGCGGCCTGGTACCTGTCCCTGGCCGTGCTGGCCGGGGCTGCGGACCCGGCTCAAAAGGTCTTTGGCCCATGGGTCCGCCGGACCATGGGTGTGCTCCTGGTTTTATCGGTGGCCGGATTCTACATTTATGCCGGAGGGATCAACAGGGGCTTGCTGGAGGTGCACGTCATTGATGTGGGGCAGGGGGACAGCCTGCTGCTGCGCTTTCCCAACGGCCGCAACCTGCTGGTTGACGCCGGGGGCTGGCAGGACGAGTACCGGGAGGGCAGGGGGGCCGGCAAGGTGGTGGCCGACTACCTCAGGCGCCTTGGGGTCCGGAGGCTGGATGCCCTGGTCCTGACTCATCCCCATGAGGACCACGCCGCCGGGGCGATTTATTTAAACGGCCGCTTTGAGATAGGCGCCCTTCTGGTTTCCCCGGCGGGCTTTCTGGACAGGGCCGGCGAGCAGGCCGACCCTGCCTACCGGGGCCTGCTGGCCACGGCTGCGGCAAAAAAAACAACGGTCAGGGAGCTTTTTTCCGGCGACATGGTTTTGCTGGACCCCAGGGTGCGAGTGGAGGTGCTGGGGCCCAGGGCCGATCTACTGGAAGGCACCCGGTCGGATTTCAATAACAATTCACTGGTGCTTTCAGTCAGGTACGGCCAAAAGTCCTTCCTGCTGACCGGGGACATTGAGCTGGAGGGACAGGCCAGACTGCTGGAGGGAGGGGCCG
>Ga0209347_1003870_pt1 | contig 16612 bp, 18 predicted proteins | sample AutmiccommuBRH23_FD_187382 | JGI IMG/M metagenome (GOLD analysis project Ga0209347, IMG submission 187382) | Deep subsurface microbial communities from Mt. Terri, Switzerland - Autotrophic microbial communities BRH/23 (SPAdes) (version 2) | ecosystem: Environmental > Aquatic > Deep subsurface >...
TAAAGTAAGTGCTTGTCTGATAAATATTGATAGGAAATTGGTGGGGAATTTTCAATGTTTGGATGCGTTCCGACAGGCGTGCAATTAACAATTATTGTATAATCATTCATAATTTCTGCATCCAGCATTTCATAGGTAAACATATTTTCTACCTCATTTCTTGAAACAAATTTATAGGCAATGTTTAATTTTTGAAATACATATGCAATGGCTTTGGAAGCGCCTCCAGTTCCAAGAATTAAAGCTTTTTTATGGTGGTTCTTCAACAAAGGTTCAATCGATTTTTGAAAACCGTGAGCATCAGTGTTGTACCCAATTAATTGATTGTCATCATTCACTTTAATGGTATTTACGGCACCAATTTTTTGGGCTTCCGGATCAACTTCATCTAAATATTTGATGATGGCTTCTTTGTAAGGAATGGTCACATTCAGCCCCCTAAATTCATCTTCTCTATGGTACAATAAAAAAGGAAATTCTTCTATTTCAGGAATGTCAAAATTATTATATTGATAATTATCCATTCCCAGTTTTTTAAATTTTTCCTGAAAATATTTTCGGGAAAATGAATAAGAAATATCCTTTCCTATGATGCCATATTTCGTGCGATTATTCATTTTCATATGCTTTATGTTCTGATCCATATTTATCTATTAACAATACCAGTAATGCGCCCACAAAAACAAAGAAAATAGCAATCCAGGTTTCTTGTTGCGAAAAATCGGGGAAATACCTTTTATAATTTTCTATGACTTTATCGCCATTGATATCCAGTAATGTTGTTCCGTTTACAATTTTATACACTTCCATTTTCCAAGGCCAAACAATGCCTAAGGAGCCAGTTATAAATCCAATAATTATTGCTGTAACTATCTGGTGCCAGCGTTTTAACACAAAGCCTAAAATATGGGAAGTAATCACCAAACCAAAACCTGAACCGAGGGTAAATACTGTAATTATTTTAAGATATCTAATCCGTTCTGCACTGTCCATAAAACTAAAATCACCCGTAAAAACATCAATAAAAGTTTTATATAACATCGTTACAGAATCAACCAGCAACAATACATAATTACCCATTAAAATTAGGATAAATGACCCTGAAAGACCTGGTAATGTCATCCCCGTAACCCCAATGATACCGCAAAAAAACACAAACCACAAATTGTCATTTTCTTTGGCAGGATTCATAAAACTGATGGCGATACCAATAGCAATTCCTATAATCATAGAAATGATATTGCTTCTCCTCCAGTCATTAAAATCTTTTGAAATATAGTAGATTGAACCAATAATCATCCCAAAAAAGGAACTCCACACATAGAGTTCATAATGTCTTAAAAAATAATCTAAAATCAATGAAACGCTAAAATAACTAAAAACGCTTCCACCCATCACAAGCAATAAAAAAGTGCCGTTTACGTAGTAATAAAAACTTTTAAACCGCCTGTTGTAAAGCAATAAAAAGGCTTTATAATTTATTTTTCGAAACGAATAGATCAACTCTTCATAAAAACCGAACACAAATGAAACCATGCCGCCGGAAACTCCGGGAACTTTATTTGCCGCACCCATAGAAAGGCCTTTGATAAAAAGGAAAATCTTGTCGGTTAAACTGCGATTTCTTGCCATAAATTATGCTTTATTAGAAATATTGGCCAATTTTTCCAACAGTATTATCACTGCAAAACCAGTAATTAACAAAATTGCGGCCATCATTAGTTGCGGATCTCCATCATAAGAGAAAGGCGAAACACTTTGTTCATTAAAAGGAATTTTCACACCGTGAGAATTTACGCGCCAGGTAAGCGTTTCTTTCCAAGGCCAAATTTTATTCAATGAGCCCAAAATAAAACCAGTTAATACCGCCAAAGTATAGTTTTTATGATGGTCGAATAACCACCTTAATATTTTTGAAAAAGACAATAAGCCAATCACGGCACCAATAACCACAACGCCAATTAATTTGAAATCTCTATTGTGAATAGCATCCAAAACAGGTTTATATGCGCCCAAAAGCACCAAAATAAAAGAGCCTGAAATACCCGGTAAAATCATAGCGCAAATGGCCAAAGCTCCAGCAAAAAAATAAAATATAAGTGAGGAACTTTCCGAAATTGCAGGGTGTAAAGTAGTGATAAAATAGGCTGCAAATGCACCTATTATAAATAAAACGATAATTGGAGCATTCCATTTTTCAATTTGTTTTCCAACAAATAAAATACTTGCCAAAACCAATCCAAAAAAGAAAGACCAAACCAAGATTGGCTTGTTTTCCAACAACCAGGAAATTAGTTTTGCCAAGGAAATAATGCTGATAAAGATACCCAACAACAAAGCCAACAGAAAATTACCGTTTATGGCTTTCCAGGCAGCTTTAAAACCTTCCTTTTTTAACAACTTTAAATTGGCTATATTGATGCCACTAATTGACGATAGCAACTCTTCGTAAATACCTGAAATAAAGGCAATTGTTCCACCAGAAACACCAGGAACCACGTCGGCCGCACCCATGGCAACACCTTTAAGTGAAATGATGAAGTAATCAATAAATTTTCTTTGTTGCATTTGTCGTTAAAAGTTAATGGGCAAATGTAACATTTTTATCATGAAATTTATTTGAATTGCGCTATTATATCCTTTACTTTTTGAAGTTTATAAACTTCGGGAAAAAGTTCTTTAATGATAGAATGATACTCAAAATCAATGGTCAATGCGTCTTTTAAGTGCATCGCTCCTTTTGGGTGATTTTTGAATTTAAAATACAAGCTTGCAAGCCTGTATTCAATTTCCGCAAAATCATCAAAATACAATTTGGCTTTTAACAAATTCGTCAATGCATCTTCATATTCTCCTAAAAAACACAATACATCACTCAACCCAACCCAAATCACCAAATCCAAGTCCTGCAACAAAATACATTGTTGAAATGCAATTACAGCCTCTTCAAAATAGTTTAGTTTTAAAGTTATTTCAGCATATTTTCGCCAATATATTGAATTTGATTCATCAATCTCAATGGCTTTATTCACATAAAATAAGGCCTTGTCATATTTTTTTCCTTTGATGTGCAAATTGGCAATGGCAATCCAGCCTTTATCCAAAAGCGGGTCTTCCTGCACTGCTTTTTTATAATATTTTAAGGCTAAAGTCGATTTTTTTAATTTTTCGTAACATTCCCCGATCCTAAAAAATACGAATGAAGTTGGATCATCAAATTTTATGGTAATCTTATAATTTTCTATGGCCTCTTCAAAACGACCCAATTCTTCCAATGTTTTGGCCTTTTCAAGGTAAGCGCCCACAAAATATTCATCAATCAATACGGCAAAATCAAAAGCACGCAACGCTTCAGTGTAATTTTCAACAATAAAATATTGTCGGCCCAATTGGTGCCAGGCAATTTCGCTGTAAGGATCTTTATTGATGTAGTCATTCAAATATTCGGTTGCTTCTAAATGCTTATTTTGCATATCAAAGCAATAAATGACATTATAAAGCGCGGAATAATCTTCAACATCGGCTTCCAAACACTTTGAAAAATTCAGTAAAGCTTCATCAAAATCATCCAAATACAAATATTCCATGCCAATCAGGTTATAAATATCAGCTTCATCATCTGTAAATTTCAAGGCAATTTTCAATAAGGATATCGCTTTAAAATGATTGTCTTTTTTTGAGAAAATACTTGCCTGCTGCACATAAATTTCATCGTTGGCCGGTTCTATCGCCTGTAATTCTTTTAACAGCGCCGTGGCCTTTTCATATTCTTCATCAAAAATCATTAATTCTGCCTGCAATAACTTTAACATCACCGAATTTGGGTGTTGCTTTAGCCCTAAATTGATTGCTTTTTTTGCCAAAGAATTTTTGCCTGAATCTAAATAATAATGCACAATCTCCTCAAACTCAACTGAGTCGAAGAAATAAACACTATTGGTTTTTAGCATTGATTCGAACTTTGATAGCGATATGTTATTTTCTTTTGGGGTTAAATCCATCATAAAATTTGCAAATTTAGTGTCACATTAAAATTACGGGAACAAAGTAAGATATTAAAAATAACTTCTAATTGTTTTTAACAAATTAATTAACAAAATGCTTTATATTTGTATTCCAAACAATGTTTGGTACATTATGAGTAAAAAAATTCTGCTTAGCTCAAAAGAAATTCACATCATTTTACATAGGTTGGCTTGTCAACTCATTGAGAACCACACCAATTTTGAAAATACCGTTTTGATAGGAATTCAGCCAAGAGGCACCTATTTGGCGGAACGTCTGGTATCTATTTTGGAGAATGACTACCACATTCCAAACGTGCAATTGGGATTGCTTGACATCACTTTTTATCGCGATGATTTCAGGCGCAGGGAAACGCCTTCGGAAGCAAACAGAACCAATATCAATTTTATTGTTGAAGATAAAAAAGTGGTTTTTATTGACGATGTGCTTTTTTCAGGAAGAAGCATTCGCGCTGCACTCACTGCGATTCAATCGTTTGGAAGACCTTCAGAAATAGAACTTTTGGTATTGATTGACAGAAGGTTCAGCCGTCATTTACCCATTCAGCCAAATTACAGAGGAAGCCAGGTCGATGTTTTTGACGAAGAAAAAGTGACCGTTCACTGGCAAGAAAAAGATGGTAAAGATGCCGTATATATTGTAAATAAATAATTCATTATGAGTCAGTTAAGCGTAGAACACCTTTTAGGAATAAAACATATAAACAAGGCTGATATTGATTTAATATTTAAAACAGCCGACCATTTTAAAGAAGTGATTAACAGGCCCATTAAAAAAGTGCCTTCGCTTCGCGATATTACCATTGCCAACCTCTTTTTTGAAAACAGCACAAGAACAAGACTGTCCTTTGAACTGGCAGAAAAAAGATTGTCTGCTGATGTGGTAAACTTTTCGGCAAGCCAGTCTTCCGTCACAAAAGGTGAAACCCTTATTGATACCGCCAACAATATTTTATCCATGAAAGTTGATATTATTGTGATGCGGCACCCTGCCGTTGGCGCCTGTGATTTTTTATCGCAGCACGTGAACGCAAAAATTGTGAACGCCGGGGACGGCACGCACGAACATCCAACGCAGGCATTGCTCGACTCGTTTTCCATCCGCGAAAAATTAGGAAGTGTTGAAGGCAAAAAAATTGTGATTGTGGGCGATGTTTTGCATTCTCGCGTGGCGCTTTCAAATATTTACGCCTTAAAATTGCAAGGTGCCGAAGTAAAAGTTTGCGGACCTAAAACGCTCATCCCAAAATATATTGAAAACTTGGGGGTAAGTGTTGAATATGACATTAAAAAAGCGCTGGAATGGTGCGATGTTGCGAATGTGTTGCGCGTTCAAAACGAACGAATGGAAATTAATTATTTCCCGTCAACCAGAGAATATGCGCAACTTTTCGGTATCAATAAACCGCTGCTCGACTCATTAAGTAAGAAAATATTAATTATGCATCCGGGGCCAATCAACAGAGGCGTGGAATTGACAAGCGATGTTGCCGACTCCGCTGATCAGTCCATTATCCTAAATCAGGTAGAAAATGGCGTGGCCATTCGTATGGCGGTCATTTATTTATTGGCGCAACAAATTGAACGAAATTAATGATGATTGTCACAAAAACTGAAACATACACACACATAAAACCAAGCCAAGATTCAGCAGGCCAGTTCTTTGCAGCATTTAAAGAAAACTTCAAAGAATTTAAAGGAGAACACCTTATTATTGATTTTTCTGACAAAATTAACATTGAAATTAAAGAAATTTTATTATTTTTGAAGTTGAGTGTGCAACACAGAAAAAATGGTACAAGTTTTGTACTTGTTTGTGAGGGTATATCAATTGATGATTTACCAGACGAATTAAATGTTGTTCCAACGTTTAACGAAGCTTTAGACATCCTTGAAATGGATGCCATTGAACGAGATTTAGGATTTTAAAACCAATTGGCTTATTGATGAAAAAACTACTTTTAATCACTTTTTTACTGTTTTTCTCATTTTCTTTTGCGCAACAATCCGAGAAAAATAATGTGGATTCAAGCAAAAATCTTACGCAGATAACGCTTCTGTCTGTTTCCGCATACCCAAATCCGTTTATTTCAGACACCAACATTAATTTTAAATCTGTAAAAGCGCAAACCGTTGTGTTTTCAGTAAAAAATTTGTTGGGAACAACGGTGTATGAAGAGCGAATTGATGCTTCATCAGGCAACAATACCATCGCTTTCAACCGAAATAATTTAACCAAAGGCATGTACATTTATTCTTTGCAAACTGATGTTGAAATTGTCTCCAAAAGATTGATTATTAAATGAGTTTGAAACTCACGATCTTAGGATGCCATTCTGCAACACCACGCGTAAATGCCCACCCAACAGCACAATTTTTTGAAATTAAAAACCATCATTTTTTAATTGACTGCGGCGAAGGAACCCAAGTGCAATTGCGCAAATACGGCATTAAATTTTCCAAAATTAAACACATATTCATTTCCCATTTACACGGCGATCATTTTTACGGATTGGTGGGTTTAATTTCAACTTTCAGGTTGTTGAACCGTGAAGCCGAATTGCATATATACGGGCCAAAAGGTTTGAAAGAAATTATTACTTTACAGTTAAAACTCTCCAATTCCTGGACACAATATCCTTTGCTTTTTCACGAGCTGAACGCAACCGACAGCGAGCTTATTTTTGAAGACGCCTCAGTTGAAGTGCATACAATCCCTTTAGATCACCGGATTTACACAAACGGCTTTTTATTCAAGGAAAAACTGGGGGAACGCAAATTAAATGCAAACGCCATCGCAAAACACAAAGAAATTGAAATTTGCGATTACCAAAATTTAAAAAACGGCAGGGATTTTATTTTGCAAAACGGACAAGTCCTAAAAAACGAATCGCTCACTTTTGATCCTGCTTCGCCTTTGTCTTATGCTTTTTGCAGTGACACCGCTTATTATCCCGAAATTGTGCCTTTAATAAAAAACGCCACCTGTTTATACCACGAAGCCACTTTTTTGAAAGACAAGGAAACGCTTTGTGTCTCCACAAAACATGCTACCGCAGCGCAAGCCGCCCAAATAGCGCAACTGGCAAATGTGAACCAATTGATTATTGGGCATTACAGCGGCCGCTACCAAAACAAAGAGGACTTTAAAATTGAAGCACAGGCGTTTTTTGAAAATACCCATTTGGCTTTGGAAGGAAAAATTTTTGAGATAGCTTAAAGAGCTTATTGGAATATTTTTTATAAATACAAATCTTTTTTTTTCAAAACACCAAAAACAACAACGCATAAAAAAACCTCCCTTTTTCAAAGGAGGTTTTAAATATTTTGGTATTTATTGATTAAATATCTGAAAGCGTGTAAGTGATTGTCAATGGAGCAGCTGTATCAACAAATCTTAAAGCAGTATAATCAGTAGCTGCATCAGTAGCATAACCAAGTTGGTAAGTTAAGTTACGGCCTTTATTTGCGCCGTCTCCTGTGTAAGTGCTTCCAATTCCTGTAACGATATCTTGTAAAGTTCCTGATAAAGTAAGTGCAGTTGCAGCTGTACCTTTTGTACCAGCACCATCTGTAGAAGCTGCTGAAGCAAGTACGGTTAATTTTAAGCCTGTTGGAACAGTCCCATTAGTAATTGCAACAGTTACTTTTCTTAACAATACACCTTTAACAATGGAAGAATAGTTCATCCAAATAGTAGCGTTTTTTGCAGTAGCATCTTCAAAAGTCATTGGCAAACCAGCTTCTGTTGGCGCTGTTCCGGCCAAAGTTACATCTGTTGTTCCTGTCTCAACTTCAAGATCCAATAAGGCAACTTGAGGTATGTTGATGGTTAATAAATGGGCAGCAACTTTTGTGTCTTGTGCGAAAGAAGCGTTGGCAGATAAAACGATTACAGCGGCGAAAAATAATTTTTTTAAGTTCATGTGAGGTTTGTTTTTTAAATTGTTTGTTTTGTTATTTATTTTTTGTTTTGTTATTTCTTATTGATGGTACAAATATACGTTTGCATTAAAGCTTAAAATGTAAAAATTAGGCAAGTAAACGTTAAGTGTCGGTGAACGGTAGGATTCTTAAGATGAATACATTTAACGGCAGATAGAAAGGATGAAATGAGGGAAGACCGTGTAGGATATTAAAAGTTAGATATTAAATATTAGAAGTTTTATTCGCGGTTAAGCATAGCCATCGACTTAGGGTAATACGGTGGTTGAAAGATTTGAATTGTTTGTTGGGTAATTGTAGAAAAACAACAAGATTAAAGGCTAAAGTGATTTTTATGTGAAACAATTCAAAGTATCAACAAATCAAAGTATCAACGCATCAACGTATCAACATATCAACGTATAAACGTATAAACGTATAAACAAAAAAGAAAAACACCACTCTAAAAATTGTCTTTAGGAATAGTGTCTTTTTCTTGTTGTAAAATAAAAAATATTTTAATTGTCGGATAACGTGTAGTTGATTACCAAAGTATTGTTTTGGTTAAAATCTAAATTGGCATAAGCGTTTGGTTCATCGCTTAGTTTTAGGCTGTATTGTACATTGTTGCCTTTATTGGCACCTGCACCGGTATAAGCACTACCGATGTTGGTGATAATGGTAAGCGGATTTTCGGTAAGCTCTTGCGTGGTGCTGATTGGTTCTCCCATTTCTCCGGCACCTGCGCCCATATCTTTCGCAACTTTAACGTAAAGTTTTACCCCGGCAGGAATGCTGCCTTCAGAAATACGAATGCTTATATCACGCCCCGGTTGTGATTGGGAACCTATTATGGAAGAATAATTGATCCAAACGCTGTTGTTTGTATCTTTTATATTTATGGCTTGACCGGCTTCTATAACAGAAGTATTTCCCAAGTTGATGTTAGCGTCAGAATACACATTGATTAAAGCAACTTCAGGTATTGATAAATTAATTTTGTGGCTGCCTTGATTGTTTTGAGCGCATAAATTGCCAAACACTAATAAAAATAAGAACAGGGCTATATTTTTGAAAGTTTTGGTCATTTTTTTGGCTTATAGGGAATTCCGTTCTGGGAAATTCCATTTGATTTTATTAGTTCTTCTAAAAGTACGAACAATAAACCGTTAAGCAATGGAAAAAACAAATTATTTTACCATTTATTATAAAAATTATACCATTCATTGTAATTTATATACCATTTATATTTTATTACAACGTTTTTCGTTTGGTAAAAAATAGTAAATAGCACGTTAAATGGCCTTTATTTACTGAAAGTTAAGGATTTTATTTTGAAAAAATAAAGGACTTTTTAAAAAGACAAGTCTGTTTTTAGAAAAAGCAAAAGAAATCTTATATAACTATATTATAAGGAGAAGCATTTTTGAATAAAAATGCTGAAACAACAAAAAATAAAAAAAATTGCTGTTTTATTGCAGATGCGCCAAAGCAATTTCTAAGTCGACCAACAACAGTTTCATATTTTTGATTTGATTTTCGGGATCATTTAAAATATGGACATCTACTTCTTTACACAAAAGCGCTGACTGCGGCAAATCCAGCATCGCAAATTTGCTGCTCAATTGGTGCGCCCTGCTTTTTAACTCCGATAAATTGTTGGTTTCAATCAACGCTGGGATTTCCTCCAAATTGCGTTTGAATTCGTCAACCATTAATGCTTTTATTTGTTCAAAAAATTCTTCATCATCCATCGCGTAATCTTCAATAGAGGCATAAGAAATGGGCGTGCTTTGCACCAAAAACTCAAACAATTCCGAATAGTTTAAAGGCGAATTGACAACTGCATAAGAAGTTTCTGACAAATCCAGCTCACCATCATTTATTATTAACAAAGGCAACTGGATTAGGTGCGTAAACGATAAAACAGCCTCATTTTTAACTTTAGATTGAGCCACCAAATGCGTATAAGATTTTAAATTTAAAGCCGCATCCAGCGTATTAAAATCGTTTATGATGTTAAATTGAATGCCAGTGTTTTCACTTAGGCACAATTTTATGGCTTCTTGCTTTAGGTCATTTTCTTCAATAAATAATATTTTTACAGGCATTGATTTGGGGTTTAATGATGATGTTTTTCAGATGTGGTCACTTTTGCCATAATACATTATTGGTGAATCACTGTATACATAATTTCGGTTGAATAACTTTGAACCGGCAACACAACACTAATGCCGGTAATTTCATATTGTAAAGGGATAAATGTATGATAACCGATGCAAGTAAAAAAGTAAGCGTCAATGTTTGTAATTGTCTGATAAATTAGACCATCACTAATATTGGTATTGCCATTGGTACCATTTGAGGTGCGCATAACTTTAAGGTTCAAATTAGTGTTCCAAGCAATATCGTTTCTCTTAACATAAACATTTATCAGTTTGTTAGAATTTTTTGGGTTTATCGTCAACGAAGTTTGATTGGTATTGCTGGCATAAGAGGTTGGGTAATCATTCCCCGCTTCGCTGATGTCTGATGCAGCAATGTCCTTTGCCCAATTTCCTGTAACCGTAAGTTCAATGCCTTGACTAAATAACATATTTGAAATTGCTAAAAAGGCGATAAATATTAAGTTTTTCATTATAGATCTGATAAAGTTAAAGTGATGGTCAAGGTTGCGGATTGGTTGAAATCTAATAATTTGTAATCGAAAATTTCCAAGTTATAGGTAAGTTCATAGCCGTTACCTATGCCATCTCCCGTAAAAGCACCTCTGATATTGGAGACAATTGTTTGTGGCGTGCTGTTTAAAGTCAAAATTCCCGCAGGCGTTCCACGCAATCCTTTACCAATACCCATAATATTTGAAGTGCTCAGTTTTAAATAAATGCCAGAAGGCACTTGACCGCCATCAATTTTAACGGAAATGCTTCTGGCGTTGTTCCCAATAACAGCAGATGAAAAATTAATCCATTTTTTATTGTTTGCATTCACGATTGCCGCCTTTTCACCGGCTTCATTGGTCGCTAAACTTAGCGTTACCGTTGAATTATCCGGCTCTAAGTCCAACATAGCCACTTCATACAAGTTAAATGTAGCATTAATGCTGCCTGATTGACTTTGGCCAAAACTCGAAATTGCGCAGAAACCGCAAATGATGTAAATTAGTTTTTTCATAATTTAAATATTTTATCGCTTTTTTTAACCTCCCTATTTTTATTGGTCGCATTAAAAACAGCCTTCTCTTCTTCATCGGATTCGATGGAAATGGTTTTTTGCGTTTCACTAAAAGAGAAATCGTTCAATAAATTTTTTACAATCAGCTCCACGGTCCAATCGCCAGGCGTAAGCTCTTTAAACCAAAACTTACCGTCCTTATCGGTTTTGGTATAATAGGTTTTGTCTTCCTTGGTCATTTTCACTACCAAAATAGGCAATTTTTTGATGAATTGCGAAGATTGCATCACCATTGTTTCTTCAAAAATAACTTGCCCAAAGAAAGTGCCGGTATTTCCCATTTCAAGAATGATTTCGGTTTCTTTATTCGGGACAATATCGATGTCGATTGGCTGTTGCATCACAATAATTTTATTTTTTGGCAAACTCGATTGTTTCACATACAAACGATAGGTTTTGGGTTTTAAATTGTAAAAGTGAAAAACGCCTTTTTCATTGGTGATGGCAATTTGCTCATCCAACAACACAAGAATACCTTCTAAATTAACTTTTTCATCGGAAGTAATTTTACCGATTAAAGAGCCTACCGTTTTGTTTTTTGAAACCGGCACGTTCATCACCAAACTGTAAGATGCCGTTATTAAAAGTTCTTTTTGGATGGGAAATACCGGCAAACTCATTTGCGAAACAGAAACACTTAACAAATGTTTCCTGTGATAGTTGTAATTTAACTGCGCCTGAAAATAATTTTGGGACTCATCCAACTCATCAAAATCGTAGTTCTTTTTATAAAATACATTCAGGTTTAAATCCGATTTTAAATTGTATTGCAAATTTCCACCGTAATAAAATGTTTTTAGGACAACATTATCGACAGATTGTTTATTGCTTTGCTGGTAATCGCCATTTAAGCCCAGAATTAAATTTTTAAAAATATATCCGGTAACACTCAAAGAACTGAAAAACGTGTTTTGAGGCTCAGTGCTGTTCGCCAAAAAATTGATGGTTTTTCCCACCCGGTTTTGCCAAATTAAATCGTATTTAAAAGGCATTCTGCTATAAAATGAAAGCGTCGCCAGCTTTTCTTCAAAATTGTAGGTCTGTAAACTCAACTGGTCTTCTTTATTCCGGTAATAACCTCCTACCCTAACTTTATTATTTCTGTTGATGTTGTAATTAAAATACGCCTGATACTTTGTGGTTATTGGCGAAGAAGTGTAATTAATGGTGTCTTTAACCGGATTAATAGCGCGATACTCAGCGCCAATTTGCATATCAATTTTATCGTTAAATCGGTAATTTGCCAGCGACAGCCATTGCTTGCTATTTCTTATATAACCTTTATAATCTTTATCGGAATATTGTGCAGAATTGATAAAATCCCATTTTTTCAAATTTAAATAGGCTTCCAAGGAATAAGCAAATCCGTTTGTTTTATAATTTGTTTCGTAAGCCAATTCACCGTTGAGTTTAAATCGGTCAATGGCGTAAAAAGAAGCAATGTTAAAAATTTTAGAATTGAATTCTTCATAATTTTCAAAAAGGGTCCTGTTGATAAATCCTGCTTCAACATAGGCTTTATCGGATAATTCCTGCGAAATTTTACCGCCGTACGAGTCGGATATTTGTTTGGTGAACCTTGGCTTTACATAAAACAACGTTGTGGTGGTTTTTCCAAAATCATAGCTTAAAATTCCGCCCGTTCCGTAGCGCGATGTTTCCGTAATATTGGATAGCGAAAAGTTCACGTGACCTGCAACAGCTTCCAATTTTTTGTTTTTGTAAAAAACACTGTATCGTTCATAATCTCCAAATCGCACAATATCGCTTTGGCTTGGACCTGAATATTCAAAATTTAAATAATGTTCGTTGGCTCTGTCCAAATAACCTTGACCGCTCACCTTAAATTTAAACACATTTAGGGTATCTAAACCCGTTAAGGAATTAAATATAGTGGAAACGGTAACTGGGAAACGATGGTACAAATCGGGTTTTTTGGTATTATTTGGATAAAGCGTTACGGCCACGCGATTTGAAAACAGCAAATCATTTGAAACCATATAGGCTTTTAGGTTATTTAAAACCATTGTTTTGCTGCGTACATTTTCGGGAACTAGCTGATAAACCGCAACAACCATCGAAGAATCTGGTTTCAAAACCGCATTTTCAGGCACTATTTTAAGCATGTTGCTCGATTCAAAAAGTATTTTTTCTTCGCTGTTCCCGTTATTTGTCACCAAATACTCAACGTAATATTCCTTTTCAAGGCGCAAATATTCCGGCGCGTTTAGAACCTCCACCGTTAAATTGTATAATTTAGAAACTTCTAGCATTATTTCCTGAGAAGCAATAGGCAAATTGTTATTTTGATTGGTAATTTTCAGCAACGCTTTATAGTCTCCGGCAGCACAATGGTTGTTAACCCCAAAAGTAAACAGCACAATTTTTTTATCATTTGCGGCTACCTCCACCTTTTTAATGTTTGTTGTTAAATAAAACTGATCGGAAACTACAAATTCACTGCTTAAATTGAGCTGGTTTCCCGTTGTATTTGAAATTTCGAAGGCAATGGTATAATTTTTTCCCGGAACTAAATTTTCGGGAATATTTTTTGCAATAATTTCAACGGCACTGGTTTGTGCTTCCACTTTTGACATTGACAGAAACATCAATAAAAAAAGAAAAAAATTGGTAATTGTTGCTATTTCGGGAAATTTTCTCAACTCAAAACTGAAAAAAGACAGTGGTTTTTGGGGGTGTTTTATTTTTTATCAGTTATTTATTTTCAAATTCTAAATCGATGGAATAAATATTTTTGCCATAATCGGCAACCAAAACCGAGGTGTAAGCGCCTTTTGGCAAGCCTGAAATATCCAACGAAAATGCTTTACAAGAATTTGGATACACTTTTTTAAATTTCACTTCCACCTTTTTTTCAAGAAATCCATTGGCATTAAACACTTCAAGAATTAAAGTAGGCTCCACATAAAAGGTCCCCAAATTTTTTAAATCAACATTTATAAATTTATTTCCGTCCGGTTCTTCAATTTTGATGTCGTAAAATTCAAGTTCAGAAGGCGTTCTTTCATTAATATCGGCAATAATCTGAATTCCGTATCTTACTTTTGATTCCAATTTTACGCCAAATTCCAATTCATCTTCTTTAATGGGCTTTTCAATTTCAACCATTAAAACGCCCCAAAAAGAACCGTTTATCTCAACTTCATTAGGCACATTGATGGTGTAAATAAGTTCATATTCTTCATTTGCCTTAAAAACGTGCTCATTTACATTGGTTGTCAACCAATTTTTGATGGAATTCTTATGCGAGAGATCGGCCGTTAAAACCGTTTCTTTGCCGCATTCCTGAAACAAATCATTGAAATAAATAATAACGCGTTGTTCGGTTGCATCGGTGTTTTTCATCTTAATAATTCCGGTGACCAATTGTCCGGATGCCGATTGGTGCACATGGGTTAATCCGTTAAGAATCACCACACCTGCATTGGAGAACTGAAAACTTAAAACCAAGAAAAGAAATAGTAGGGATTTTTTCATTTTTTCGAAATTTATTTTGTTAATATCATTGGGATTTATAATCGATTTTAATTTACAGCAAATTAAGGCGTTTCATCAATTCTGGTTTGCTCGACCTGCTTACCGGAACAACATTTTTCCCGATTAAAACGCTGCTGTCCTCAATATCAACAATTTTTTTAATGTTGATAATAAATGATCTGTGAACTTTTAAAAATAGGTCTTCGGGCAATTTGTCTTCTATTTTTTTTAGCGTTGAATGAACCGTGTAGTTTTCTTTGTCGGTTTTAATCAAAATATAATCGCCTTTTGCTTCAATTAAATGAATGCTTTCAAAACTAATTTTTACCAGGCGCTTGTAAATGTTTACATACAAATCGCTTTTCGAATTTTCGTTTACTGGCGCTGCAGGCAGTTTTATGTGATCATTTGTGGCATTGGAAAATAATTTCACCTTATCAACTGCTTTATCTAAACGCGCTTGGTTGATTGGTTTCTCCAAATAATCAACTACGCAGTTGTATTCAAAAGCCTCCAAAGCAAAATTTGCATGAGAACTGATTAAGATAACTTTAGGCGGATTTTTTAATGTTTGCAACAAATCAAATCCAGAAAAAGCCGGCATATGAATGTCTAAAAAAATAAGATCAATACTGTTTTGATTTAAATACTTAAGCGCTTCTATAGGGCTGTTGAAACTTGCAACCAGATTTAAATTTTTATTGTTGGAAATTAACTTTTCAATTATGACTCTTGCAATTTCTTCATCATCAATGCTGATACACTTCATGGGGTAATTTTTAAGTAATTTTCAACTGCAAAGGTACCCTTTTTAAACTTCATTAAAGTACAATTTTTTAGGCATCATTCGCTTTATTTTTTGGCAACGTAAAATAAAATATCGTTCCTTTCAAAACTTCACTTTCCAGCCAAATATCTCCACCATAAAGGTTTAAAACTCTTTTTACGATGGAAAGTCCCATTCCGGTAGATTTTTCATGATAGCCCAGTGTGGTAAAGGTGTTAAATATTTTTTCGTGGTATTCCTTCGGAATTCCTTGGCCATTGTCTCTAATAGAAAAAGTGTAAATACCTTTAGTTTCTTTAACACCAATTTCAACCAAACCGTCTTCCTTATCATTGAAATTAACGGCATTGCTTATTAAATTCTGAAAAATCTGGCGCAATCTTCTTGGATCGGCTTTTAAAACCGGCAATTTACCATTTATAACAACGTTAATATTTTTAGGAATATCTAGGCTTTTTATGATTTTATTCACCTTTACATTGAGATCTATCGTATTTGTTTTAAGGATTGTCCCCCCAATTTCGGAGTAATTGATGATGTCTTCCAGAAACTGATCCATCTTTTCAATTTTCTCCTCCATAAGGTTCAAATTGCAAATACTTTCTTCTCCAATTTTTTCGATGCAATCTTCTTTTACCCAGCTTAACAAAGCCGAAAGATTTCTCAATGATGATTTTAAGTCGTGCGAAACCAAATGTGCGTAGTCATTTAACTGCTCATTTTGATTTTTTAATTTTAAAAGTAATTGTTCTTTTTGATGCATCATGTAAAACCTTAAGCTTGCACAAATTCATTATAACACCAATAATCCAAAACCGTTTTGATGGATTCAGAATAATCAGCAAATTTTAAAGGTTTTACCAAATAACCGGCAATGCCAAGTTGGTGGCATTCTGTAACATCTTTATGGTCACTTGAGGACGTTAAAATAACGGTTGGAATATATTTTAAATGCGCATTATTTCTGATGATGCTTAAAAATTCAAGACCATTTACTTTAGGCATATTTAAGTCGAGCAAAATTAGATCGGGCAAGGATTCACTATTGTATAAAATTTCCAAAGCTTCTTCGCCATTTTTAGCTTCAATAATATTGTGGAGATATGCCAATTTTGAAATTGTTCTGTTAAATTTCATAATTTCT
>Ga0209347_1003871_pt1 | contig 16609 bp, 13 predicted proteins | sample AutmiccommuBRH23_FD_187382 | JGI IMG/M metagenome (GOLD analysis project Ga0209347, IMG submission 187382) | Deep subsurface microbial communities from Mt. Terri, Switzerland - Autotrophic microbial communities BRH/23 (SPAdes) (version 2) | ecosystem: Environmental > Aquatic > Deep subsurface >...
CGGGCCGATGGTGACCTTCACCTCGGGCCAGATCTCCTGCACGGCGCGGGCCATGACATGGGCGAGGTCATGGCGGATCAGCTCCAGCGCCGGAGCCTCGTCCTTCAGCGTGTGCAGGGCAATGGCGGCATCGGAGGTGATCGGCCAGGCCAGATCCCAATGCGCGCCATCGACGCTGGCCGAGATGGAGGCCTTGGCGAGGCTGGGGGCGATGGAGGCGGCAACCTCGGCGGGCGTCACGCCTGCGGGGTAGTCGCGCACATTGCCATCGGGAAAGGTCAGGGAAATCTGGGCCATCTAAGGCACTCCTCGTCGGTTTGGCGCCCACGGAACGCCCGATTGCGGGTTATGATGCGGCCTTCTATTCCCGTTTCCGGTGGCGGTGTCAACGCGCGGAACTGCGGCAGTTGCGCCTGTGCCGCGGCAGGGTAGGATGGCAGAAAACAGCGGAGCAGGTCCCATGCCGGAATTTTTGGTCACCCCCGAGGGGCGGCGCATTGCCTATGAGCGCACGCCCGGTAGAGGCCCGGGCGTGGTGTTCCTGGGCGGGTTCCGGTCGGACATGACCGGCACCAAGGCGCAGGCGCTGGAGGACTGGGCGCGGGCAGAGGGGCGGGCCTTCCTGCGGTTCGACTATTCCGGGCACGGGCAATCCTCCGGCGATTTTCTGGACGGGGCGATCGGCGATTGGGCCGCCGATGCGCTGGCGGCGATCACGGCGCTGACGGAGGGGCCGCAGGTGCTGGTCGGCTCCTCGATGGGCGGCTGGATTTCGCTGCTGTGCTGCAAGGCGCTTGGGGCCCGTGTGGCGGGGCTGGTGACCATCGCCGCCGCGCCGGATTTCACCGAGGATGCGATGTGGGCCGGGTTCGACGCGGCGCAGCGTGTGCAGCTGACCCGGGCGGGGCGGGTGGAACTGCCGTCGGAGTATTCGGACGGGCCCTACGTCATCACCCGCCGGCTGATCGAGGAGGGGCGGGACCAGCTGGTGCTGCGCAGCCCGCTGCAGCTGCCCTTCCCGGTGCGCTTTCTGCAAGGCACGGCGGATGTGGATGTGCCGATGGAGACGGCTTTGCGGCTGCTGGACCATGCGCAGGGCCCGGATATCCGGCTGACGCTGGTCAAGGGCGCCGATCATCGCTTCTCGACGCCGGAGTGCCTGGCGCTGATCGAGGCGGCGGTCGCGGATGTGCTGGCGCGGGGGGCCGCCTGATGGATGTGCGGCAGGTCGGCAAGTGGCTGGGCCGGGTGATCGTGTTCGGCGGGGCAACCGTGGCGGCGGTGGCGCTGTTCGCCCCGCGCGAGCCGGCGCCGCTGACCCCGCGTTTCGACATGGCCGAAGTGCCGGGGCCGATGCGGATCGAGGCTTGGCTGGCGGGGCGAGAGCGCGCGGTACCGGATATCGTGCCGGGGCTGGAGAAGCGGGTGGTCTGGGCCGGGCAGGCCGGGCAGGCCACGCCGGTGTCGCTGGTCTATCTGCACGGATTCTCGGCCAGCTCCGAAGAGATCCGGCCGGTGCCGGATCTGGTGGCGGAAAGCCTTGGCGCGAACCTGTTCTACACCCGGCTTTCTGGCCACGGGCGGGGCGGCGCGTCGATGGCCGAACCCGGCGTGCAGGACTGGATCAACGATGTTGCCGAGGCGGTGGCGGTTGGCGGAGTGCTGGGGGAGCAAGTGTATCTGATCGGCACCTCGACCGGCGGGACGCTGGCGGCGGTGGCGGCGAATGACCGCGAACTGTCGCAGCGGATCGCGGGGGTGGTGCTGATCTCGCCCAATTTCGGGCTGAACCATCGCTTTGCCGGGCTGCTGACATGGCCGCTGGCGCGGTATTGGGTGCCGCTGGTGCTGGGGGCGGAGGTGGGCTTCACCCCGCTGAATGAGGCGCATGCAGCGTTCTGGACGACGCGCTATCCGGCGCAGGCGGTGATGCCGATGGCGGCGCTGACCAAGGCGGCTGCGGCGCTGGATTATTTCACCGTCGCCATGCCGTCGCTGTTCATCTTCTCGCCGCAGGACACGGTCATCTCGGTCCCGGCGATCCGTCAGGTTTCCGGACAATGGGGCGGGCCGATGGTCAGCGTGGAGCGGAGGATGGGTGAGGGGGACGATCCCTTCGCGCATGTCATCGCCGGGGAGGTGCTGAGCCCCGGGCAGACCGTCGAGACTGCGCGGATCATCGCCGACTGGATCGGGGCGCATTGATGGGCTTGCCGATTCTCGACATCTTGGCCGAAGAAGCTTGGGCTCGCGCGCCTGAAACTTGCACAAATGCGATAATGGGCGGAATGCGATGATCGGTCCGACGCCGCCCCCCATCGGCCCCGAGCCGCTGTTGCTGATCCCCGGGCTGATGATGGATGCCCGCGCCTATTGGCACCAGATCATCACCGTGTCGGCCGTGCGGCCGGTGCAGGTGGCAAGCCTCGGCGCGCTGCCTTCGGTCGAGGACATGGCGCGGGCGGTGCTGGATCATGCCCCGCCGCGCTTTGCCGTGGCCGGGCACTGGTTGGGCGCGCTGGTGGCGATGGAGATCCTGAAGCGCGCGCCGGAACGGGTGACGCGGATCGCGCTGATGGATGTGAACCCGCTGCCGGAAAACCCGCAGGTCGCGGCGGCGCGCGAGCCGCGGCTGGTCGGTGCCCGTGCCGGGCGGCTGGCCGAGATGATGCTGCAAGAGGTGCCCGCCAGCACTCTGGCGCCGGGGCCGGGGCTGGCCGATGTGCAGGCGATCGTGCAGGACATGGCCGATGCGATGGGGGTCGATGCCTATCTTGCACAATCGCGCGCGCTGGTGCGGCGGCCCGACCATCAGCGCACCCTGCGCACCGCGCGGCTGCCTGCGCTGGTGCTGTGCGGCGAGCATGACACGCTCTGCCCGGTGCGGCGGCACGAGTTTCTGGCGGAACTGATGCCCCATGCCAGGTTCGAGCTGATCCGCAATGCCGGGCATCTGCCGATGCTGGAGCAGCCCGAGGCGGTGACGGCTGCCCTGCTGGGCTGGCTCTCGGCGCCGCTGCTGCTGCGCTAGGCAAAGGGCCGCCCCGAAGGACGGCCCTTGCCACGAAGTCCCGCAGATCAGACCGCGCGGATCGCCGGTTTGGCCTTCATCGGCGCGCCATTGTCGGCATTGTCGTCGATGAACTTCAACACCAGCGGGCGGATATTGTCGCGCCAGGACTTGCCGGCGAAGATGCCGTAATGGCCGGCGCCCGGCTCCAGATGGCTCGCCTTCTTGCTGTCCGGCAGTCCGGTGCAGAGCGCAAGCGCCGCAAGGCACTGGCCGGGGGCCGAGATGTCGTCCTTCTCGCCCTCGACGGTCTTTACCGCCACCTGGGTGATCTTGCCGATATCGACCTGCTTGTCGCCCACCGTAAACACATTGCGCGCGATCACCCGGCGCTTGAACACCCGGTCGACGGTGGACAGGTAGAATTCTGCGGTCATGTCCATGACGGCAAGGTATTCGTCATAGAAGCGGTTGTGCTGGTCGTGGTCGCCCGCCTCGCCCTTCGAGGCGCGCAGGATCTGGTCGGTGAAGGCCTTGCCATGGCGTTCGGCGTTCATCGAGATGAAGGACTGCAGTTGCAGCAGGCCCGGATAGACCAGCCGCCCGGCGCCGCGATACTTGAAGCCCACGCGCTGGATCATCGACTGTTCCAACTGGCCCATCGTCACCCGGCGGCCAAAATCTGTCACATCGGTGGCGGCGGCATCGGGGTCGATCGGCCCGCCGATGAGGGTGAGGGTACGGGGCTGCGCTGCGGGTTCCTGCTCGGCCAGATAGGCGGTGGCGGCGAGGGTCAGGGGCGCCGGCTGGCAGACCGCGATCACGTTGATGTCCGGCCCGAGGAACTTCATGAAGTCCACGAGGTAGAGCGTGTAATCCTCGATATCGAACTTGCCTTCGGAAACCGGGATGTCACGCGCATTGTGCCAATCGGTCACGTAGACTTCGCAATCGGGCAGAAGGCTGGCGACGGTCGAGCGCAGCAGTGTGGCATAGTGTCCCGACATCGGGGCCACAAGGAACACGCGGCGCGGCTTGGGGGCGCGCCCGGCGGCCTTGAAATGGATCAGGTTGCCGAAGGGTTTGGTGACCAGCGTCTCGACCGTGATGATATGGTCGCGCCCGTCATCGCCCACCACGCTGCGGATGCCCCAGTCCGGCTTGGCGACCATGCGGGCAAAGCTGCGCTCTGCCACCTCGCCCCAGGCCGAGACCATGTTGAAGAACGGATGCGGCGTGAGGCCGAATGCCGGGTAGGAGGCCATCGCGCGCGCCGTAGCACCCAGCCATTCGTTGGTGTTCCTCGCAGTCTCCATCAGATCGTAAGTCAGCATGCCCTTCATCGCGTCTCCTTGCCGGGGACCCCGGACTACTACTCGAATGGATTCGTCGCTTTCCCCCCCAGTGCCGCGACGTTATGGTACGAAGGCGGAGGATAGGGAGGAAAGACTGACATGACAACAGCGGAGGAGGCTGCCCTGCGGGTCCGCGAGGCGGAGGCTCGACAGCGCGAGAAACTTGAAGAAAACCTGCAGAAGGTCGAGGCGCTGACCCAGCGTCTGACCAGGGCGCTGACCCAGAAACGCCCCCCCAACCCTGCGCTGGAAGGCCCTGGGCAAGAGCTGTTCATGAAGGCCGGCGCTGCCTACATGGCCGAGGTGATGGAGCATCCCGAACGGATCCTCGAACATCAGGTCTCGTATTGGGGCAAGGCGCTGAAGCATTACGTCGATGCCCAAGCGACGCTGGCCAAGGGCAAGCTGGTCGCGCCCGCCGATCCGGGGCCAAAGGACCGGCGCTTTGCCAACCCGCTGTGGGACACGCATCCCTGGTTCAACTTCCTCAAGCAGCAATACCTGATCTCGGCCGAGGCGGTGCAGACCGCGGTGGCGGGGCTCGACCATCTCGACGACCGCGACCGCCGCCGGATCGAGTACTTCACCAAGCAGATCGTCGACATGATGGCGCCGACAAACTTCCTGGCGACCAACCCCGATGCGCTGGAGCGTGCGGTGGCGACCGACGGGCAGAGCCTTGTGGACGGCATGGAAAACCTCGTGCGCGATATCGAGGCGAGCCACGGGGACCTGCTGATCACGCTGGCCGATCCCAAGGCGTTCCGCGTCGGCGAGAATATCGGCACCAGCCCCGGGTCTGTCGTCTGGCGCAATGAGCTGTTCGAGCTGATCCAGTACGCGCCGACCACCGAGAAGGTGCACAAGATCCCGCTGATCATCTTCCCGCCCTGGATCAACAAGTTCTACATCCTCGACATGAAGCCGTCGAACAGCATGGTGAAGTGGATCGTCGATCAGGGCTTCACGCTGTTTGTGGTCAGCTGGAAGAACCCCGATGCCAGCTACGCGGGCAAGGGCATGGAGGACTACATCCAGGACGGCTATCTGGCGGCCATCGAGCAGGTAAAGGCGATCACCGGGCAGAAGAAGGTCAACGCCGTCGGCTATTGCATCGCCGGCACCACGCTGACGCTGACGCTGGGGCTGATGGACAAGCGCGGCGACAAGTCGGTGAACGCGGCGACGTTCTTCACCACGCTGACCGACTTTTCGGATCAGGGCGAGTTCATCCCGTTCCTGGACGATGATTTCCTCGACGGGATCGAGGCGCAGGTGCAGCATGACGGGGTGCTGTCGAAATACTTCATGAACCGCACCTTCTCGTTCCTGCGGTCGAACGACCTGATCTATCAGCCGGCGATCCGCAGCTACATGATGGGCGAGGCGCCGCCGGCGTTCGACCTGCTGTTCTGGAACGGCGATGGCACCAATCTGCCGGCGAAGATGGCGGTGCAGTATCTGCGGCTGCTGTGCCAGCAGGACCGGCTGGCGACCGAGGGTTTTCCGGTGCTGGGAGAGGTGGTGCGGCTGCCCGACATGAAGGTGCCGCTCTGCGCCATCGCCTGCGAGACCGACCATATTGCAGCATGGCAGGCCAGCTTTGCCGGGATCCGGCAGATGGCGTCGAAGGACAAGACCTTCATCCTCAGTGAGTCGGGCCATATCGCCGGCATCATCAACCCGCCGGGCCGCGACAAATATGGGCACTATACCAGCGACGGGCCGGTGGATGGCGCGCCAACCGACTGGAAGGCCGCGGCGAAATTCACGCGGGGCAGCTGGTGGCCGCATTGGGGCGCGTGGCTGGCGGGCAAGTCGGGCGCGATGGTTGCCGCGCGGCAGCCGGGCAGTCCGGATCATCCGGTTCTGGCGCCGGCGCCCGGCACCTATGTGTCCGAGGTGGTCGACGCCTAGAGGGCAGGGCAGGGGCCGCAGGCGAGGGCGGCTGCGGCATTCTGTCTCAATGTTGCGCGAGCGCCGTAAAACCGTCGCAAAAATTTCTTCTGCACTGCAGCATTCGAACTTGCAATGCTGCAGTGCAGCATCTATGTTATGCCTATCGTTGAATGGGTAACCGCCCGAGTGAGGAGCACTTCAAATGCAAAAACCCCAAGATTTCACCAAAGCCATCCAAGACATGATGTCGTCCTTCCCGGTCGACGGCTCTGCCCTGCAGGACGCCTTCAAGACCCAGGCTGCCATGACCGAGAAGATGGCCAAGGTTGCCCTGGAAGCCGCTGAGAAATCGACCGAGATTTCCTCGCGCTGGACCAAGGACACCATCGCCAAGATCGGCGCCCTGGCCAAAGCCAAGGACGAGCCGACCGAATACACCAAGGCGATGACCGATTTCGCTTCGTCGGCTGCCGAAATGGCCGCCGAGCACATGGCTGCCTTCGCTGAAGTGGCGAAGAAGGTTCAGATGGAAACCGTCGAACTGATGATGGCCGCCGGCAAGGACTTCTCCGAGGACGCAAGCGCCGCCGTGAAGAAAGCCACTGCCGAGGCGACCACCGCTGCGAAGAAGGCCACTTCGACCGCTGCGAAGTAATCAGGCAAGAAGACCCGGCGCCAGCGACCTCCTCCCTGCTGGCGCGGGGCCCTGGGGCAGGCTTCGGTCTGCCCCTTTTTACGTTTGGGCGGCAGACTACGGTCCGCCCCTTTGCTCTGCGCACCCGCATTTCCCAGGGCCGCCCCCAGATGAGCAGAGCCGGAGCGTTCTTTTCGTTTGTGTTTTGCTGCGCTGCTTGCGTAATCTTTCCGCAGTGCAAAAAGTTACAAATGGGGAGGTGGACGTGGCCGACGAAGTGAAAAAGCCGCTGCTGATCAAGCGCTATGCCAGCCGCAGGCTCTACAACACCGAGACCAGCGATTACGTCACCCTGGAAGATATCGCGTCGTTCATCCGGGACGGGCGCGAGGTGCAGATCATCGACCTGAAATCCGGCGACGACCTGACCCGCCAGTATCTGCTGCAGATCGTGGCCGAGCATGAAAGCCGCGGCGAAAGCGTGCTGCCGGTGGATGTGCTGACGGACCTCGTGCGCAGCTACACCACGCAGGCGCAAAGCGTGGTGCCGCAGTTCCTGGCGATGTCCTTCGAGATGCTGCGCGAGAGCCAGTCGAAGATGATGGAAAACCTGTCGAACTTTCCCAGCCCGATGGCGACGATGCCGGGCTTCGATGCGCTGACCCGCCAGCAGCAGGCCTTCCTCAAGACGATGATGGGCGGCTGGAGCGGCGCATCCTCGGGCCCCGAGCCCGAGACGGACGCGCCGACGCGCACCGGCGAGAAGGAAGAGCTGGCGCAGATCAAGAAGCAGCTCGCCGATCTGCAATCCAAGCTGTCCAAGCTCTGACGCTTTCGTCCCGCCGTTCAGGGAGGAAAGGCGGGACATGGGAAAGGGGGCCGGTTGCGGCCCCCTTTCTTGTGTCTGGCGTTACGTTCAGGCGACTTCGGCGAAGACCTTCTTCAGCGCGGCACCCAGCTTGTCGAACATCTCGTCCATCTGCGCCTCGGTCATGATGAAGGGCGGGCAGAGCACGATGGCTTGCCCCAGCGGCCGGCAGATCAGCCCGTGATCGGTGCAGGTATTTGCGATGCGCTCGGAGACCGAGAGCGAGCTGTCGAAGGGCGTCTTGGTGGCCTTGTCCTTGACCGCCTCCAGCGCCCCCATCAGCCCCTTGCCGCGCCATTCGCCGATGTTCGGGTTCTCGGCCAGATAGGCCATCCCCGCCTCGAACTTGGGGGTGAGGGTGCGGACATTCTCGGCCAGCCCCTCGTTCATCACCACGTCGATGGCCTTCAGTGCGATGGCGCAGCCGACCGGGTGGCCCGAGGCGGTGAAGCCATGCGGGAACTCTTCGATCGCCTCTGCCGCCGCCTGCATCCGGTCCGCAAGGTCCGGACCAAGGATCACCGCGCCCATCGGGAAGAAGCCGGCGGTGATGTTCTTCGAGCTGATGATCGCGTCGGGCATGAAGTCATAGGTCTCGCAGCCCCAGGTGTTGCCGGTGCGCCCAAAGCCGGTGATCACCTCATCCGAGATCAGCGGGATGCCATAGCGCTTCAGCACCGGATGGATCGCCTGGAAATAGCCCTTGGACGGCGGGATCACCCCGCCCGCGCCCATCACCGGCTCGGCGAAGAAGCCGGCGATGGTGTCGGGGCCTTCCATGATGATCCGCGCTTCCAGCTCTGCCGCCATGCGGGCGGTGAACTGCTCCTCTGTCTCGCCATCGCGGCCAAAGCGCCAGTAATGTGGGCAGCCGACATGGATAAAGCCGGGCAGCGGCAGCCCGAAGACAGAGTTGTAGGGCTTGCCGGTCATGCTGGCCGACACCGCTGTGACGCCGTGATAGCTGTTGACGCGGGTGATGATCTTGCGGCGCTGCGACTTGCCTTCGGCGCCGGCCAGGAACCACAGCATCTTGACCATCGTGTCATTCGCCTCGGAGCCGGAGTTGGTGTAGAACACGCGGCCCTTCTCGAAGGGCGAGACCTCGACCAGCTTTTCCGACAGCATCACCGTCTGGTCCGACATCCGGCCAAAGAAGGCGTGATAGCCGGGGAAGCGGTCGTACTGCGCCTTGGCGGCGGCGGTCAGGCCGGGATGGTCGAAGCCGGCGACCATGTTCCACAGGCCCGAATTGGCATCGAGATAGCGGCGGCCATGGACGTCGATGACATAGGGCCCCTCGCCATGGGTCAGCACCACCGCGCCGCGCTCATGGACGGAAGGCAGGTCGGTGAACCCGTAGAGCGAGGAATTGTCGGCGCGGGATTCCCAGCTGTTCGGCGTCTCGTCGCGCATGATCATCATCCTTTATGTACATGTCGTGTTGGGCGCCACGCTATCTGGAGCGCGGGCGGCGTTCAACACCCAGCCAGCAGGACTTGCGCGGAATGGCTGGGTCGGCGGGCGATGTGACTGCCGCCTGCGCACGCCGTCCGCCATTTTGCCGGGGGCAGCGGCTGGTGCGTGCGGGATTAGGCGAGGCACTGCCTCGCCCCCGCCCGCGCGGGACGAACGCTCCAGGAGCCGCCGGCAACACCAAACCGAGGGAGGACAGCGCGCGCCAGGTCGGGCGGCTCGTGGCGAGGGCGATGGCCTTCGCCACCCCACTCACCCACCTCCCCCGATTGCACGCGCCGCCTTTTGCCCCTAGCGTCGCGGCACCCGCCCGCTCGGGCCACCGACAAAGGACGCGCGCATGGTCGAAACGCAAGGTCGCGTCACGCTCTGGGCCATCGAGGTGTTCCTGGTCACCGCCGAAGAGGGCGCCATTTCTGCCGCCGCGCGGCGGCTCGGCGCCAGCCCCTCCAGCATCAGCCAGCAGCTCACCGGGCTCGAGGCGGCGCTTGGGGCGGAGCTTCTGGTGCGCTCCACCCGGCCCGTGGCGCTGACCCCGGCGGGCGAGATCTTCCGCCGCCATGCGCAGGCGATCCTCAACGAGCTGGCACAGGCGCGCACCAGCCTTGGGCTGGCGGACCTGTCGCGGCTGACCTCGTTCCGCCTCGGGATGATCGAGGATTTCGACGCCGAGGTGACGCCGCGGCTGCTGTCGGGCATGGCCGCGGACCTGCAAGGCTGGCAGTTCCTGCTGGAGACCGGGGCCAGCCACTGGCTGCTGGACCAGCTCGATGCCCGCGCGCTCGACATGGTGGTGGCCGCCGATATGGGCGCCTCGGCAGAGTGGATGGAGGTGCATCCGCTGCTGACCGAGCCCTTCGTGGCGGCGGTGCCGAAGCGGATGGCGGGGGCGGGGCTGACTGACCTCGCGGCGCTGCCGCTGATCCAGTACACCGCGCGGCACCATATGGGCCGGCAGATCGCGGCGCATCTGGCGCGGCAGAACCTGCGCCTGTCGCATCGGTTCGAGCTGGACAGCTATCACGCGATCATGGCGATGGTGGCCGAGGGTGCGGGCTGGACCATCCTGACGCCGCTGGGGTTCCTGCACGCCAAACGCTTCCGCACCGAGGCCGAGATGCTGCCGCTGCCGTTCGAACCGCTGACCCGCACGATATCCTTGTCCGCCCGGCGGGGGGTGCTGCAGGACATGCCGGTCCGGGTGGCGGGCCGGCTGCGGCCCTTGCTGGCCGAGATGATCGTGGCCCCGGCGGTAGAGCGCTACCCGTGGCTGGCAGCCGACCTGCGGGTGCTGCCGGGGTGAGGGGCGGGATGTCTCGCGCCTTGGACAGGCGTGCGGGGGGCCGTCTGCCCCCCGCGCCCCCCGAGGATATTTCGAAAAGGCAAAGGCGCGGGGTGGGCCTTTTTAGTCGGCGTGGACCGCAGCGGCGGCGTCGATCAGCGCATCGGCGATGAAGTCCAGTTCTGGCCGCGTGAGCCTTGCAGGCAGGCGCACGTCGCAGGCGCGCATCAACATGGCGCGGGTCTGCGGCAGTTCGGGCAGATCGTCGAGGAACTGCCAGTTCCAGAAGGCGCGGGCGTTGTTTTCGCTGAGGCCAAAGACCTGCACCGAGATGCCGCGGGCCTTGGCGGCGTCCTGAAAGGCCAGCGCCTTGGCGTCGGTGTCAAAGCCCACGAGGTTGAATTGGATGGAGTCCGGGGCGCGGACCTCCTGCGGCAGGGCGGGGGGTACCGAGAGCCAGGGCGAAGTGTTCAGCCGCTCTGCCACATGGTCATGCCCGGCGCGCCCGTCCCGCACCCGCCGCTCCAACTCGCCGAGTTGCGGGCGGATGACGGCGGCGGAGAGGTTCTGCATGCGGGTATTGTAGAGCGGCAGGCGGTTTTGCCAGAGGTGGTAGCTGTTCTGCAGGCCGGGATGCTTCTTCCAGTTTGCCTCATAGGCGCCGGACATGATCACGGCGCGGGCGGCAATCTCGGGATCGTCGGTAACCATGATCCCGCCTTCCCCGGCATTGATCATCTTGTAGGACTGGAAGCTGAAGCAGCCGACCTTGCCGATGGTGCCGATCGGGCGGCCGTTCCACAGCGTCCCCAGCGAATGTGCCGCATCCTCGATCACCGGAATGGCGCGCGCATCGCACAGCGCCATGATGGCGTCCATGTCGGAGGTGTGGCCGCGCATGTGGCTGATCAGCACTGCGGCGATGCTGTCATCCAGCTTGGCCTCGAAATCCGCCATGTCGATGCGGTAGTTCTGGCCAACCTCGACCAGCACCGGCACGCAATCGGCATGGACCACGGCCGAGGGCACGGCGGCGAAGGTAAAGGCCGGGACCAGCACCCGCGCGCCGCGGGGCAGGTCGAGCGCCTTCATCGTCAGGAACAGCGCGGCGGAACAGGAGGCGACGGCGAGCGCGTAGCGGCTGCCGAGCATCGCCGCGAACTCTGCCTCCAGCAGCGCGACCGGGGCGCCTTCGGGGGCAGTGTAGCGGAACAGGTCGCCCGATTGCAGTAGCCGGTCGATCTCGGCCCGCGCCGCCTCGGGGATTGGTTCGGCGTCGTAGACGTTGGGGGCTTGGGCTGCGGAGGCAAGGAGAGCAGCGGAAGGTCGGGCGGGTGTCTCAAGCACGGCAAGTGCCTGTCCGTCATGGGCCATGTTCGGCTTTCCTGAAAAGTTTATTCAGGAAATCTGTAAGCGGGGTGGGCGAACTTTGCCACTGAAAACTTGTCGCAGCGGCGGTTAAACGCCCAAGCGATCCCGTATTCCGAACCAGGTCATCGCCAGCACCAGCATCGGCCAGCGTAGCGCCGCGCCGCCCGGAAAGCGCGGGGTGGGCAGGCGCGCCAGCAGGTCGAAGCGTTCGGCTTGCCCCGCCACCGCCTCGGCCAGGACCTTGCCCGCCAGCGTCGCCAGTGCCACCCCGTGGCCGGAATAGCCCGAGGCCGACAGGATGTTGGGCGTGACGCGCAAGAAGCACGGAAGGCGGTTCATGGTGATCGCCAGCGTGCCGCCCCAGGCGTAGTCGATCCTGGCATCGGCCAGCTGCGGATAAACCTCCAGCATCGGGCCGCGCACGGTTCGCGCGATGTCGGGGAAGCGGTAGCCATAGCTCTCGCCTCCGCCGAACAGCAGGCGGTTGTCCTCGCTCAGCCGCCAGTAATTCACCACGAAGCGGGTGTCGGCGACGGCGACGCTCTCGCGCAGCACCTCTGCGGCGCGGGGGCCGAGCGGCTCTGTCGCCACGATGAAATTGTTGATCGGCATCACCCGCGCGGCGACCTGCGGCATCAGCCCGCCCAGATAGCCATTGGCGGCGAGGATGACGTGATCCGCCTCGATATGCCCGCCCTCGGTGATCACGCGGGGGCGGGGGCCCTGCTCTATGGCCGTCACGGTGCTTCCCTCATGCAGGCGCGCGCCCGCGGCGGCAGCGGCTTGCGCAAGCCCAATGGCGAAGTTCAGCGGGTGCAGGTGGCCGGCGCCACGGTCGATATCGCCGCCGCAATAGGCGTCCGAGGGCAGGATGGCGTGCAGCGCGTCCCGGTCCAGCGGCTGCACCTTGTCATAGCCATAGTCGCGCTGCAGCTTTTCGGCATAGGCGCGGGCATGGGCGACTTCCGATGGCTTGCGGCAGGCATGGACGATGCCGGGCATGAACTTGCACGGCATGGCGTGATCGGCGATCAGCTGCTGCACCAGCGCCTTCGCCTCCTCGCCCAGATCCCAGAGCTGCCGCGCCGCTTCGCGCCCGGCGATCTGTTCCAGCTCGTCCTGCTCCAGCCGTTGGCCGCTGCCGACCTGCCCGCCATTGCGGCCAGAGGCGCCAAAGCCGATGCGGTGCGCCTCGAGCAGCACCACCTTGAGCCCCCTTTGCGCCAGATGCAGCGCTGCGGACAGCCCGGTATAGCCGCCGCCGACGATGCAGACATCGGCGCGGGTGGCGCCTTGCAGCGGCGCGAAGCGCTCCAGCGGGGCGGCGGTGGCGGCATACCAGCTGGGCGGATACTCCCCGGGCCGGTCATTGGCGAAGAGAAGGTTCATGGTCACACGTTCAGCAGCAGATGCTCACGCTCCCAAGGGCTGATGACCTGCAGAAACTCCTTGTATTCGTTACGCTTCACCGACTCGTAGATGTTGCAGAACTCCACCCCCAGCACCTCACGCACCGGCTCGCATTCGGCAAGAATGTCCAGCGCATCGCCAAGGTTCGTGGGCAGGTCGTCCTCGGACATGTAGGCATCGCCAAGACATTCGGACCGGGGCAGCTTCTTCTCCATCAGCCCCAGATAGCCGCAGGCGAGCGAGGCCGCGAAGCCGAGATAGGGGTTGCAATCCATCCCCGCCAGCCGGTTCTCCAGCCGCCGACCCGCCGGGTCGGAGATCGGCACGCGCAGCCCGGTGGTGCGGTTGTCGCGGCCCCATTCGAGGTTGATGGGCGCGGCGAAGTCGGGGACGTAGCGGCGGTAGCTGTTCACGTAGGGCGCCAGCAGCGCGATCACCGCGGGCAGGTAGGTCTGCATTCCGGCGATGAAGTGCAGGAAGGTTTCCGTCTCGTTGCCATTGGGGGCCGAGAAAATGTTCTCGCCGGTTTCGGTGCTGACGACCGAGTGGTGGATGTGCATGGCGCTGCCCGGCTCGCCCTCGATCGGCTTGGCCATGAAGGTGGCAAAGCAGTCGTGGCGCAAAGCGGCCTCGCGGATCAGGCGCTTGAAGTAGAAGATCTCGTCGGCCAGTTCGATGGGATCGCCGTGATGCAGGTTGATCTCGACCTGCCCGGCGCCGCCTTCCTGCAAGATGCCGTCGATCTCGAAGCCCTGCGCCTCGGCGAAGTCGTAAATGTCGTCGATGACCTTGCCATATTCGTCCACCGCGCTCATCGAATAGGCCTGCTTGGCGGCGGCGCGGCGACCGGATCGGCCCATCGGCGGAATGATCGGCTGGTTGGGGTCGATATTGCGCGCCACCAGGAAAAATTCCATCTCGGGCGCGACAATGGGCGACCAGCCCTGCGCGTTGTAGAGCTCCACGATGCGTTTCAGCACATTGCGCGGCGCGGCCTCCACCGGCTTGCCCTGCTGGTCCTTCACGTCATGGATCACCTGCAGCGTCACATCGGCCGTCCAGGGCGCGGCGCTGGCGGTGCTGTAATCGGGTGTCAGGATCATGTCGGGCTCGGTGAAGGCGCCCGAGGGGTTGTCAGCCCAATCGCCGGTGATGGTTTGCAGGAAGATCGAGTTGGGCAGGAAGAAGCTGGCCTGCTTGGCGAATTTCGACGCGGGCATCGCCTTGCCGCGGGCGACGCCGGCAATGTCCGAAACGATGCACTCCACCTCATCCAGTCGGCGGCCAGCAATGTAGCTGCGGGCGGCTTCGGGGATCTTGTCCATCCAGTCGGTGGTCGAGGGCGGCAGGGCCATTTGGATCACACTCTCGGTTGTTTGAAGAATTCCGCGATCTTGCGGGCAATCACGCTTGCCGAATTGGCCTCGTCCAGCCGCGCCTCGGCGGCCTCCATCAGCGGCTCTGGCACGAGGCCCTTGCCGCGCGTCTGCATCAGGCCGCGCACAAAGCCGCCGGTGAATTCCGGGTGCGCCTGCACGGTAAAGGCGTGGTCCCCGTAGACCAGCGCGGCGTTCTCGCAAAACTCGTTGGTGCCGGCCACTTCGGCGCAGTCCGGACGCTGCACCACCTGATCGCGGTGCCAGGCGTTCAGCGTCAACTTTTCGCCGCCGAAGTCGTAGTCCTGCGGGCCGACGGCCCAGCCTGCGGCATGGCGTTCGACCTTGCCGCCAAGCGCCTGCGCGATGATCTGGTGGCCAAAGCAGATGCCGACCAGCGGCACCTGCGCCGTGTAGGCATCCCGGATGAACGCCTCCAGCGGCGCGATGAACGGGTGACCCTCATAGGCGCCGTGGCGCGAGCCGGTAATGAGCCAGCCGTCGCAATCATGCACGCCTTGGGGAAACTCCATCGCTTCCACATGGTAGGTGCGGAAGCTCAGGTCATGGTCAGCCAGAAGTGCGTGAAACATGTCCGGATAGTCACCCAGCTCATCCCGCAGGACCTCGGGGGACTGGCCGGTCTGCAAGATACCGATCAGCATGGAATGCTCTTTGTTGGTCGCCGCCAGCCTAACCCCGTGCAGGGGGGCGGCGCAAGGGGGGCGGGGTGGGGGGTGAATGCCAGGTCGGGCACACAGTCAGAGGGCAGTGCCTGTCCGCCGGGTGGGCGAGCAACGCCAGTTCTAGGCGCTTTATGGTGCGGCATCTCCCACGGTGGTTCTAGGGGCTGACGTTGCAAAAGCGCCCGCCCGAGGGGGCGGACGGGCGCTGCCCGGCGGCGCCAAGGCGCCTTGTTCCGGGTGAAGAAGAAAGGCGTCAGTCGTGGGCGCCCTCATACCGTGTCGAGGTAGATTTCCGTCTGTTCCTCGGGCGACAGCTCGGCCATGTAGTGCAACTCCTGCCGCTTGGTCATCACGAAGTTCTCGATCAGTTCGGCGGGGAAGATGCGCTTGGTCATCGCGCAGCTGGCGAAGGCGTCCAACGCCGCGTCCCATGTCAGGGGCAGTTGCTCCAGCCCCTGGGCATAGGCATTGCCGACGATGGGGGCAGGCGGTTCGATCTTGTCCTCGATGCCGATCAGCGCGGCCCCCAGGATGGCTGCGATCATCAGGTAGGGGTTCACATCGCCCCCCGCCACCCGATGCTCGATCCGCCGGGCAACCGGGCCCGAGGCCGGGATGCGCAGCGCCGCCGTGCGGTTCTCATAGGCCCAGCCGATGCCGGTGGGGGCATGGGCATCGGGCACCAGCCGGTCGAAGCTGTTCTCATGCGGGGCGAAGATAAGCGTGGAGCCGGTCAGCGCGGCAAGGCAGCCCCCCACCGCATGGCGCAGCCGGTCGGAGCCATCAGGCCCGCCATTGTCGAAGATGTTGCGGCCCTCGGCATCGAGCACCGAGAAATGGGTGTGCATTCCGTTGCCCGACCACTGGTCGTAGGGCTTGGCCATGAAGCTGGCGGCAAAGCCGTGGTTCCGCGCCAGGCCCTTGACCAGCATCTTGAACAGCCAGGTGTCATCCGCCGCCTTCAGCGCATCGCCCTGGTGCATCAGGTTGATCTCGAACTGCCCCGGTCCGGCCTCGGAAATGGCGGTGTCGGCGGGGATGTCCATCTCTTCGCAGGCGTCATAGAGCGCCGAGAAGAAGCGGTCGAAGGCGTCAAGCGCGCGCAGGCTGAGGATTTCGCCCCCGGTGCGGCGCTTGCCCGAGCGCGGGCTTGGCGGCACGCGCAGGGTGCGGCCGCTGTCGTCGATCAGGTAGAATTCCAGTTCTGTCGCCACCACCGGCGTCAGCCCGGCGGCCTTGTAG
>Ga0209347_1003872_pt1 | contig 16605 bp, 22 predicted proteins | sample AutmiccommuBRH23_FD_187382 | JGI IMG/M metagenome (GOLD analysis project Ga0209347, IMG submission 187382) | Deep subsurface microbial communities from Mt. Terri, Switzerland - Autotrophic microbial communities BRH/23 (SPAdes) (version 2) | ecosystem: Environmental > Aquatic > Deep subsurface >...
GCTGGCTTGTACCGGCCAATTCCCGGGACATGCCAACTACTTTTTCCTCCACAGCAGTGCTTTGAAAGATACCCATAACACCAAACAAGTCCCCGTTTTCCACCAAAGGAACGGTGCTAGATATGTAAGGGAACCCAAATTTACTCTCTTCCCCACTAATTCTCTCAATAATTTTTTCTTTTCTTTGAAGAGTTCTATCGATGGAAGTTCCGGATATGACAGGTGAACCAGCTATCACTCCAAAGTCCAACTCGCCTGCATCATAATATAAATAGTCCTTAGTATTACTTACAATAAGGGTATACTGATCGCCTAACATTTCCTTAATAAATGGTGCCACTTTAATAGATTGATCTACAATAGCCATAGTAACCGACCTCTTTCTACAGAATTTTCAGATTAAGAGTTATTTCTACCTCTTTAACATTAATTCCTGTTCAGATGAAGCATTATTTTAGTTTTTTAGCAGTCTGGATAAATGAGTGCTTGCCGCAAAAAGAAAAAAGCCTGACTACGAAAGTCAGACCTCACTTATAAAATTAAGAACACACCTTAAATATTCACCATACATTTTCCACTGTTTCTGGAATACTGTTATATATTAAGCCATCATCAATTTGCTCATACTCATGCACAATAATATTTCTTTGCCCGGTTGAAGGTGCTATTTTTTTAGCAAATTCCAAAGGGAACATCCCCAAATTTGCTGCTTGCATAAAAGAGTCAAAACTATCTCTCGGCGGCGCATTCCCTTCATCTACTACCGCATGCGAGTTTATATCTACCGCCACATCCACTATTAATTGAATTAAACGTTCAACAACTCTGCGGTACTGAAAATCTTCACAATATTTTTCCCAAGATAAATCCTGAAATTCCTTTAGCTCCCCGAGATACTGTTTGAGCTTATTCAGCTTTCTTTCCACTATTTCCTTATTAACCATAGACTCCCTCCACTAATTGCTCCTAAGATATTCCCGCCCTAATTGACGAAACAACCTGGCATCCTCATGCTGCCTAACCGCTAAAGAAGCAAATTCGGCAAAACAAGCGGAATATTTTTCGAAAACGGCTTTCCGGTCCGTGCTATCTGGAACTTCAAAAAAGGCGACGCTTTATTTAAAAGCACTAAGTCAACTAAAGAGGTTTCAAAAAAAGAACAAATATCTTTAATCAAGGCACCTTTAAGCTTACCCGCTGCAAGCCTGTCATGCGAGTAATGATTCTTGTCCATTAAAAAAGCCAAATCATAATCACTATTGGGCCGGGCCATACCCTTAACGCGCGAACCAAATAATACGGCTAAATTAATATTATGATTATTGCAAAACTGTCTAAACGATTCACTATTCAGTTTGTCTTCAATATCTGTAGGCAAAATAGTCATGACGTAATGCGCCTTATAAAAGTTTATTAATAATCTTATTATAACATAATTTCCCAGGAAAAACTATTAGACAATGTGCCTATAATATGGCGTGCGCCAACAAAAAAATTGAAATCGGGAACCGGCCCCGACTTAAATCCGAACAACCTCTATTTACTTTTAACATAATGAGTTGCATAAGCCTTTTCGATTTCCGGGTGCTGGGAAGCACTAAACCGCAAACGCTTCTTCGGGTCCTTACCCCATTTGTTATAACCTGTACAAGAAGGTTTTAAATCGTAATCTCCAGTAAACTTTCTGAGAGTTTTCATAACAAGACTGAGTTTTCTAAGGTTGCCTTGAAGTACTTTCTCCAAATACGGAACTCGGCCAAACCGCCAATCTTCGTAATCCTTTTTTGACAGTCTACCCATCTTCATAAATAAATCCACCGGGCTGACAAATCCCTTTGCTTCTAACAAGGTAACAGCAGTTCCATAAGCTTTCTTTTCAATGTCTATTTTCTTCACAAATTCCACCTCGCTATGGGTACTAAACCGTTATCTAAATACTTCGTTTTTAAAAGAACATTCCCCTAGTCAAAATAGTACAAGATATAAAATGCTCACACAAGGAAATTTGACCCTTGAAAGTTGGTTAAATCTCTACTCCCCTTAACCCAGATACTGGAATCGTCTCCGGACACATGATATAATCGATTTAAAACTGATTTAATGAGGGATTTAGTCATGTTGAGTAACATGAAACATTTGGGAAAAGCAGAAAAAATACCCATTTCGGAGTTTTGTACTTTACTCCGAAATCAATTACATGACAGTTTAGAGCAACTATTATTATTCGGCTCAAAAGCAAGAGGCGACGATAATTCGGAATCAGACATAGATATCTTGGTTTTGGTTAGACTCGCACTACCGAAATAGATAATCTCATTATTGACTTGGCTTACGATATAAACCTAAAATACGATGTTGTTATCATTCCTATAGTGCTTACTGTTGAAGAATATAACAGTTCAATATCCCAAGCTACTTTATTTTATTACAATACCCAAAACGAAGGTGTAAATCTATGAACGTCAATCTCCGCACATTAGCACAGTACCGCCTAGTATTTCATCGTATATAAACGTTCCTTTTTTTCGCCCGGTCAATTTCCACCCACTAAATATGGATGTAGCGAAATATCAAGATCAACAACCCTGTTGGTTTCAACTGAACATATACTCATAATTGAAAGAACAATGCAAAAAACCTTCTGCATTGTTCTTTATTTAAACAGGAATTGTGTAGGTGCCTGGCACCTACACAAAAACATCAACCTTATTTCCCACTTTGTTTAACTTGGACCTGACTTTTTAAACATTGAAATTGCTGCAATATCCATTAACATGGCTCCTCTCCATGATCAAAACTTGCAACTATCTGGCTATAATACTTAGTTTTTTGTTTGAAAGCTTAACTGCAGCTCTATATATAAATTCTTCATGGCAGTCATTTGCGCAGGGAGACTGCTGGAGAGTAGTTTTCTAAATTCCGTGGCTTTCCCTTCGTCCATCGCAACTGACAACTGATTGATGAAGGCGTTATAGCTTTCGATAATGTCGGCAGCTTTCTTTCTGCCAATGACAATACTGCTGTAATCCAGCTGATAAATGTTTTGAAAGGATTTCAACGCTTCATTCAGCCAGGATAAACCCTCCAGCAGATTGCGTAATTGGGGTAAGTTTTCTCCTATTGCCTGTCCATCTTTTAACGGCTTTACTAAAATGTCAATGTTTCCCTTAGCCTTATTAGTATAATTGATAGCTTCTTCACAAATTTCTACCGGGTTTACTTGTTCACTCATCTAAGCCATCCTCTCAAAACCAGTTTTACTACACATTTCTATAATTTCCGCCATTTCCCTGCCAGACTATGCGAAAAAGAATGCGCTGAGCAATGCGCTAATGTCGAATTTTATAGGTGCCTGATATCTCTTTTACAAAGTCTGGGGTTCCCATAATATCTCCGTCGGCAATCTGATTTTCCAATGAGTAATCTTTGCTTTGCAGTTTTTCATAAACGAATTCGCGATAGCTTTTGCGGCTGTCCCCGCCGCCTACCATTTCTAACAGCTTGTCGCAGTAACAAATGGAATCGCTCTTCTTGCCTATGTATGCCGGAAAGCTGCTCCAACGGTAATCTTCCGGGTATTTTACCATGCCTGCTTTGGCAGGGTTTAGATGTATATAGCGGCTGACTTCCAGCAGGTAGACTTCCTTTTCCACCAGCACAGACCGGTATCTCCCCTGAAACAGGTGTCCATCTAAATTATATTTTTTATTAAAGTAGCGGGTGTAAAAACCATTTAAATCCTGCATAATCTTCGCGATGTTAACGTCCGAAGTTTCCAGCAATAAGTGAAAATGATTGGTCATAAGAACGTAGCTATGTAGAAAAAAATTAACTTTTGATTTAATCCAGGCAATCTTTTGCAGAAACGCAAGCCTGTCATCAATATCCTTAAAAATATCCTGTTTCCTGTTACCCCTAGCAATAATATGATATGTGGCGCCCGGATACCATATCCGTTTTGGTCTAGCCATCTATTCCATCCTCTGGTAATCCAATTTGATAACTTCTTCGACAACCCAGATCATTATCCTTTGTCATCTCACATCATATTTTGTCGAATTTCCGCAGGGCCAGGCACCCTCTTCCAGTTCTTTCCCATACTGCCGCCATGTCACACCGTCTACACCAGGTGCCGCGTCTCGCTTTAACGCTTCATATGCTTCATGGAGTAGTTCTGGTGTGATATGGTGCATTAGGTTGTTGAAACGAAGGTTCTTGTCTCTCCTCGCTGCTTCACGTATCCTATCGAGTCCGCTCAATGCTACCTCCTGTCCCTGCGTACAGTTCGCAGTCGTCTCTTCAGAATTTCCCTTGGTCACCGGCCTTCCCTCCAGCACCTCCGCCGTTGATTTCTCAATTTTGTTCGGTGCCTTCTTTGGTACCGTCAGCTTTTGACTATTCGTACCACTTAAGCCTTTATCAAGCTTTACTGGATTGCTGTGCTTTGCTGAACAGGAGAAAAGTGCACAACTACCTTACTCCCGGCTATCTTTACGCACCGGCCCTTAGCGGTGCATCTGTCCAGATGGTATGAGGTCTCTAGCCTGTTATGCCGGTGTCTGACTTCTCAGCAGCGTGCATGTCAGGCTTGTGGCCACGGGCCTTCCCTGACCGATCCGTCAACATGACCGTCGGCGGATGCCGCTGAGCTCTCCCGGTTCTCGAACATAGAGTGTCCACGCATGCTCAGGGTCTTCGACTCCGTGGGGTCGGTATACGGCTCGCTGCAATTTTCGCCGTCATACCATGTTGCCTTCCCTGCCAGGTAACGAGGTCGGCACCCCAGAAGGGTGATTTCGGAGCTCAATGGCTGGCCTGCGTTTCCCCCTGTCAACACTTCACGTGCTGCCTCGCGGCTGCCCGCGCATGACTCGGGGTCGTGATGGTGCAGCTATTCCTTTCACGTGGGGCTCTTTCATCCCCTACTCTATGCCGGTTTTATCCCGGCGCTTTCTACCTGTCCCCTCGCCCCACAACCTTGATTTGATCCAAATACTGGAATCAACACCACCTGCGTGGTATAATGGGTGTAAGCTGTATGCGGAAATGAGGGATTACTATGGTGGTTGGTATAAACGCTTTAAATCAGACTGATAGACTGGCTATTTCAGAGTTTTGCACATTAATCCGACATAAGTTAGGAGAAAATTTAAAACAACTTAGGTTATTCGGCTCAAAAGTAAGAGGCGATGACGACCCGGAATCGGATATAGATATTTTAGTTTTACTTGAAAAACGTGATACTGAGATGGATAATGTCATTATTGATTTAGCATATGATATAAGCTTAAAATTTGATGTTGTTATTATTCCCGTAGTACTAACTGCTGAAGAATATTTCAGTTCCTTATCCAAGGCCACTTTATTTTATTATAACACCCGAAATGAAGGTGTAGCTTTATGAACAACAACCTCCGCACATTAGCGCAATACCGCTTAGACAGGGCTAGCGAAACTCTGTTGGAAGCTAAATTACTGTTTGAAACAGGTCATTTTAATGGTTCAGTCAACCGTCTGTATTACGCTGCGTTTTATGCAGCACGTGCTTTGCTTGCCATTAAGGGGCTTGATTCTTCCAAACATAGCGGAGTGATATCGCTGTTCAACAAGGAATTTGTTAAAGAAGGTATTATTGATAAGTCTACCGGGAAAGCCTTAACTAAGGCCTTTAAACTGCGTAGCGAAGGTGATTATCAAGATTTCCGCAGGTTTAATAACGCAGAAATCGAAGAGTTAGTTGCTGATGTATCTGGACTGATACAAGAAGCTCTCTTGTTCATAAACGATACTTCCGAAATTTGAAAAATAATACTTATCAAAAACTCCTCATATTTTACTCTTCAAATCGGTGAAACCGCTTACCGAATTCCCCTTTTATTAAACCAGGAGGGACAGATATCCCGCATCTTAAGAACCATCTGTTAAACGGATGCACTTCTTTCCCTTGCACGCATTGGCAATCTAATCACCTCAGCTTTATTCTATCAAATAAACAAGAGTGGGACAAGGAACCTGTCCCCTCGTCCCTGGCAATATGCCTCGCAAACAGAAAAGAGACCCTAGCGAGGCTAAGGTCTCTTGGTGTTTTATTGATAATACTATCTGAGTAAGGATAGTACTTGTTGTGGCTGCTGGTTAGCTTGTGCTAACATGCTGGTAGCTGCCTGGCTGATGATGTTGTTCTTGGTGAACTCCATCATTTCTTTGGCCATGTCTGTATCACGAATACGAGACTCCGCAGCTGTTAGGTTTTCTGCAGAAGTTCCTAGGTTGTTAATTGTATGCTCCAACCGGTTTTGGTAAGCACCAAGACTTGAACGTTGCGTAGAAACTTTAGTTATAGCATCTTCAATTGTATCTATAGCCGCTGTAGCACCTGTTTCTGTGGATACATCAATATCTGCTAGCCCTAGCGCTTCTGCACGCATATCTCCTATTTCAATCTCCATAGTTTGCCCTATGTTAGCTCCAATTTGGAAGTTAGCTTTGAAGTTCTCTTGAACCCCACCGTCAGTAGCAGAGATTTTGTCGTTTCCTGCTTCACCTTGATAGGTAGCATCAGTAATTACCAGACTATCTGCACTAGCTGACAATGTTACTCCATCAATTTGGTCACCCTGCTCCACAATAGCGCTAACTAAAGCGTCAGCTTTATTTGCGTCAGTAGATTCATATAATGCTGCACTAATATCTACACCAACAGCATCTCCTTCATATGCACCGTCATTTGAATTATAGAACTCTATTTGTTGCCCGTTGATAGTCATTCCTGTACCAACTAAATCTTTTAATGCGTCATCAGTATCTGCTGGGGTACCAGTCTCTAATGAAGAAAAGTCAATAGTCTTTGATGCTTGTGTATAAGTAGTAGTACCAACTGATGCAGCACCTTCAGTTGCACCATTAGTCAAAGCTGCGGAGAACTCTACATCTGCAATATAGCCAGCTTCTCCTTCAAATTCACCGCCAGAAACAGCCGCAACTGTTATTTGACCATCGGTCGCAGTATTTGTAACTGAGTAGTTTTGCGACAAAGTATCATTTTTATCAATCACACTAGTTAATGCACTTGCCAAAACATCATCCATATCTGCATTTGTAACACCAGCTGTTGCCTCAAACTTAATAGTAACACTATTAGCAGTTACACTATCGGTATCAACCTCGGCTGTATTCGCTGTTAAACTAGAATCTTCAACGAATGTAATTTCAATTTTTTCACCATTTATGGTCCACGTTGCAGTTTTTCCATCATCGCCTGCAACAATGTCACCACTCAATGTTAGATTTTGTGATGCTTCAGTATGGTTTGTAACTCCACCTGCCAATTCACCGTCAGTTACAAGACTAGTGTCATTTAAGTTTACTTTTCCATCACCTTCAAGTAACTTTTGCTTGTTAAACTCAGTAGTTTCACCTATTCTATCCAGTTCATCCTTTAGCTCAGTAATCTCGTCCTGAATTGAGCCTCTGTCCGCATCAGTATTATTACCATTTGATGATTGAACGGCTAATTCTCTCATCCTTTGAAGTATTGAATGGGTTTCGTTTAATGCACCTTCAGCTGTCTGGAGCATAGAGATGCCGTCCTGCGCATTACGGTTGGCCTGTTCCAAACCTCGAATTTGACCACGCATCTTTTCTGAAATGGCAAGACCTGCAGCATCGTCGCCAGCACGGTTAATACGAAGACCCGAAGACAACCTTTCCAAAGATTTACTTGATGCATTGTTGACGCTACCCAACTGACGATAAGTGTTTAGCGCCGCGATATTGTGATTAATAATCATGTGAGTAAAACCTCCCTGTTTGTTTTGTAGGCGACCTCCATGTCGCCTATACATTTGATAACTTTCCCGGGGCCCCGTGGGAAATGTTACCGCCTTACATTATATTTATCGGCAAATTCTGGAGGAACTTTAGAGGTAAAGGAGAATTTTTTAAAGCCGGGAATGAATTCCCGGCTACGTGGCGTTGCATTTTTCTTCTGTCTTCTGTCTTCTGCCTTTAAATCATCCACTCGCACTAACCGACTGCTGAGGCTGGGCGCTATAATTCTTTGTACTTCTACTCATTTTAATCATCTGCACCCAAGTGTCCCTCAATTCTTTCACCATCTCCAAAACGTCTTCGGCTATTTCTTTATCTTTATTAAGATTGGCTTGCATCAATTGATGATACATATATTCATAGAGCACGAAGAACTGTTGGGCCATGTCGCCGGTTTCCCAGTTGATGCCGGACATTAGTTCTGCCATGATATCTTGGGCCCGTACTAGACCGTTATTGGCTTCTTCTATACTCTGTTCTTCAATTCCTTTGATGCCCTTGGTAATAAACTTAACCGCACCGTCATAAAGCATCAAAACTAATTTTTCTTGGGATAAGGTCTGGACTTGGTTTTTTTGATATGCGCCATATGGATTATTCATGCTACCCCTCCTATCTTACAATTTAAATAGATGTGTCTAAAATAATTCCCCTGGAGTCCTCGTGCCGCCTAACCAGCCGTAATACTTGGTGGGGAGAAACTTCTTTGATTATTTTTTTAGTTTTATGATCTAATATCTGTACTTTAAACATATCGTCCTTAACTACCAGCTTAAAGCGAATAGGTGCGTTTTCCTCTTCGAAAAGTTCATTCAACTCTTCTATTAATTCTTCCAATCTTTGTTCACTGTACTGCTCTTCATACTCCTGACCCTGCTTCTTATATTTATCTTCAGCAACTTTCGGCTTTTCCGAGTCGTGCACAATTTGTTTGGTAGTTCTCTCTCTGATACGCTGCATTACCAAAGGGTCAATCCCCGGTATTTTTAACACCTAGCTTCCCCCTGTTAACTTTTTTTATCCAGCAATACACCTTCAATTGATGCATTCTTACCTCTGTATAGGGAGTGAGTCTTTCTCTTGGTACCGGTGTTTTTGATCTTTGCTGCAATTTCCTCTTTGTTTTGCTGCATAATTATTTTATTCTTATTGTCCAGCCCAATAGATTCTGACAATATGCTTTGTATTTCTTTAATTACTTCTTCCGGCAGTGTTTTTTCTTTGTTTAACGCTGCATCAAGCAAATTAACTTGCTCAATAATTGTTTGTTTTTCATTAATGATATTAAACAACCGTTCATATTCTTTTGCTTCAATAAACTGTGCTTGTTTAATAGTCAGCTCTAGGAAATTTTGAAGGAGATTTCTTTTCTGCTTTAATTTATATATTGTCATATCATCTTATGCTCCACTAAACTGCTGGGAAAGCCAAGCACTTTGAGAATTCATGCGGCTAATAGCCTCTTCCATACGGGTGAACTGCCGCCAATAGCGATCTTCCACAGTAGTCAAGCGGTTTTCCCATGCGTTAATTTCATCACTCATATTGCTTAACCTTTTACCAATGTAGCTGTTATCCACCAGACTAAAACTGGATTCTCGTCCTGCCTTATCAGTTATTAGTTCACTGCTGTGAATTACAGCATCATATAACTTTACGGCTACCCCTTTTTCATCATCAACGTCACTGTTATTTATAAATAAGTCCATAACCCCTTGGGAATCCTTGTTTAGGGCCTCTTTTAAATCGGCTTCATCAATATACAGCTTACCGTTATCGTACCTATTACGAGAGGATATTCCTATCTCATCTAAAGACCCATAAGCGCCACTGATATTTTCCACGATACCAGACATAGCCATACGAAAATCACTGATTACATCTCTTACTATTGAGTCACTTTTCAAAAGACCACTGCGGGCCTTCTCTTCCCACATCTCTATTTGGTTATCGCTCATGTCTTCCTTTTGTTCGTCCGTCAGCGGTTTATAATCCCGGTATCTTTTCTCTTGAGTCTTATCGGTAACTAACTCTAAAGTTTCATTATAGGTCTCGACGAAACTCTTAATCTTATCAAAGACGGCGTCCGTATCACTCTTGACCGTAACCGTGGTTGTACCGCTGTCTTTTAAGTCCAAATTAAGGCCATTAATAGTTGCCATATTAGTGGAGGAAGTAAGACCCGCAGCATCGCCAAAATCATAAGAAGCGTCTTGCCCTTTGTATGATATCCCTTCGCCAATGCCCATCTTTAATATAGTATAGGTAGCACCTTCATTAGATAGAAAATTGGACTCATCAGAGGTAATAGTTATTTCCGTATCACTTCCGGTTGTAGATGTAGTTAAAAAGAACCTATTTAAATCCTTGTCATAACTGGCTTTAACACCGACATCAGCATCATTAATCTTACTTACTACTGAGTAAATGTTATCTTGATCCAAATCAAAAGTAAGTTCGGTTCCGTTAACAGTTACGGTAATATCCTCAGTAGATGCAAAACCTCTAGCCGTAAACTCAGAAAACTGATCAAACAAACTTAACGTATTACCATCCACATCCGTTTCGTCAGCCAGTTCTGACTTACTTGCTTTAGACACCCCGGAAGCCAGATTGTTAACTGTAATGGTATATGTTCCCTCAGTTGCACTGCCTGTGGCAGATACTCCTAAGACAGTTTCATCAGAGGTTGAAGCCGACTTAGTCTGATATGTCCCCTGGAGCTTCATATCAAAAACAGCATCTCTTAACTTAAACACCTGCTGATTGATGTCGCGGTAATCCTCCTGCTGCCACTCTAACAGTTGTTTGTCCTGCTGCAGCTTATCCAGAGGCATTCTTTCCGCACGCATTAAGTCTTTTACAATTGATTCAATGTCCATACCCGATGCTAGACCACCCACACGCAGGGCCATAAGTTTTCCCTCCTCCGGTTAGACCTTTTCGTCTACTATAATTCCTGCCAGTTTCCACATTTTCGCCACTGCGTCCAATACTCTTTCCGGTGGGATCTCTCTAATAATCTCTCCGGTCTCGGAATCTTTTACTTTAACCATAATTTCTTTGGTTTCCTCATGAATAGAAAATTCAAAATTGGTCATGTGTATTTCTAGCGCTTTATTAGCTGATTCTATTGCCTGAATAATTTTCTCTTCACTTAACTGATTATTTTTTGCTTCAGGCTGCTGTTCCTTATCATTTTGGACTTCCTTAGGTCTGTCTACCTTTTGCAACTTGTTATTCTTGTTATCAAAAGGTTCACGGACAGTCTTTGGAATTGCTTCTGCCGGTATCTTCATGACACTAGCCCCCTTATTCCTTTATTCCTCCCCCCCAGGAGGTTTTATTAAAGAAAAATCGATATCTATGTCAAGGTTTACAGCTGTACGATTCTCCTGCTTCACTGCTTCCACTATTTCTTCCCGTAAAATGGTAATACTTTTTGGCGCATCCACACCCAGCTTAACCTTATTTCCCTCAATACCAATTACCTTAATTACAATTCCGTCGCCAATGACAATTCCTTGGTCAACTTTCCTTGTCAGTATCAGCATATTTATCCCCCGCTGCTTACTGCTTTTTTAGTATCTTGGGGAAACAAGGGATGCTTGATGTCTAACTTGGGGTCTTCTAATATTATCTGCTTGGCTCTTTTTTCTCGCCAGTTTATAATCAGGGGGCCGACTAAATTAGTGGTTGCATGCTTAAATCCGCCTTTCGGAACTGACACAATAGTGTACACTAACACGTCACGCTCTTTATCTATATGTAATTCTTCCAATAGCTCATCATCTAGGGCTAAAGAATAACCGCCGGTCACTAAAAACGGATCTACTAATAAAAATGATAAGTCCGGTTCTACTGTTGACTGCAGCCATTTAAAGGCAGGGTTTTCTGAAATATCCACCAGGATAAATTCAGTTAATTTTTCAAAACCCAGCAAGCCGCCTGCAAAAGATACTATGTCTTCTTCCTTTATTGGAATTTTCCCAAAGCGTTTAGTTGTAAGTTCCATAGTAACACCTCGTGTATAGTTGGTCAGTTGGTTAGTACAAGCCACGGGGACAGTTCCATCGTCTTTCCTTTGGCCTTCGCTTCGCTACGGGACGCTCGAACCGTCCCCATGGTTTTTCCTTTCCAACTAACCAACTAACCAACTTTCTACTTTCTTAACTTTCTACTATCTTTTATCAATTCAAGAAATTAATCAGCGTCGGCTGAATAGTCCGGGCTACTGCAGCCAGAGCTGTCTGGTAGACATTTTCCTCGGTTTTTAATTTCATGACCATTTCCGCCACGTCTACATCTTGAAAGCCTGATAGCAGTTGAGTGGTATTTATTTTCGCCTCTTCCCAGCGGCCTTTGGTCAATTCCATCCGGTGGGAGCGAGCGCCCATTTTTGCCCTTAAGGACAATATTTTATCTAGAGCCCCGTCGATTTTCTCAAGGATAGGGCCGCCGACTGCATCTTGGTCACCGTTTTCCAATGCTGTCATAAGGTCATTAAATACTCCTTGGCCTACATTACTGCCATCAAATATGCCGCTATCAATGAAGGCCTCCTGGCCGGTTACATTAATAGACATACTGACGCCGGGAGAAACTTCTCTGGTCATCTGCCCATTATCGCCTTTATATGCCTCACCCTGCTCAAAAGGTTTATCACCAATAGTCTTAAATCCGGCAAATATATAGCGCCCGCCATAGGTCGTATTGCCGATGGAAATTACATGATCCATGAGCTGTTCCACCTCTGATGAAATTGCCTTTAGAGAATCCTCGGGCATAGTGCCGTTGGCTCCCTTTACAGTCAATTCCCGGGCTCGCTGCAGTACGGAAGTAAGGTTATTTAGTGCCGTATCGGTATAATCCAACCACGATACGTTATCTTCCACATTTTTTTGATACTGTTCAATATCATTTAAAGAACGCGTTAAATCCATAGACCTGGCCGTTAGGACCGGATCATCGGATGGCCGCACAATGTTTTTACCGGCACTGAGTTTTTCCTGTATCTCACTTAAACGCCGCATATTTTCTTGCAGACTGGTAATAGAGTCCATTTTAATCATTTTAGTGGTGATACGCATGATTTCTTCACCTCTTATGGTTTGGGGTTAGCTAGTTAGCCAACATTATTTAATAGTGTCTCCAGCATCTGATCAATGGTTGCGGAAATTTTAGCTGCGGCAGAATAGGAGTGCTGGAATTGAACCATATTAGCCATTTCTTCGTCCAGGTTAACTCCCGCTGCACTTTCCTGCCGTCTTACTACCTGATCCAGCATGGCTCGGCTATTATCAACCATGTGATTAGCCTGTTGGGTCTTTACCCCTAAGCGGGCAATACTATCGGTGTAAAAACTGTTAAAGGTAGCCGTATAATCGCCATTATTGTCCGGATGGGTTAATGGCAGGTCTTTCAGGGCCACTATCTGCGCCACATTGGAATTATCTCCCGGGCTGTCGGTCTGTCCTGCGGCAGCTATTTTATTTGGGTCATCAATTAAATCATCATTAACTTTAAATGCCGCAGCCGGCATACTGCTGCCGCTTAAATCGGTAAAGAACTTGATACCGGTGCTGTTATCCAATCCGTAGCCTGTTTCGTGGAGCTTGTTAACCTCTTCTGTCAATCTTAAGGCTAGTTCATCCAAATTAGCCAGGTAATCATCTTTAATCTCTTGAGTAACGTCCAACAAAGCTTTAACTCTTCCAGCGTTTAACTCTACTTCTGGGCCAGTTTCCCATTTAACAATTGGATCATTATTATTTACTACTAATTCCATCTTATTGCTTGAACTACCGGCAACCAACGGCCTGCCGCCTAGGAATACATCCATCATACCGTCTGCAGTACCAAAGGCTTTAATGTCAGCTATTTCTGCCAAGTCCTTCAGCAATAAATCTCGCTTGTCCATTAAGTCGTTAGGCGGTTGGTTCCTTAACATGCCCTCATTAATCTGCTCATTAAGCTGAGCTATCCGGTCGCTGATAGTATTTACCTGACTGACGGTCGTTTCCAGGGTGCGATTTATATCTGTCCGTAGCGCTAACAAATCGCTATATGTTGAATTAATAGCATCTGCTAGGGATGCAGCATTTTCTGTCAAATCAACCCTCACTGAAGAACTTTCAGGATTCAAGCTTACCTCCTGCCAACTGTTCCAGAAATTATTTAAAAGACTGGCAATGCCTTTCTCCGATGGTTCCATGTAGGTTACTTCTACCTGCTGCAGCACATCCTGTTTTGACTGCCAATATCCGGATTTGGAATTAACGGAACGTATCTGCATATCCAAAAAAGCATCTCTAATGCGCCTCACTTTTTCCACTTCTACACCTGTTCCCATTTTGAGGCCGCCGACTTCAATCACATCACTTGCCACAAGAACAGCCTGTTGGCGCGAATAACCCTCAGTATTTGCATTTGCAACGTTGTGACCCGTTACTTCCATGGCCCGTTGAGAAGCTTGCAATCCTTTTAACGCTGTGTATAAACCGGAGAACATAGTCATAAGGTCACCGCCTAAACAGATTTATCTATAGTAGAAGAATTAGCCGCTGTTTTAACCATACCGCTGTTTTGGTAGGTGGTTTCATTCTGCGGCATAAACGTCGATAACATCTTATTTATATAAACTAAAGATTGCTTTATCAGCATTCGGTTGGTTTCATTAAGTTCCTGTAATTGCAGGTAATTGGTCTTTAAAGTATCTGCCAAGTCTATTATAGCGTCAGATTGAAAACTAGAGGATTTAATTAACTGTCTTAACGATACATTTTTGTTTAAGGAAAGCTGTTCCGCCATATCCTCCTGTAAGGTTAATCGTTCTTTTTCAATCTCTACCAAACGAACCCCAACCTGTTCCTGCGCATGCACTACTTCTGTCAGGAGTTGAATGTCATTTTTGACAAGTGCCTCTGATTCCCTTTCGCCTAGTAAAAGAAGCTGTTGTATAATATTATTTTGTTTGTTCAATTGCTCTTGAAGGCGAAGAAACATTTTGTTCATTTAAGAATCACCTTTCCTTTTTGCTGCTATTTCCCGAAGCATGCTATCTGCTAATTTATCCAGGGGAACTTTATAAGTTCTCTCTTCAAGGCTTTTCTTTAGCTCCAAAACCTTCTCCTGGCGAACATCCGATATTTTCTCAGCCTGTTCCACCAATTTCTGCATGTCCTTGGCTGTTTGAGAAATTTCCACCCTGTCCGTATCGGCTTGCTTCGTCTGGCTGGTTTTTGGGTTATTAACTTTTATCTGATGGTAAGCATTGGCCATTTTCGCCTGCAAGTTTTTATCTATTTTCATGATTTCACCCCCGGAAGGAAAGTTCAGAATCTAACTCGCTTTTGCTCTTAGTATAGTTATCGGCACCAGGTGTCAAAACTTTAGGGTTATTTTTGCACTATACGGGAAATTTCGTATGCAATTTTATCCAGGGGTATTACACTGTCCACAACGCCGGCCTCAAAGGCAGAACGAGGCATGCCGTAAACTACGCAGCTTTGTTTGTCCTGACCGATGACCAAACCCTCTTTTTCTTTGATTAGCCTTAACCCTTGGGTGCCGTCACTACCCATCCCGGTCATAATGACGCCTAGGGTAGAAGATCCGCAAGCCTGGGCAGCCGACATCATGGTAACGTCAACCGATGGTTTGAATAAGGTTTTATAATCTACCTGCTCTTTTAAAGATACTGAAAGGTGGCCGACGTTTCCTGTGACCAGCAGCTGTCTTCCTGCCGGAGCGACGTAAGCCCATCTGGGCTTTAAACGGTCTCCCGCCTCCGCTTCCTTAACAGACAACTTGCTGCTATTGTGAAGGCGTTTAGCCAAAGGACCGGTAAATCCTACGGGCATGTGCTGAATGACAATAACCGGGACGGGAAAATTTGCGGGAAGCTTTGGCAGCACCTGCTGCAGAGCTGACGGCCCGCCGGTAGATGTACCGATGATTACTAAAGAAATAGGGCCCTGTTTGGAAAAGGAACTTGTATGGCGCTTAACCGGTATGCTGGGTACATCTTCCCTGCTTACCGAAGCAGTCGCCACAGTCTTAACTTTTTCAGTTAAGACGGGTGCCAATTTTTCCACACCGGACCCTATTGTAGGTTTGGTAACGAAATCCACTGCCCCGGCTTCCAATGCTCTAATGGTAGTATCTGCACCTTCCAATGTCAGACTACTGAGCATTATCACCGGAACAGGGTTTGTACTCATTATTCGTTTTACGGCAGCCAGTCCGTCCAATACGGGCATTTCTACGTCCATAGTGACCACATCGGGTTTAAGCTGTTCGATCTTATGCAGTGCGTCTTCACCATTGCGGGCAAACCCGATTACCTCAATTTCCGCATCCTGATCCAATATGTTGGTTATAATACGCCTCATTAAAGCCGAGTCATCTACTACCAATACTCTAATTGGCTTTTTCATAACCATTCCTCACTTCCGTTTTCGCGACTAGACCTCTTACATCCAGTATCAAAGCCACCCGGCCATCACCCATGATAGTCGCACCGGCTAGACCAGATATTTGACCCAAGTAATCGCCTAATGGCTTTATTACTATTTCCTGTTCGCCCATGAGAGAATCCACAACAAAGCCTACGCGTTTATCAGAAATCCCGGCCACTACTACGGGAAGCTTAGTTCGCTTGTCCTCGTCCGACTGCCAACCCAATACCCTGCTTAAATTAAAGAGAGGCAGCACATTACCGCGAACTACAGTAACCTCATGATTATGCATAGTTTTAATTTTATCAATTTCTAC
>Ga0209347_1003873_pt1 | contig 16595 bp, 9 predicted proteins | sample AutmiccommuBRH23_FD_187382 | JGI IMG/M metagenome (GOLD analysis project Ga0209347, IMG submission 187382) | Deep subsurface microbial communities from Mt. Terri, Switzerland - Autotrophic microbial communities BRH/23 (SPAdes) (version 2) | ecosystem: Environmental > Aquatic > Deep subsurface >...
CAGAATCACTCTGCCGTAAAGTTGATTGTCGATCCTGAAACAGGGGATATACTGGAAGCCAATAAAGCTGCAGCTAAATTTTATGGCTGGCCTGTTCATGAACTGCAAAAAATGAATCTTTTGCAAATCAACAGGCTTTCTTATGAGGATTTTAAAGACAGGTTGGAAATCATCAGCAGCCCTGAGAAAAACTATTCTGAATTTATACACTACAAGGCTGACGGATCGCCTGTCAGTGTTGAACTATTTAGTAGCAGCATCCATCTAGACAACAAGGAACTGCTTCATATCATTATCCATGATATTTCAGATAAAAAATCAACCGAGCAAAAACTACAGCTTCTGAACCGGGCTGTAGAGCAAAATCCTGTTACCATCGTTGTTACAAATCCGGAAGGAAAAATTGAATATGTAAATCCTGCATTCACTGATATGACCGGCTACAAGTTTGCTGAAGTGAAAGGCAAAACCTTTTCAGTATTGAATTCCGGCATGCAGACAAAAGAATTCTATGAAAATCTGTGGAATACTATAACCACCGGTAATGATTGGACCGGCGAATACAGAAACCGAAAAAAAAACGGTGAGATTTACTGGCAGGAAACCGTCATATCTCCAATCATTAATAACAATGGGACTATAACTCATTTTGTTGCAGTAATGGAAGATATTTCTGAGGAAAAAAAAATGATTGAAGACCTTTTGCTGGCCAAATTAAAGGCAGAGGAAAGCGACAGGCTAAAATCAGCTTTCCTTGCAAATATGAGCCATGAAATCCGCACACCCATGAATGGTATCATTGGCTTCACAAATCTGCTCAAAGAACAGTCACTTCGTGGAGAAGACAGGAAAAAGTATATCAACATCATCAAAAAGAGCAGTGAACGGATGCTGAGTACAATAAATGATCTGATTGAAATATCCAAAATTGAATCTGGAACTATGGAATTTGAATTTTCAGAAGTTAATATCAATGAACTGCTTGAGTTTGTAAATCATATGTATCAGCCTGAAGCCTCAAAAAAAGGGCTGGAGCTTTATATGCACAGGCCGCTTCCCTATGAAATTGCACGAATTGAAACAGATTATGAGAAATTAAACAGCATCCTTGCAAACCTTGTAAAAAATGCAATAAAATATACTTCTTCAGGCAGGATTGATGTTGGATACCGGATGAACCAGAATCAAATTGAATTTTTTGTAAAAGACACAGGAATTGGAATTGAAAAAGACAGGCAAAAGGTTATATTCGACCGGTTTGTCCAGGCTGATATAAGCCTTTCAAGGCCATATGAAGGTGCAGGCCTGGGATTATCCATTGCAAAGGGATATATTGATATGCTTGGTGGTAAAATCTGGGTTAGTTCAGAACTTCAAAAAGGCAGCAGGTTTTATTTTACAATTCCGGTAAAAAATAGAATGGCTGTTCTGACAGAAAAATCAGATGCCATAAGTGAAAATGAAAAAAAGGAAATTCTAAAGAATTTAACGGTGCTCGTGGCTGAAGATGATGCAATAGGAAAACTTTACCTCTCCGAGTTATTAAAGGACGAATGCAAAAAAATATTGTTTGCTTCCGACGGAGTTGAAGCACTTAAACTCTTTGAAGAAACTCCCGAAACCGACATTGTACTGATGGATATTAAGATGCCGGGTCTTAATGGCTATCAAACCGCCCGGAAGATGAAGCAAAATAACAAGGATGTTTTTATCATAGCCCAAACAGCATATGCCTTATCAGGCGATAAGGAAAAAGCGCTCAACAGCGGATGCGATGCATACATTTCAAAACCATTCAGCAAGGAACAGCTTCTTCAGGTTATTGAGAAACATTTCTATTGAAAAAGTAATAAAAACCAGTAAAAAATATTTTCCGTTAACGTTAACGTTTATTATAATTTATTAGTTTTGTGCCACATTCATCTAAATCAAAATGATATGATTCTTGGTTTATTAAAAGAGTATGGCACTGAAACACGTGTTACACTGCTTCCGGAAATTGTTAAAAACCTGACAGATCTAAAAGTAGAGGTTTTGGTTGAACATTCGGCCGGTGAAAAAGCGTTTGCCCCCGACAAATCTTATGTGGAGGCAGGTGCCCGGGTAGCTTCCAGGAGTGAAATATTCGAAAAAGCTCAAGTTCTTCTTCAAATTCAGCCCCCCTCTGAAGGTGATCTTAAAAGTATTAAAAGCAGCCAGGTATGGATCAGCGCTTTTAACCCGCTATGGGATCAGGACCTGGTCAAAACCTTTCAGGACATGAAAATCACAACCTTCAGCCTCGACTCTATCCCCCGCACCACCCGTGCACAGGCGATGGACATACTGTCATCGATGGCTACAGTGGCAGGCTATAAGGCTGTGCTTGAAGCAGCATTGAGGTTGCCCACCTTCTTCCCCATGTTTATGACTGCTGCCGGAACAATACGCCCTGCCAATGTGCTTATACTGGGAGCAGGGGTTGCAGGACTTCAGGCTGTAGCCACTGCGCGAAGGCTCGGTGCCCAGGTCTATGTATTTGATGTTCGCTCGGCTGTAAAAGAGGAAGTAAAAAGCCTTGGCGGCAAGTTCGTCGAAGTGGAAGGTGCCACTGAAGACACTGCCGCCGGTGGATATGCTGTTGAACAAACCGAGGAGTTTAAACAAAGACAGCAGGAAGCTATCAATGCTCAGGCTATTAAATCGGAAGTGATCATTTGTACAGCTCAAATTCCCGGAAGAAAGGCTCCTTTACTGATTTCCCGTGACACAGTCGAAAAAATGAAGAAGGGTTCTATAATTATAGACCTCGCTGCCTCTACAGGCGGTAACTGTGAAGTTACAATAAACGATGAAACTATTGTCCATACCGGTGTAACAGTTATCGGACAGTCGAATTACCCGGCACAGATGCCACTTGATGCGAGCCGCATGTTTGGAAAGAACGTGCTGAATTTCCTGAAGCTCATTATAGGAAAAGAAGGTGAACTCCTGCTCAACTTTGGTGATGATATAGTAAAAGGAACCTGCATCACACATGAAGGGATAATATATAACGAAAGGGTTAAATCAGTAATTGAAACCAAATAAAATCAGGTTATGGAACAATTGTTACAGTTTTTTTTCGAATACAAGGAGGAAATATTCATCATAGCATTATCCATTTTCCTGGGTATAGAAGTGATTTCCAATGTACCTGCAGTGCTGCATACCCCACTTATGTCGGGTGCCAACGCCATCAGCGGGGTAATCATCATTGGCGGGATTATTCTTGTTGGCCATGCCGACCTGTCATCCTTTTCGCTTGATCTCGTGCTGGGTATACTGGCCCTGATATTCGGCACACTTAACGTAGTGGGAGGATTTGCCGTTACCGACAGGATGCTCGAAATGTTTAAAAAGAAAAAAAGCAGGAAATCATGAACATAGTACTTGGAATAATAAACGGAACAGAATATACCATTGGCGACACCTTGCTCGAACTGAGCTATCTTGTTGCCGCTCTTCTTTTTGTTGTGGGGCTTAAAATGCTTTCACACCCTGAGTCAGCCCGCAGGGGAAACCTTTGGGCTTCTGCCGGCATGGCCCTTGCCATGGCCACTACTCTTTTCCTTCACAGAGACGGGGAAGGTAATGGCATTTCAATTGTCAATATCTGGATTATACTTGCAGCTATCGGTGTCGGGGCTGCAATAGGCTGGATCGTTGCCCGTAAGGTGAAGATGACTGCCATGCCACAACTTGTTTCTTTATACAATGCAACCGGAGGTGCCGCCTCTGCTCTTGTTGCCCTGCTGGAATACCCAAATGCAGTGGCCGGCGATGCGGGTTCTTTACTGGTTACTGTGCTTGGCCTTATCATTGGTGCAGTTGCATTCAGCGGAAGTATGGTTGCCTACGGAAAGCTCGATGGTAAAGTCGGCGACATCATGAAGCCGTTCATGACATACCTCAACCTGGTGCTCATGGTGGTTACCCTTGGACTGGGAGCATACATAGTGGTGTCCCCTAACCCACCCACAGAAATGACATGGGCAATTTATTCGCTTCTGGCTCTTTCGCTGATATATGGTGTCATGTTTGTAATGCCGATCGGCGGTGCCGATATGCCTGTTGTTATTTCACTTCTAAATGCCTTCACCGGTATTGCAGCTGCTATGGCAGGCTTTATTTATAATAACCAGGCCATGATTCTGGGTGGGATCCTTGTCGGGGCAGCCGGAATGATTCTCACAATTCTCATGTGTAAGGCAATGAACCGGTCACTGATCAATGTAATAGTGGGTTCTTTTGGAGGAGGAGTGTCTTCTGGTGACCGTGAACAAGGCATTATCAAGGAAATCAACCTTAGCGATGCATCTGTATTGATGAGCTATTCTCAAAAGATAGTGATTATACCGGGTTATGGTCTGGCAGTTGCCCAGGCACAGCATATTGCCCAGGAACTTGATGAATTGCTGGAGTCCAAAGGAGTTGATGTTAAATATGCCATCCATCCGGTAGCAGGCAGAATGCCCGGCCATATGAACGTTCTGCTGGCTGAAGCCGATGTTCCCTACGAAAAACTGGTTGAAATGGATGATATCAATCCCGATATGCCCAACGTTGATGTGGCTATTGTAATAGGTGCAAATGATGTTGTAAACCCTGCTGCCTATAATGATCCAGGAAGTCCGATATACGGAATGCCCATCATCGATGCCCACCTGGCTAAAAATATCATCATCATGAAACGTGGGATGGGTAAAGGCTATGCTGGTATTGAAAATGAATTGTTCTTCAACGATAAAACCAGGATGCTTTTTGGAGATGCCAAGAGCTCTCTCCAGAAGCTTGTTACGGAAATTAAAACTATGTAGTATATAAAGCCGGAAATCTTGTTTTCCAGGTTTATCAAAAATATCATGCCATTCCTGCAAAGGGATGGCATTTTTTGTCAAAACGCTAAAAGGTATAGGGCCTGATGAAGAAAAAACTGCTTTTTCAACTTTTTTTTCATATTTTGGAAACTCGTAAATTTAAAGCTATGAAGAATTTCATGATCCTGGCAACTATATTTTTTGCCACAGGCTGTAGTACCTTGCAAAAAGAAATAAATCAAAATCCTGCATGGTCAGTTCAATTTGCCGATGCTGTAATGCACCGCAGCGACAGCCTGATTTATTATGACCGTGACAAGGCCAAATATGAATACGATTACGCGTTCCTTGGTTCAGCCATTGACCTGCTGGGGAAAAATGACCCGCGGTACAGTGCATACATGCAGGAATACATAGATTATTTTGTACAGGATGATGGCACAATAGAGGGTTATAAACTTTCTGATTACAACATCGATAGGGTAAGGCCAGGTTTAAATATGCTTGTTTTGTATGAACGGACCGGACAGGAAAAGTACAGAATAGCAACAGAGACACTGGTTGGACAGATGGAAAACCACCCACGGACAAAATCAAACGGTTACTGGCACAAAAAAAGCTACCCATGGCAGATGTGGCTCGATGGAATCTACATGGCCTCCCCTTTTCTTGCGAAATATGCAGTCATGTTTGATCAGCCTCAATGGTTCGATGAAATTGTTTTCCAGATACAGCATATATACGAAAACACGCTTGACCCGAATACCGGACTGCTTTATCACGCATGGGACGAAAGCAGGGAACAGTTATGGTCGAATCCTCAGACTGGCCAGTCTAAACACTTCTGGAGCAGAGCCACAGGCTGGTATTTCATGGCACTTGTAGATGTGCTCGATTATTTGCCGGAAACACACCCGGGAAGGCCCGCTTTGATTGAGATCCTGAATAATCTTAGCCAGGCTGTTATGGAAGTACGTGATGAAGAAACAGGATTATGGTACCAGGTGCTCGATATGGCTGGCCGTGAAGGTAATTATGTTGAAGCCTCCGGTTCAGCAATGATCATCTATGCTTTTGCCAAAGGCGCAAAAAATGGATATCTTCCTGATGAATATCTCAAAATTGCAAGACAGTCATTTAACAGCCTGATTGATAATCTCGTAACCGAAGGTGATGACGGGTACCCGGTACTTACACAAACTTGCGGTGCCTGCGGACTGGGAGGAAACCCTTACCGGATGGGCGATTATGAGTATTATATTTCAGAAAAACAAATTGACAACGACCAGAAAGGGGTTGCTCCTGTAATAATGGCTGCCGTCGAACTGGGAGAATAGCCCTGACCCTGGTTCCTGCTTTAACAGGCTGCTGATAAAGAAAATTTATTTTCAGTTGAACAAAACCTGAAGGCATAACTCTTTCTGAACTTTTTCTTTAGCAGGAGTGTTACCTTTAATCATTTATATTGATAGATTACAAACCCGCAATTGTACAACGACGCACGAATATTAGTTGATTTTTGAACCTGTGAAGTAAACTACTAAACGCATTTTTAAAATTTGGTTTTTATATTGTTAACTCTAAAATTAACACGCATGAAAAAATTTTCCATTATTTTATTTTCAATGTTGGTTGGCGCGATTGCATATGCACAACAACCAACTGTAAATACCCTTTGGGAACATTCTATGGCCGGCTCGGCTGACTGGAGCACAGGTATTCCTGTAGGCGGTGAAGTACCTTCGTGGATGGGCAATCTGACAGAGCATGGGATGGCTCATCATGATGGAATGCTCTATGTTGTTTCAAGAAGAAACACACCGAATGTTGTTCGGGTTCTGGATGCAGAAACCGGATTACCGATTGATTCCATTGTGATTGACACAACTGTTTTTAACCGTGGCCACTTAACTGTGAGTAATATTGCTGTTACCGATTCAGGACAGATCCTGCTTTCCAACCAGACTTCCAGCACCCTGGAGGAACCATTCAGGATTTATCTTCTTGAAATGGATACACTTGGGAATCATAGTTTCTCTACATTAATTGAGTGGCAGAAAACTCCTGATACCACAAACGTAAATCAGCAGACTACGTACGCTTTGGGCGATGATTTTACTGTGTTTGGTGAAGTAGGCAATGGGGGTAATGGTTATATTCTGGTTCCTGATGCCGATGCCAGTGCAATGGAGCAGGTAGTTTTCAGATGGGATTTTCAAAACGGACAGGCAGACTCTGTTCCTCAACAGATTGTTTTACAGGAAATTTATCCTTCATTTAGAAATGATTCAATTACCGGAGATACAATCATAGCTGATACCATTGCTTACATCAACTTAGGCTTATCACCAAGTCTATATGCAGTCGATGATAATCATTTCTGGGCCGACGGGTACAATACTTATCCATCTTTGTACAACATGCGGGGTGAACTCATTGAGACCTTCAGGGGAGATGTGCGCCCCGGAACCACAAATGTATCAGGGTTAGCTTTCTTCACATTCCGGAATGAGGATTATCTGCTGACCCCTGCTTCCAATCATATGGCACAGGGTGATACTGCCGCGGCTTCATTCCAGCTTTTCCGGATGACCCAAACAGGTGCTGCAGACGCTGAATCAGTGGCTGTATTCCCTGAAAGAGGCCTTGGCACGAACATAAACAACACTTATGCATCTTCCATGGACGTAGATGTCCGGGATGACCGTGTTCTGATGTATGTACTTGTTCCAAACAATGGCATTGCAGCATTTGAACTTACCATCGAAGGCGATACTTCTGTAGTTGCCGACGGAACGTGGAATTTCAGTTCTGATGACTTTAATACCCTTGGACAGTTGGACAGCATCACTGAAGTCAATGGATTGACCATTTATGCTACCAATGAAGGAATGATTAACATATCTGAAGATGCACAGAATTATGAAGGGACTGACTATACCCACGGTCTTTACCTCGAAAATGAAGGAGTGTTCGATCTGGATGGCGCTCCGGAGAGTAATGTTCTTGCATTTGAAGTGGAAAGCAATACCCAAATTACAATTATCGCAAGTTCTGCCAGTGAAGCCGACAGCGAAGTTCACATGGCCGTTGAAAATACCGATTCAGTTCTGATAACTTTACCTGTTTCAGGTACTGAACTTACAACTTTGGAGTATGTTTATACCGATGCTCCAACAACTCTTTATTTGTATTCTTCCGACACGGGGTTGGTTTTGTATAACATTATATTGGAAACAGTGGCAACCAGTGTCAATCCAATAGCCGGACTGGAAGAAATCAGAGTTTATCCCAATCCAGCATCCGACAGGGTATTTGTAAGTGTAAACCGTCCTACACAGGTAGGTATTTATGATCTTGCAGGCAGCCTTGTAAAATCACGGATGATAGAATCGAAAAATGATTATATAGAAGTGAATGATCTGCAGCCAGGAATGTACCTGATTAAGTCACAGTTCAGCAATGACTTTTCACGAAAGCTGATCGTCAGATAGCAGTTACTGAATCACTGAATTTTATGAACCGCCCTTCGATACAGGGCGGTTTTTTAATTTCTGCCTGTATAGCCGGATCAGCGTAGATCTTTTTTTTCAGAATTAGTCATACACTGCAAAATGGTCATCTTAAAGTTTAATTCAATATAAATTCAATATAAATTCAGATTAAATTCAATGTAAAGTCAATTATAATTGAATTTACATTGAGTTATTACTGAGTTAACATTGAATTAAAATTGAATTTAAAGCTCTTATGATTATAATATTGGCATACATGAATTGCATGAAATAAAACTCATCCATAGGTTTGTTCCGCACATAATTGGTGAAGGAATGATTGGGTTATACAATTCTTTTTTCATGTAATCCATGTAATTAGTGGAGGATATGTTCTTACTAATATAACATGGTGGAAATTTTAAAACCATTTTCTTTTTCAATGGAATTTCATTATTTATACAAAAAATGAAAATAATCCTATTAAAATATTATTTATTAACTTAGCATACAGATAGTTGGCAAACAATTTATCAATATCTGTTTAAATTCATTCTTTATAATAACGAAATTTATTAAATTGTGGGATTAAAGTAAGAACCATTGTCCCCGGCATCGTTCAGGGCTTTGTTTAACAAGTTAATTCAAGTGATTCAATCACCTAAAACTTATTTTACATGATACAAAAATTAGGGCTAAATGGGAATCTCATATTTATAAAAGTTCCCGCTGTGTTGGTATGCCTGTTATTCATGATTTTCCTGCATCTTCCTGTTCATGCGGGTACTGAGCCTGGAGGAAGAACAGGAGAAGGAAATATAACAGGAGACCAGGATACAAAGATTCAGATCAGAGGAGAGGTTCGGGATCTTTCCGGGGAATTAATCCCCGGAGTAAATGTCTTCGAGAAAGGTACCATGAACGGTACCGTTACCAATGTCGATGGAGTTTATGTTATAGAAGCAGCACCTTCAGCAACCCTTGTTTTCTCCTTTGTGGGATTTCAGACTCTTGAAGTGCCTGTTAACAATCAGGCCACGCTTGATGTTGTTTTAAATGAGGATGTAGTGGGACTGGAGGAGGTTGTTGTGACAGCCATGGGTATCCGTTCTGAAAAGCGCAAATTAAATTTTGCTGTCCAGTCGGTAGATACAGAGGATTTAAATGAAGGCCGGCAAACCAATTTTGTGGATGCACTTCAGGGGAAAATAGCAGGGGTTGAAGTTTCAGGCACAGGCGGTTCGCCCTCTGCCGGTTCACAGATTCTTATCCGTGGAATCAGTTCAATCAATCCGGCCCAGAATAATGAGCCTATTTTTATTCTCAACGGGATGCACATTTCAGGAGGGGCTTCCAAGGCAGCAGAAATTAATCCGAATGATATTGAAAATATCACAGTGTTGAAAGGTGCTGCCGCAGCTGCACTCTATGGGCAGGAGGCTTCCAACGGTGCGATTATTATTACCACCAAAACCGGCAAGGCCGGTGAAATCAGGGTTGAAGCAAGCGGGACCGTACAGGTTGACCAGCCATACAGGATTCCTGAAATCCAGCAAATGTACCTGAGAGGGTCCTATGGTGTTTACCGTGAGCAGGCTATGGGGGGATGGGGGCCCCTTGCTCCGGAGGGAACCTTCGTATACAACAATCCACGGAATTTTCTTCAGTCGGGGCTTTACCAGAAGTATGATGTATCGGTTTCAGGAGGCTCAGAAAGGTTCAACTCATATACTTCCGGGAATTATGTTCGACATGAAGGGATTGTGCCTTCTGATTACCTGGAACGCTATGGTGTGTTGTTTAAATCACAATATACTGTATCAGATAAAATTTCAGTTGATCTGATGGCCAATTTTGTGTCCCGGAATTCAAGGGGTGGTGCAGGACTTAGTTCAGCATATCAGTGGCCAATTGATGATGATATCAGGAATTATAAGAATCCGGATGGTACGATCAGATTTCTGTATATCGATACCAACAACCGGTATAATTCACCCATCAGTCCGCTTTGGGCCCGAAATGAAGATTCATCCCGTTATGATTCCAACCGTTCACTATTGCAGGGTTCTGTTACATGGAATGTTATTAAGAACCTGAACCTGACCGGAAGAATCAGCTACGACCTGACAGAATCGGAAAGTAAAAGCATCGTAACCCCGCGCTGGAGCCTCCCTCCCGGACAAACACCTACTTCCGAGGATTTGGACTACCTTGGTTCGTTTTTTTATTCCGATGGCAGGAGTTCGGTAGTAAACGGGGGATTGCTTGCAACTTACAGCCGCGATCTTACAGAAAATTTTTTACTGGAACTGCTTGCAGGAGCTGATATTAAAAGTTCGGAAGGCCGTTCTGCAGGAATGGGCGGCCGTCAGTTTATTGTTCCTGAGTTCTACAGCATCAACAACCTGGCAGATATCCGCCGTGAAAATATTACAATGAACCGTTCCGAGAAAAATATGTACGGTTATTACGGTGAAGTTAAATTAGATTATAAAGGCATTATCCAGGTCAGCGCAACAGGGCGTAATGACCACTCCTCTACCCTGCCGGTGGAAAACCGTTCTTACTTTTATCCCTCTTTCAGTTCGGGTATTATATTCACTGAGCTGTTGTCACTGCCTGAGAACCTAATAAGTTTTGGGAAAATCCGGGGCAACTGGGCAAAGGTTGGTAAAGATGCACCGCTTTACAGGTTGAGCAACTGGTACAAGTCCATGCCGCACCCTGATAACGGGTATGGTGTTGACCCAACCCGGAGCAGCAATCCCCATCTTGAACCTGAAATGACAACTTCATGGGAAGTTGGTGCCGATCTCAGGTTGTTTAATAACCGGACACGTATCGACGTTGCCTTGTTTGCCACTGCTGTATCAAATCAAATCGTGGATGTCCGTGTTTCACCGGCCTCTGGCAACATCCTGCAAACACGGAATGAGGGAGATATTAAAAATGAAGGGTTTGAAGTATCATGGGATCAAAATCTGGTTGATTCCAGGGATTTCAGGTGGAACATGATCACAAACTTTGGCCGGAGCAAGGGAACTGTTGAGAGTCTGCCCGACCAGCTTGTTGAAGTATATCACTATGCAGGTCAGGTTGGCGATATCAGACCAACTGCTTACCTTCACGGATCCACCATGGCTCTTTCGGGAAAAGATTATCTTAGAACAGATGAAGGACGGATCATAGTAGATGAGATTGGCCGTCCAATAATTAATGCCTCCAGTTCCCTTTTGATCGGAAACCGTGAACCAGACTTCACTGTAGGATGGTTAAACCGCTGGCAGTTCAGGTCAATGTCGCTTTCGGTAATGACAAACTTCCGAAAAGGCGGTGATGTAGTGAATGGCACCTTGCGCAGCCTGATGTCGGGAGGGCAGGCAAAGAAACTGGAAGACTACCGCAACAGGCAGATCCTGATTGACGGTGTTGTAGAGCTTCCCGATGGTAGTTTTGCAGAAAATACAGTTCCGGTGGTATTCGACCATGCCTTCTACCTCAATTACTTTGCACCTGTGGGTTCAAATTTTGTGGAAGATGGCACACTCATGCGCATTGGATATGTTACCCTTAGCTGGAATGCAGATAAGCTTATCAGCAATACAGCTATAAAAGGGTTAAGCCTTTCTGCCACCGGAAGAAACCTGTTATTGCTGACAACTTATTCAGGTTCTGATCCTGTTGTGAATTATACCGGGAGTTCGGGCGGTACAGGAACATTTGGAATTGATTACCTGGGCATTCCCAACCCCCGGAGCTATTCATTAACTATAAGTGCAACCTTTTAATTGAACGCATCATGAGAAATTTAAAATATTACCTGATTATACTTGCCCTTCTGGCCGGTCTATCCGGTTGCGATGATTACCTTGGCGATAACCGCGATCCTGATGGAGTAGACCAGGTCCCGGTTAATGAAATCATGCCGGTAGTATTGTTTTATACGGCACTTGAGAATTATGATCACAGTGAATACGGCACCTACCTGGCACAATCCCTTACTACACCCGGAAGAAGTCAGACAGGAACTCATGCCTACCGCAGTGGCTGGGAATTTCTTGGAATGAACAGGCATCCGCAGTGGAGAAGGCATTTTTACGACGTAGGTACAAATGCCAAAGAGTTACTCCGCTTTGCCGAAGAAGAGAATTCAGTGAATTATGTGGTACTTGCCCGGCTGCTTAGGTTATTGTCGACACAGCAAACTACCGATGCCTTTGGAGATATGCCTTTAACAGAAGCATATATGTCATCATCTCCAAAATATGACTCACAGGAAAGCATTTACCAGTGGATGATCCAGGAGGCTGACGAATTGATCCAGCTTTTTGATAGTCCGGAAGTCACACAGGCTACCAACAGGCCTATGGGCATCAATGTCGACAGGGTTTTTGGAGGCGACATGAACAAGTGGAAACAGGTTTTGCTGGCAGTAAGAGCCCGCATAATGCTGCGTGATTTGCCCAACCTCAATCCGGGAAATGCACAAAGCATTCTTTTGGCAGCTGAGCAGGCGCTAAATGGCTGGGTTGATCCCCGCTATAAGTTTGACGGAGGGTCGAGCGTCGAAAAAAACAACATGTGGGGAAAAAACAACAAGCCTGTCAACTCGTGGGAAAGCCGTTCCAATGATTTATTATCGGCTATCCCAACAAAATTTCTTATTGAAAACATCATGGGTTATGATCCTGCAACAGGAAGCTATGATGATCCAAGGCTTCCTTACATGATGAAAGCACGTCCCAATGATGCCGGAGTCGTGGCATTCCGTTACCTGGAAAGTAATTCAGGAATGGCGCCGACCCACAAAATAGAATGGTATCCCGATCTTTATGAATCAGTGCTGACAACCGACACTTCTGCCATTACCTTCATTACGCGCGAAGAACTTCATTTTATTGCAGCCGAAGCTGCATATTGGTCGCAAGACAAAAATAAGGCTGCAGAACATCTCAGGATGGGCATTGAATCACATATGAAAAGGTTTAAGGTGCCACAGGCTGAGATAAGCAGTTATCTCAGCAATCCGGATCTGGTTCCAGGTTCTTCCAATATCAGCCTGAGCCATATCATGATTGAAAAATACAAAGCTATGTACCTGCAGGTAGAACAATGGAACGATTTAAGACGGTATGGGTTCAGCAATGACTTAAATGACAGGCGGTTCGATAATACAATTATCTATCCCGGGTTACGTCGCCCCCATAACTTGTATTCAGCTTACTGGGCAAATGAAAACCAGTGGATTCAAAGGATAAATTATGATCCTGAAACTGAAGAGAAATATAACAGGGACGAATTAATAAGACTGGATGCTTTCAGAAATCCGGAGTGGCTTAAAAAGCCCATGATCTGGGCTCCTCAGAATTAATTCAAAAAAGAGAATAAAATGAAAAATAATAGTTTGAAATACAGCAGTAAAGCACCGGCAGGAATGATTACAATTGTTCTTACAGTTTTCTTACTTGCCACTTCATGCGAGATCAATGATCCTGTTGCTGAAATCTCTAAAGCTGGATACATTGCCTCCAACATTTATTGGGATGTTCCGGTTACAAATGTAACAGCTGGAAATGAAGTTGAATTTTATGCCGAATATTGGTCTGTTGATCATATTATTGAGTATCTGGGAGTGTGGTACGACATTGAGAAAAACCTGAAATACATTCTGACATATCCTCCCGGTGGATATACATTCACTCTTGATTCAGCAGAATTGTCACGCGAATTCCTTGAAATAAAAACTTTTGAGCATTCTCCAGATAATTATGATCCCGACAGAAAGGCATTTGTTTTACGCGACAAGTTTCCGGTTAGCTATACATTGTCTTCACTGGAATATAAAAATCCGATTGCTTTCAATGCCGAACAGTTTAATCAGCTTATTCCTGAAAATGTAAGAGTCCGTTTCATCGGAAACTTATTTCCACTGTTGCGCTATCAGGATTTCAGGGCAATGCTCTTAACCGACAGGCAGATTGTTGAGGAAAGTGTTTTTGAGTCGTATTTCGATCAGGTGACACAGGGTGAAGTGGTGACTTATACTATGAAAGCCGAGGCTGCTCCTGCATTGCGGGCGCATCTGAATCAGGTTCCGTTCAGTGCCTTTATTTACAACCGGAACAGACAGTATTATGCAGTGGAATTTACCCAGGGGTATTCATTGAATGCCCGGTTCAGGATTGTCAATGGCAACCAGGCTGCAAATTTCTCTGAAGCAAAGAAAATTACTGTTTTTTGATGCGGCAATTTAAAAAGACATGATTATGAAACATTTTAAATTAATTACAATAGTTATCCTTGCTCTCACTGGGACAGGATTCTGGGGATGTGAAAAAGAAATTTCACCTGAGTTGTTTATCCCTGCAGAAATTGATTTTACATATTCTTCTTCTTCACTTCATTATGTTGTGGGAGAAGAAATTCATTTCAAAAACCTATCCGTTAAAGGTTCCTCCTGGGAATGGAATTTTGGTGACGGAACAGGTTCTGCTGAACAAAACCCTGTCCATAAATTCACTGAACCGGGTACTTATACAGTTACACTGAAAGTAGACGGAGCCTATGAGGTTCAAAAGAAACTTATGATAAGCGACATTGTTCCTGTTTTGAAATATACGGCCTCCTCACCTGTGATCATATATAATCAGACAGAAGTTTCTTTTGAAGTGATGCTTGAAAATCCGGAGAATAAAGCTGTACAGTACAACTGGAAATTTCCAAAAGGAACTGTAGGGGAAGGTATTGATGAGGAAGGGAACAGCACACTTGTTTCGCCAAAGGTAGTTTTCGGAAGTATCGGAAGTCAGATTGTTACCCTGGTTGTAACAATTGACGGGAAAAACCTCACTCCCGTTAACGTTAATGTAAGGGTCAACTTCAATCAGCCTGCCCCTACCCTGTATTATGCTGTAAAAGGAGGAAACATCATGGCAAAAAAGCTTATTACAGATATTGATCCTGAAGTCAATAATTCCTTTGATATGGGGTACAGGTCGGGCAAGCACCCGCTGACATTGCAGTTCAGTGGCGACTGGCTTTATGTTTTCGATGCAGGGACACGTTTTGCCTTTGTGTCAGATCCACTTTATCTTACTGCCGGTGACGGTGAAATTTTTGTGGTATCGCATGATGGCTCCCGCAGGGAGTCGGTGATTGAAAATTTTGGTGGCGACACTTTTCTCGACTTTTACTACGGGTATATCGATGAACAGCAACAAATGATATACTGGACCGACAGGCGTGAAGGAATTTTCAGAACTCCGGTTAATACCCGGAACAAAAAATTCTCCCTCAGTGAATTCAAGTACTTCGTAAGGAACATCTGGCTAGGCTATTACGGAGAAGGAATCGGCTGGGGAAATATCAATGGTACCATCACCAGGTACAATGGCCAGTGGTGGTGGGCAAAACATACCACGGGCTCAGGTATATTCAGGTTTACTGAAAGCGATATTCTGGGCAGGGATAAGGTAGAGGGTGATCCTGTTCCTGCTGCAGGAAGTATACACCGTAATTTTGGTATACGCTCTTTTGTAATTGATGAAATTAACCAAAAGCTTTATTTTGCCGACAGCCGCTATAAGATGATTTTAAGCAGTAATCTGGACGGTTCGGGTATTAAAGTAATCGACAATTCACCTTTTGACGGTGAAGGAGGAGATACTGAAGCCTTATTTGTAACGGGAATGGCAGTCGACGGTGAATACCTGTATTGGGCATACCGCGGTCCGCAGCCACCGGCAGGAACCGATCCGGAAGTTTACTATCAGGCGAATCCGTTACGCCGTTCAGGAATAAAACGGATTAAACTTGGAACTGATACTCCGGTTGTGGAATATTTTATTCAAGGCGTTGAAGCTTATGGGATTGCCATCGACAAGACGGCCAGATAATTTAATTTAACATGACTTTCTGAATGAATTGTTCCTCGTCCCTGAATGTAAAGGGTTGGGAGAAATTCTTTCAGAAAGTTTATTCTTAACATATTCGGGTTAACTCCCGGTTAAAAACGATACTTTATGATGAAGTTTTCTACTGTTATTATTGTTTTTTTGTTATTTCTTTTCACAGGATATACTTCCATTGCACAATCACCAAAACGGGAAATGAGGTCTTCATGGCTGACCACGGTATGGGGGCTCGACTGGCCGGGAACTAAAATTCCGGCAGGCGGAGGAGAACAATATATTAATCAGCAAAAACAGCAGCTTGTTCGCATTCTTGATTCCATGAAAGTGGCGGGGACAAATGCTGTCTTTTT
>Ga0209347_1003875_pt1 | contig 16588 bp, 11 predicted proteins | sample AutmiccommuBRH23_FD_187382 | JGI IMG/M metagenome (GOLD analysis project Ga0209347, IMG submission 187382) | Deep subsurface microbial communities from Mt. Terri, Switzerland - Autotrophic microbial communities BRH/23 (SPAdes) (version 2) | ecosystem: Environmental > Aquatic > Deep subsurface >...
CCTTATATGATTTTTCTCTCAAACATTACCTGGTAAGGCACGAACAGGGTGCGGCCCATGCTGCCGACGGTTACGCCAGGGCTACCGGGAGGCCGGGGGTTTGTGTTGCCACCTCGGGTCCGGGAGCGACCAATCTGGTCACCGGTATTGCCAACGCTTATATGGATTCAGTTCCTTTAATCGCTATTACTGGGCAGGTGCCTTGTGAACTTCTGGGCAAAGACTCCTTTCAGGAAGCCGATATCACAGGCATTACCCTGCCGATAACAAAACACAATTTCCTGGTTAAGGATGCCACGGAACTGGCCAGAACAGTAAAAGAAGCTTTTCACATTGCCACAACCGGCAGGCCGGGCCCCGTTCTGATAGACATTCCGAAGGATATTCAGCAGCAAAAGGCCAGTTTCAAGTACCCGGAGAGTGTTCACCTGAAAGGGTATAAGCCGACTTCAGAGGGGAACAAGGGTCAGATTGTTCATGCCGTCAGGATGATAGGTGAGGCCAAAAGGCCGGTAATCTGTGCCGGTGGTGGCGTTATGATGTCAGGCGCTAATGGGGAACTGTTAAGGCTGGCTGAACTCACTCTAAGCCCTGTATGCACGACACTCATGGGCATCGGTTCTTTCCCAGAGAATCATCCTCTTTCTCTCGGTATGCTGGGAATGCACGGGACTATGGCCGCCAATTATGCTGTCAGCGAATGTGACCTGCTCATCGTTATAGGTTCGAGACTGGCTGACCGGGCAACCGGTAAAATTAACGAGTTTGCGTCTCAGGCCAGAATTTTACATATTGATGTAGACCCGGCGGAAATAGGTAAAAATGTTAAGATTGACACACCCATTGTGGGTGATGTCAAAAAAGTGTTAGCTGAGCTCATTGCCAAGCTGGAACAGAATCTTGCCACAGACTGGCAGGACAGGATTCACTTGTGGAAGGAAAAGCATCCTCTCTGCTATGAAATGAACGGTTCATTGAAACCTCAGTTCATTATTGAACAAATATGTGAGATAACAAAAGGTGAAGCTATTATTGCCACCGAGGTTGGCCAAAACCAGATGTGGGCTGCCCAATACTACAGATATACCAAACCGCGCTCTTTTATTTCATCGGGCGGCTTGGGTACCATGGGTTACGGGTTCCCCGCCGCAATCGGGGCCAAGGTTGGATGTCCTGACTCCGTAGTAATTGACATCGCCGGTGATGGCAGCATCCAGATGAACATCCAGGAACTGGCCACCGCGGTTCACTATAATATTCCGGTTATTGTAGCCATCCTGAACAATAACTTCCTGGGGATGGTCAGGCAGTGGCAGGAGCTCTTCTATGATCGCAGGTATTCTTGTACTGAGATATCCGGTCCTGATTTTGTGAAGGTGGCTGAAGCATATGGCGCCTTGGGAATCAGGGTAACAAAACCCGAAGAGGTTAAACCGGCCCTGCAGAAGGCTATCAAGGCCAAGCGCCCTGTGCTTATCGACTTTGTCGTGGAAAGGGAAGAGAACGTGTTCCCTATGGTTCCTCCCGGCGGCGCTAACCACAAAATGATAGGAGGTTAGAGCGATGAGGCATATCCTTGCTGTTTTGGTAGAAAATAATCCTGGGGTATTAACCAGGGTAGCCGGGCTGTTCAGCCGGCGAGGTTATAACATCGACAGTCTTTCTGTCGGAAAGACCGAAAACCCTATGGTATCCAGAATGACACTGCTGGTAGAGGGGGATGACCTGGTTTTAGAACAGGTCACTAAGCAGTTACATAAATTGATTGATGTAATCAAGATCAATGATATTACCTCAGAACAGTTTGTGGACCGCGAACTTGTGCTGATTAAAGTTGGTGCGGACCCTGCTGTAAGAGGGGAGATAATTCAGATCGTGGATATCTTCAGAGCCCGTATAGTAGATATTGGGCATCGCAGCCTGATAATTGAATGTACCGGTGATGAAGGAAAAATAAATGCAGTTACAGAGTCTCTCAAACCTTTTGGGATCAAGGAACTCGTTCGCACGGGTAAGATTGCCATGCTGAGAGGACAAAAATCCACATCACTAAATGAGAACAGGGAGGATGATTAACTTGGTAAAAATGTATTATGACAATGATGCTGACCTGAACCTGCTAAAAGATAAAACAGTCGCAATCATAGGTTATGGCAGTCAAGGGCATGCTCAGGCCCAAAACCTGAAGGACAGCGGGATTAATGTAATTATAGGTCTGCGTCGTGACCTGCCCGAGTGGGATGCTGCTGTTGAATATGGATTTGAAGTTATGAATGTGGCTGAGGCCGCTGAGAAGGCGCAGATTATTCAAATTCTGGTTCCTGACCAGATTCAGGCCTTTGTTTACAAGGAATCAATCGCACAACATCTGACAGCTGGTAAAGCCCTGTGCTTTTCCCACGGATTTAACATTCACTTTGGCCAGATTGTTCCCCCCGCCGGTGTAGATGTATTCATGATTGCTCCCAAGAGCCCCGGCCACATGGTGCGCAGGATGTATCAGGAAGGTGCCGGAGTCCCCGGACTGGTGGCTATACACCAAGATGGTACCGGGAAGGCCATGGAAGTGGCGCTGGCTTATGCTAAAGGCATTGGCTGCACAAGAGCTGGTGTTTTTGAAACCACTTTCAAGGAAGAGACTGAAACAGACCTATTCGGTGAGCAGGCCGTGTTATGTGGCGGTGTATCCGAACTTATCAAAGCCGGTTTTGACACCCTGGTGGAAGCCGGATATGCCCCGGAAATGGCTTATTTCGAATGCCTGCATGAGCTCAAACTAATTGTGGATCTTATATACGAAGGCGGCCTTGGTTACATGAGGTATTCTATCAGCGACACCGCTGAGTATGGCGATTATGTTACAGGCACGCGGATAATTACCGATGAGACCAGGGAAGAGATGCGTCAGGTTCTGTATGAAATCCAGTCGGGACAGTTTGCCCGTGATTGGCTCGTTGAAAATAGCGTCAACCGTCCTGTCTTTAATGCCATGAAGAAGTCGGAATCGGAACACCAAATAGAAGTTGTCGGCAAGAAATTGCGTGAAATGATGCCTTGGCTGAAGAAAAAATAAGGGCGGTCATATTCAGCTGCCAGTTGCCGTTGGCTGCTTTGTCATAATTTTTTTCTAACAAGACGGCCTCTTCTTTGAAGAGGCCTTGTATTTATAATGGCGAGGGGGGACTAAAGAAAATGAATAACCGGGTATACATTTTTGATACCACTCTCAGAGACGGTGAGCAATCGCCCGGAGTAAGCCTTAATGTCCAGGATAAATTAGATATAGCCAAACAACTTCAAAAGCTTGGCGTAGATATAATAGAGGCTGGATTCCCTATCGCGTCCCAGGGTGACTTTGAAGGTGTTAAAGCAGTGGCTCAGACTATAAAAGGTGTCACCATTTGTGGTCTTGCCAGAGCGTCTTTTAAAGATATTGACCGGGCCTGGGAAGCCGTTAAGTATGCTGAACAGGCGAGGATACATACTTTTATTGCAACTTCTGACATTCATTTGAAGCACAAACTGAGAATGAGCAGGGAACAGGTGCTGGAAGCTGCTATAGCAGCCGTGAAGCATGCCAAACAATATACGGCAGATGTGGAGTTCTCGGCGGAGGATTCCTTTAGAAGTGAACTTGACTTTCTCTGCCAGGTTGTGGAGGCAGCAATAGCGGCAGGTGCAACTACCATTAACCTGCCTGACACCGTAGGTTATGCTATACCCAATGAATTTGGCGAGTTTATTAAAAATGTCATCAGCCGCGCACCTAACATTGACCAGGCTGTTATAAGTGTCCACTGTCATAATGACCTGGGCCTGGCTGTGGCAAACTCTCTGGCGGCAGTTGCAAACGGGGCCCTCCAGTTAGAATGTACCGTCAACGGGATTGGAGAACGGGCGGGTAATACTTCCCTTGAGGAAGTGGTTATGTCTCTCTATACCAGGCATCCGTTGTTTGACAAGACTACAGGAATAAAAAAAGAAGAGATATACCGTACCAGCCGCCTGGTGAGCAACCTCACTGGAATGAGGGTGCAGCCTAACAAGGCTATTGTTGGGAAGAACGCCTTCGCCCATGAATCGGGTATTCACCAGGATGGGGTGTTAAAGGAACGCACCACTTACGAAATTATGAATCCGGAAATGATTGGACTCAACATCAACAATATCGTCCTGGGTAAACATTCCGGGCGGCACGCCATTAAGGACAGGGTCTCTGAACTAGGCTACAACCTGTCTGACGAAGAAATAGAGAAGACCTTTGTTAAGTTTAAAGCCCTGGCAGATAAAAAGAAAGAAATCAAGGATGAGGATCTGGCAGCGATTGTTGAGAACGAAGTACTTACTGTACCGGAGACATATAAGCTTGAGTACCTGCATATTTCCAGCGGTACTCAGGTTATTCCAACCGCTACAATCCGATTATCCAAGAATGGGGAAGCCATTGAAGAGGCTGCCTGTGGTGACGGTCCTGTAGATGCCATTTATAAAGCCATCGACAAGATTACAGGTATCTCCAGTACCTTGCAGTTGTATAACCTCCATGCTGTTACCGGTGGCAAGGACGCACTTGGTGAAGTAACAGTGAAGATTAATCCCAACCAAGGCGGCAAAAAGGTCTACCTGGGACGGGGTGTCAGTACAGACATTCTTGAAGCCAGCGCTAAGTCGTATCTAAACGCCGTCAATAAGATCGTCTTTGCCGAGATGGAGGGGGAAGAGAATTTGGAAAGACTAGATGTAGGTATCTAATAATTTGTTTGTAAGTGCGAGAGGTGATAAAAATGGGCATGAATATTACAGAGAAAATCCTGGCCGCTCATGCCGGCAAGGATAGAGTGGAGCCCGGGGAGCTGATTAACTGCAAAGTTGATGTGGTCCTGGGTAATGATATCACTGCTCCGGTAGCTATTAAGGAATTTGAAAAGATAGGCGTGCCGGAGGTTTTTGACAAGGAAAGAGTTGTACTTATTCCTGATCATTTTGTACCCAACAAGGACATTAAATCAGCTGAACAGGCCAAAGTACTGCGGGAATTTGCCAAAAAACATGAACTGACTAATTACTTTGAGGTTGGCCGGATGGGCATTGAACACTGCCTGCTTCCGGAACAGGGGATAGTCCTTCCGGGTGATGTGGTAATTGGTGCAGATTCCCACACTTGTACTTACGGAGCGTTGGGCGCCTTTTCAACTGGAGTGGGAAGTACTGACATGGCCGCCGGGATGGCTTCCGGCGATGTATGGTTTAGAGTACCTGAGGCAATTAAGTTTGTATATAACGGAGAAGAACTAAATAAGTGGGTCAGTGGTAAAGACCTGATCCTTTATGCTATAGGTGATATTGGAGTTGATGGGGCTCTCTACGAGGCCATGGAATTCACCGGACCGGCCATCCGTAACCTTTCTATGGATGGGCGTTTTACAATGGCCAACATGGCTATTGAGGCAGGAGGTAAGAATGGGATTATTGCTCCTGACCAGACGACCATTGATTACGTGGAGTCAAGAGCCAAGAGGCCCTATAAAATCTACCAGAGTGATGATGATGCTAAATATGAACGGGTTATCGAATATGATGTGGCAGATATTGAGCCACAGGTAGCCTTCCCGCACCTGCCGGAAAACACAAAACCAATCAGTGACGTAGGGACGGTGGAAATCGATCAGGCTGTAATCGGCTCATGTACTAACGGTCGTATCGAAGACCTAAGGATTGCGGCCAAGGTGCTTCAGGGGCATGAAGTCCATCCTGATGTCAGGTTGGTCATATTCCCTGGGACGCAGGCTATTTACAAACAGGCTATGAAGGAAGGCCTATTTGATATCTTTGTGGATGCCGGTGCGGCTGTCAGCACTCCCACCTGCGGACCCTGCCTTGGCGGCCATATGGGTATCCTGGCCAAGGGTGAAAGAGCGATTGCCACCACCAACAGGAATTTTGTAGGGCGGATGGGCCATCCCGAGAGTGAAGTTTACCTCTCCAATCCGGCTGTGGCTGCGGCATCGGCCGTGCTTGGCCGTATCGCCGGCCCTGAGGAGGTGGAATAAATGGAATTCCAGGGACAAGTATGGAAATTCGGCGCTGATGTGGATACTGACGCGATCATCCCGGCCCGTTACCTGAACACCTCAGACCCTGATGAATTGGCAAAACACTGTATGGAAGATGCTGATCCCGATTTTCCCAACAAGGTCAAAACCGGGGATATTATTGTGGCGGACAAAAACTTTGGGTGTGGAAGTTCCCGTGAACATGCGCCCATCTGTATCAAGGCAGCCGGGGTGTCCTGTGTAATTGCTAAATCTTATGCCCGGATTTTCTACCGGAACTCTTTTAATATTGGTCTGCCAATTCTGGAAGCCCCGGAAGCGGTGGATAATATTGACGAAGGTGATCAAGTCAGGGTAGATGTAGATAACGGGATTATTTATAACCTGACCAAAGGGACCAGCTTCAAATCTACGGCGATTCCTCCGTTTATGCAGGAACTTATTGATGCCGGTGGACTGATCAACTATGTACGGGGGAGGTTGAACAGATAGATGTACAAAATAGGTGTATTACCGGGAGACGGCATTGGTGTGGAAATCGTACCGGAAGCCGTCAAAGTGCTTAAAGCAATAGGTGAAAGATATGGCCATACCTTTTCCTTTACACAGGGGTTAATCGGGGGGGCGGCCATAGATAATATGGGTGTTCCGCTGCCTGAAGAAACCCTTCAGCTATGCAATGAAAGTGATGCAGTACTTTTGGGTGCTATTGGCGGTCCTAAGTGGGACACGCTGCCCGTGCACCTGAGGCCGGAAGCAGGGGCGCTGCTTCCTTTACGGAAGGCCTTGGGATTATATGCTAACTTGCGCCCGGCTGTACTTTACAACGCCCTCCTCAACGCTTCCTCACTGAAGCGAGAAATTATCGAGGGAATTGACATAATGGTTATCAGGGAACTCACCGGTGGAATATATTTCGGCGAGAAGAAGCGGGAAAATACTGCAGCAGGGCAAAAGGCCACAGATATCCTTGTCTATTCTACTGAAGAAATTGTGCGCATAGCCCGCCTGGGCTTTGAGATCGCTATGAAGAGGAAAAAAGTTCTACATTCTGTTGATAAGGCCAATGTTCTGGAGAGTTCCAGATTGTGGCGGGAGACCGTAACGGAACTGGCCAGGGAATATCCGGAAGTTGAACTGATCCACATGTATGTCGATAACTGTGCCATGCAGTTGGTCCGTTGGCCCAAGCAGTTCGATGTGATCGTTACTGAAAATATGTTCGGTGATATCCTCACCGACCAGGCTTCAATGTTAACGGGCTCCATCGGAATGCTGCCTTCGGCCAGCATCGGCGGCAAGGTGGGCTTATATGAACCAAGCCATGGTTCTGCTCCTGACATTGCAGGCCAGAAAAAAGCCAATCCTCTGGCTACCATTCTGTCTGCCGCCATGATGCTGAGGTATGCGTTTGATTTGAACGATGAGGCAGCAGCTATTGAGGATGCAGTCGTAAAAGTGCTCAACCTTGGCTGCCGGACCCCTGATATCATGGAAGATGGATGTAAACCTGTGAACACGGAAGAAATGGGCGACCGAGTAGTAGAACAACTTTAGGAGTTAGATTGCTATGAAAAAAGTATCTATATATGATACTACCTTAAGAGATGGGACACAGGGTGAAGGAATTTCCCTCTCTGCGGATGACAAAGTTAAAATTACCGTCAAACTTGATAAGATGGGTATCCATTATGTTGAGGGCGGATGGCCGGCGTCTAATCCTAAAGATTTGGAGTTTTTCAGGCGAATCAAAGGTTACAATCTGGAAACGGCCAGAGTAGTGGCTTTTGGCAGTACATGTAAACCTGGCTCCAAACCGGAAAAAGATTTAAGCATTCAGTCGATTCTTGAATGCGGAGTACAGACTGCGACCATATTTGGTAAGAGCTGGGATTTTCATGTCACCCATGCTCTGAAAACCACTCTTGAAGAGAACCTTAGGATTATAACAGATTCTATCAGTTTCTTGAAATCAAAAGGGTTAGAAGTTTTTTATGATGCCGAACACTTTTTTGATGGCTACAAGCACAATGCCGCTTACGCCATGAAGACAATCATGGCAGCTGCTGACGCAGGTGCGGATTTAATCTGCCTTTGTGACACCAATGGGGGCAGTCTTCCTTACGATGTTGCTAATGTAGTTACCGAGGTAAGCAAACAGATCCTGGTTCCACTAGGTATCCATGCCCATAACGATGGGGAAATGGCTGTGGCTAATTCTGTGGTTGCAGTTCAGGCCGGGGCTGTTCAGGTTCAGGGGACCATCAACGGCTTTGGCGAAAGGTGTGGTAATGCTAACCTTTGTTCGGTGATTCCAAATCTTGTACTTAAACTAGGGTATGAGTGTTTGGCGGAGGGAAAGCTCTCCGGGTTGACGGAATTATCCAGATATGTTAGTGAACAGGCCAACATTAACCCTAACTCCCATCAACCATATGTCGGTAACAGCGCCTTTGCCCACAAAGGGGGGGTTCATGTTAGCGCCATGCTTAAGAATCCGGAAACTTATGAACATATCCCACCTGAAAAGGTCGGCAATACGAGACGGGTTCTTGTCTCAGAACTGTCCGGGATGAGCAACATCATATACAAAGCCGAGGAACTCAATATCGACCTGGATTTAAATCAAACTAATCCGGAGACTAAGGCTGTCCTTGAACAGATTAAGGATTTGGAGCACCAGGGTTTCCAGTTTGAAGGAGCCGAGGCTTCCTTTGAACTGCTGCTGAGAAAGGCCTTTAATGGTTACCACGAGCCTTTTAAACTGGAAACACTGCGGATTATCATGGAAAAGCGTGAAGACAACGATATTTATTCTGAAGCTATAATTAAACTCAGGGTGAAAGATGAAATTGTTCATACTGCAGCAGAAGGAAACGGACCCGTAAATGCCCTTGACAATGCGCTGAGAAAAGCATTGGTTGGGTTCTATCCTGAAATCCCTGAAATGCAGCTTGCTGACTACAAGGTGCGGATTCTTGACAGTAATACCGGGACCGGCGCACTTGTCCGCGTGCTGATTGAAACACATGACCGGAACGACTCGTGGGGTACTGTCGGTGTCTCCAGCAACATAATCGAAGCCAGCTGGCAGGCGTTGGTGGATAGTATTGCTTACGGCTTGCTGAAGAGCAGCAAGAAAAAAGATAAACAGTAATCACCAATGTTGTTTGCCCGAAATTACAGCAGAAGGGCCCGCTAAGCGGGCCCTTTCTTTATTTCCGTGAGTAGTCGAAATAGTTGTGTAAATGGTAATTGTCAGCTTATAATACCGTAAAAATTTCAAAATTGACGAAAATCAGGGCTAAGCGGTTATTATCTTTGCTTTTGCAAGCTAAAACCCAAAAATACTACCGTTTGCAACCATATTTAACCATTAGGAGTCGCAATTGTGCCGTTCACGGTGAAAGAATAGTATATTCCAGACTGTTATATTAGAATGAAATTGACACAAAAGATTGTCAATGATTATAGACATTGCCGCATTGGGGGAGATGTGGTAAATGGTGCTCAGGGACTGACCAAGTGTCTAAATTAATCCTATGGGCTTATTTAATATAAATTAGGAGAGACCTTTGAGGCAATAAGGGGGGTGTTGAGCAGATTCCTAAGGGCTAAACTCATTTACTCCGAAAGTACTTAATTTTAGGTTAGCACAGGCGAGCTGCTAACCAAGCGCTTCGCTTACCCACTGGGGGTAACGGATTTTCGAGGTGGCAAAACCACCGAAAAACTCCGATTAGGCGAAGCATTTTTAAAACAGAGATTAGTCGAAAAAATCTGAAATTTTAGGGGGAGTAAATTAAATGGAAAAAAACAATATTGAGGATCGCGTATTCTATCCTTCGGAAGAGATAGTGAAGAACGCGAACATTACTCAAGAACTGTATGAAGAATCGAAGAATGACCGTCTTGGCTTTTGGAAGAGGATGGCTGATGAACTGGTTACCTTCTTCAAGCCCTACGAAAAGGTTTTGGATGACAGCAGGCCCCCATTCTACCGTTGGTTCACAGGCGGGACCACTAACGTTTCCTATAACTGTCTTGACCGCCACTACAACTCGGATAAGCGTAATAAGGCGGCACTGTGCTATGAAAGTGAAATAGGCAAAAAGGTTATTTTGACATATAGAGAGCTTTACAACGAGGTTAACAAGTTTGCCAATGTCCTAAAGGACCTTGGTGTTGCCAAAGGTGACAGGGTGTGTCTGTATATGCCTATGATTCCGGAAGCGGCTGTGGCCATGCTTGCCTGTACCAGGATTGGCGCTATTCATTCAATCGTATTCGGCGGTTTCAGCCCTGATTCACTGTCTGACAGGATCAATGACGCTGAAGCCAAAATCCTTATCACCGCTGACGGAAACTTCCGGAAAGGGAAGCCCTTCCCGTTAAAGAATAATGCTGACGCTGCTTTAAAAAGTACTACCTGTGTTGAAAAGGTTATTGTTGTCAAGAATGCCGGTAACGACGTAGAGATGGCAGAAGGCCGCGACGTTTGGTATCACGATATGATGGCTAATGCTGCAGCTTACTGCAAGCCGGAAGAAATGGAAGCCGATGCACCGTTATTTATCCTCTATACATCCGGTTCGACCGGCAAACCCAAGGGCGTTCAGCACACCACCGCAGGTTACCTGGCCCAGGTTCAGGCTACTCTGAAGTACGTGTTTGACCTTAAAGAAGATGATACCTTCTGGTGTACTGCTGACATTGGCTGGATTACCGGTCACAGTTATGTAGTTTACGGCCCGCTTGCACTTGGCATGACAACCTTTATGTATGACGGTACTGTTGATTATCCTGACAAGGACAGAATTTGGGATATGGCCGAAAGATGGGGCGTAAGCGTATTCTACACTGCTCCCACCGCTATCAGGACCTTTATGAAGTGGGGTACCGAATATCCCCAGAAGCATGACCTGTCCAACATCCGCTTACTCGGAACTGTTGGTGAGCCCATTAACCCCGAAGCTTGGATGTGGTATTACGAGAACATCGGCGGAAACAGGTGTCCGATTATGGATACATGGTGGCAGACGGAAACCGGTGGTTTTATGATCACTCCAACACCGATTGTTCCGTTAAAACCAGGTACGGCAACAATTCCCTTCCCTGGTATCGAGGTTGACGTAGTTGATGAAAACAAACAGCCCACAGATAGGGGCTACCTGGTCGTTAAGTCACCCTGGCCCGCGATGCTGATGACCATTTGGGGTGACGATGAAAGGTATATCGACCAGTACTGGAAGCGTTTCGGCGATTTGTACTTTGCCGGCGACGGCGCCAAGAAAGACGAAATGGGTTACATTTGGGTAACCGGCCGGGTTGACGACGTACTCAACGTTTCCGGTCACCGTCTTGGTACTGCTGAAATCGAGAGTGCTCTGGTCGAGTGTGCAGAAGTTGCTGAATCTGCTGTAATCGGTAGGAAACATGATGTGAAGGGTGAAGCCCCCGTTGCCTTCGTAATCCTGAAGGATGGTTACACCGGCAGCCCTGAGCTTATCGACAAGCTGAAGAAGCATGTTGGAGTCAAGATTGGCCCGATCGCCCGTCCTGACGACGTCATCTTTACCGCCGGCCTGCCCAAGACCCGTTCCGGCAAGATCATGCGCCGTTTGCTGAGGGACATTGCTGAAGGACGTGCACTTGGTGATGTGACTACTCTGGCTGACCCTGGTGCTATGCAGGAGATAGCTTCTCAATACACCGGCAAAGAGGAGTAATTAACAAAATAAACAATAGTTTTAACTAAAAGGGGGAAACGACAGCGTTTCCCCCTTTTTATCCTTTTTAATTGTTTAAGACTTTTTTATCGAACTTGCCCTTACTGGTGAAGGCCGCCCAGTCGACAAAGGATATGCCGGTACTTTCGTAAAAGTCGACCTCCTTGGCTTTTTCCTCATCCCATTCCTTGAAGAAATCTTTGACCTCTGCCAGAGCGTCAAAAAAGACTTTCTCATCAATGAACCCACATTGAAACAGCAGTACCTTCAAGGTATTATTTTCAAGTTCCAGGTTCTTGATGCGACTGAACAATTCGATGAACATCAGGCGTGTGTGGTCAGGATCAATTTGCCGATCCGGGTTGGCGAGCATTGCCCAAATCTTTTTATCACATAACATTTCCCACGGTTCGTCTGGATGACTCATTTCACTCCTCCCTTGTAATCGTTATTCTTTAAGGTTTTCCTCGCAGCCTGTAAATTATGCAAATTAATCCAAAACGGCAGATGCCTGGAAGGCTGGATTAATAGTCAAATTTGAGAATTGACCGGTGAAAAACAGGTCTTTTTCTGTTTGCATTGCATAAAAATTTTGTGTCAGTACTTAATTCAACCGTTAGCGGTCTATTTTCGACCGTTCGCCATCAAAATGATGACTTTCGCCATTGCGTTGTTTTACAATGTAGACAATGGGGAAAATTTATTTGAATATTTGTACAATTTAAACGAAAGAGGTGATGTGGAGAGCGTGTACCTTGTTATACATAAAGTTTTTACAAGTAGAAATTAAAGTGTGTCTAACATTACTTGGGGGGAGTAAGTTAAATGGAAAACATTGCATTGGAAAACCGCGTTTTTAATCCGCCGGCTGAGATTACAGAAAATGCACATGCCAAAGCGGATCTTTATGAGTGGGCCCAAAAAGACCGTCTCGGTTTCTGGGATGCCCATGCCAAGGAATTGGTTACCTGGTTCCAACCATATGATCAGGTTCTTGACGAAAGCAAGGCGCCGTTCTACAAATGGTTTGTCAACGGTAAGCTAAATGTTTCCTACAACTGTGTTGACCGCCATGCTAAGTCGGCTAGGCGCAACAAAGCCGCCATCATGTACGAAAATGAAATCGGCAAACAAACAATCCTTACATATGGAATGCTTTACCGTGAGGTTAATAAGTTTGCCAGCGCGCTTGCCAGCCTTGGCGTTCAAAAGGGTGACAGGGTAGCTTTATATATGCCGATGATCCCTGAAGCTGTTGTGGCAATGTTGGCCTGTACCAGGGTTGGCGCTGCCCATTCGCTGGTATTCGGTGGCTTCAGCCCTGAGGCCCTGCGAGACCGGGTAAATGATTGCGGAGCCAAGGTGCTCATTACTTCCGACGGAAACTTCCGGAAAGGGAAGCCCTTCCCATTAAAGAATAATGCCGAGAAGGCTATGGAAGATACACCGACCATTGAGAAATGTATTGTAGTTAAGAATGCGGGTAACGAAGTAGATATGAAGGAAGGCCGGGATGTTTGGTACCATGATCTGATGGCTGCTGCCAAGGCTTATTATGAGCCTGAGGTAATGGATGCTGAAGATATGCTGTTTATCCTTTATACTTCGGGTACAACAGGTAAACCTAAAGGTGTTGTACATACCACCGGTGGATATCTGGTAGGGACTCAGGTTACCACCAAATATGTGTTTGATATTAAAGAAGACGATGTTTACTGGTGTACCGCCGACATAGGCTGGATCACAGGTCACAGCTATGTTGTATATGGTCCGCTGGGCCTTGGTACTACCATATTTATGTATGACGGGACTATCGATTATCCTGCTAAGGACAGGATGTGGGATATGGCTGAGAGATACGGCATAACTAAGTTCTATACAGCGCCCACGGCCATTCGGACTTGGATGAAGTGGGGTGACGAATATTTAAAGCAGCATGACCTCTCGGCTATCACTGTTCTTGGTTCCGTTGGTGAACCGATTAACCCTGAGGCTTGGATGTGGTACCGTGAGCATATCGGCAGCGGTGTGGCTCCCATTATGGATACATGGTGGCAGACTGAAACCGGTATGCATATGGTTACCCCTCTGCCTGGAATTACACCGCTGAAGCCCGGTACCGCTACTTTGGCGTTCCCAGGTGTGGAGGTAGATGTTGTGGATGAAAACGGCGAGCCTGCCGATGTTGGGTATTTGGTAATTAAGTCACCGTGGCCGTCTATGCTGCGTACTATTTACGGTGATGACGAAAGGTACATAGATCAGTATTGGAAGCGTTTCGGCAAGTTCTACTTTGCCGGTGACGGCGCTAAGAAGGACGAGATGGGCTACATCTGGGTTACCGGTCGTGTTGATGACGTTCTCAACGTATCTGGCCACCGTCTTGGTACCGCCGAAGTTGAAAGCGCCCTTGTTGAGTGCCCTGAAGTGGCTGAAGCTGCCGTCGTAGGTAAAAAACACGATGTCAAGGGTGAGTCGGTCTGCGGCTTTGTAATCCTGAAAGACGGCTTCACTGGCAGCTCAGAGCTTATTGATAAACTGAAGAAACATGTTTCCACCAAAATTGGTCCTATTGCCCGCCCTGATGATATCATCTTTACAGGCGGTCTGCCTAAGACCCGTTCCGGCAAGATTATGCGCCGTTTGCTCAGAGATATCGCTGAAGGCCGCGCCATAGGTGACGTTACCACCTTGGCCGACCCGGGTGCAATGCAAGAGATTGCATCACAATACTCTGGCAAAGAAGACTAATTACAAACTTAAATATTGCTTATCAAAGCGAGGACTGTCATGGTCCTCGCTTTCTTATTTCAGTCAGGGACGGTATCGGTTTCGGCTGTATTATGTTACGACAGAATTACGTAAACTGTCAAGTTTTGTATACGTTGGTATCAACCTTGCAATTAATGATTTTTCAAATATGAACTTATGAACAGGCCATGAAGACTGGCTGTGGCCTATCTGCCGCATCTTAGTTAGCTATACTGCCATTGAGATACTAAAATCAACCAACCAATAATTAGACAAAACTACTTAGGGTCAAAAAACGACCATTGGCGGTTAAAAAACAACCACTTAATCAAATAAAACTTCCGTTTAGGAGAAAAGGAATGACTTCTGACGATGATTGTATTAAAATGTATACAAGGATTTATGCGGTATTGTTAATAAAAATGTACATAAAAGGAGTGGTGTGTATACAGGTAGGACACTTAGAATGTCAGTTGAGAGGATTTTCAACTATTAAATGCAGTATTTTCCATTTGATTTATTCCCCTCAGAAGAACTGTGTAGTATCCCCCCATTATTTCCATTTTCTTTTGTACCTTATACTTAATGAACAACAAAGTACTTAATTAGAAAAGAAAGCAACTCTAGTTTAAAATAACTGGCAATAAAATATTCAGAAAAGTCAAAAATCAATCCAATGTTTGGAGGAGGGTAATTTATGTCAGAATTAGATATCCTACAACCGTCCGCTAGTAAGCATAATATGGACGATTATGATAAAGTTTACGGGAATTTCCGGTGGGAAGACATAGAGAAAGAATTCAGCTGGTCCACTACCGGAAAGGTTAACCTGGCTTATGAGGCTGTAGACCGGATGGTCGATGAGAAGGGCAAAGGAGACATGCCTGCACTCTATTATATTGATCCCAAACGCGAAGAGACTTATACTTTTGCTCAGATGAAATCAAATTCCAACAAATTTGCCAACGTACTGCGCAAACACGGGGTGGGCAAAGGTGACCGGGTCTTTATTTTTATGCCCAGGAGTCCCGAACTCTTTTTCAGTTTTTTGGGCATTGTAAAAGTCGGCGCCACCGCCGGCCCGTTATTTGAAGCATTTATGGAGGCTGCGCTAAAAGACCGCCTGGAGAACAGCGAGGCCATTGCTATTGTTACCACTCCACAACTGAAGGAGCGTATCCTCAAAGAGCAGCTGCCCAACCTTAAGCATATTTTCGTGGTCGGCGCCAAAGAAGAATTGGGTGAACGTGAAATCGACTGGGATGCTGAAATGGCTCAAGCTCCCGATGAGGCTGAAATTGAGTGGGTAGACCGTGAAACTCCGCTCTTTCTTTTATATACCTCAGGATCGACCGGCAAGCCTAAGGGGATTGTCCATGTACACAATGATATGCTCGGCTATTATGCCACCGGAAAGTACGTGCAGGACCTTCGGGAAGATGATATGTACTGGTGTACAGCTGATCCGGGTTGGGTAACCGGTGTGGTTTATGGTCTGCTTGCCCCATGGTTGAACGGTGTTGCAACTGTCCTCAGAGGCGGACGTTTTAGTGCCGACGACTGGTACAAGGTGTTGGAAAAATATAAAATTAGTGAGATCGACAGCGCTCCTACCGCTTTCCGCCTGTTGATGGCTGAGGGTAATGAAAAGCTGAAAAACTACGATCTTTCAAATCTGCGGCATATCCTTTCGGTTGGCGAGCCCTTAAACCCTGAAGTTATACGCTGGTTTTGGAACTGTTTGAACCTTCGTGTTCACGATACCTGGTTTATGACTGAAACCGGAATGAACATGATTTGTAACTATCCTGGCATGGCCGTCAAACCGGGTTCAATGGGTAAACCTGTACCTGGTGTTGAGGCAGCCATTATTGACGATAATGGCAATGTCCTGCCCGCTCTACAGATGGGTAACCTGGCCATCAAAAAGGGTTGGCCGGCGCAAATGCGAGCTGTGTGGAAAAATCCCCAGAAATTCAATGAGTATTTCCAGTTTGACCCCTGGTATATTTCCGGTGACTCCGCTTACATTGACGAAGAAGGCTACTTCTTCTT
>Ga0209347_1003876_pt1 | contig 16588 bp, 12 predicted proteins | sample AutmiccommuBRH23_FD_187382 | JGI IMG/M metagenome (GOLD analysis project Ga0209347, IMG submission 187382) | Deep subsurface microbial communities from Mt. Terri, Switzerland - Autotrophic microbial communities BRH/23 (SPAdes) (version 2) | ecosystem: Environmental > Aquatic > Deep subsurface >...
AATCACGGCCGTCTTTCCTTTAAGCCATTCATCCTGTTTTACATTCCGTATTGTAGTACTTAGCCCCGCATGAAAATAATCAGCTGAAATGCCTTTTTTCCTCAGCTCTGATGCTATCTCACGCGTGCCTTTACGGCTGCGGACATAAATCACTCCTGAACTATTGATTTTTTTCAGGGTATTGAATAGATATCCCATTTTATCTTCCTTCTGCCTGACCAGGTAATTCAGATTCGTCCGCTGAAAGGACATCGAAAGCACTTTTGAATCCTTAAAATGCAATTTATCCTGAATGTCACTTACAACCTGTTCAGTTGCTGTTGCAGTAAGAGCCAGAAAATTAACATCCGGCAGCAATTCCCGCAACTGTACAATGTTCATATAGCTTGGCCGGAAATCATATCCCCACTGAGAAATACAATGGGCTTCATCAACTACTACCAGATTTACATCCATCTTCAGTAACTTCTCCTGAAACTGGTCTGATTGAATCCGTTCAGGAGATATGTACAGAAACTTGTAGTCACCCCATACAGCATTATCAAGTGTAAGTTTTATTTCATGACGCGACATCCCGCTGTGAATTTTCAAGGCTTTTATTCCCTTGCGCTGCAAACTCTCCACCTGATCTTTCATCAGGGCTATCAGTGGAGTTATGACAACACAGATGCCTTTTCTGGATAGTGAATATACCTGGAAAGTTACCGATTTACCTCCACCAGTTGGCATTAACCCCAGGGTATCCCTTCCGGCAGCAACCGATTCTATAATCTCCAGCTGTAACTGGCGAAAATCCGGGAACCCCCAGTATTGATTAAGTATCTTTCTGAAATCTTCCAATCCCCCTGATCATTTGATGTTGACTGTAAAAATAATATTTCCCATCGATATCATCTAAGGCATGATCAATCTCAGCTTCATTATTTAGATACCCATTGAAGCCTGATTTTGATTTCTTACATTATAAAAACCATTCCGGAAACAAGTTTAAATGACTTCTGAATATATGCATGGCACCAAACAAAATGCGGGAAATGAAAGCATTGAAATAAATAAAATGCTATCTCAATGCTTATTATTTATTTAATTTACAATCAGCTTAAACCTTCATTGTGTTTAACAATTTTTATTAGTACAAATGACCGCAATCTGGTTGTCAATAACCTTAATAACCTATTTTTTTATAGTTTTGCGGTTATTTTTAATTAAAAACAAAGCCCATGTCATTTCTTGCCGATAAAGTAGTTTTAGAAGGATTAACTTTCGACGATGTTTTGCTAATCCCTTCCTATTCTGAAATTTTACCCTTCGAAGTAGATCTTACCTCAAGATTTTCCAGGTCCATCATCATCAATGCGCCGGTGGTCAGTGCAGCAATGGATACCGTAACGGAATATAAAATGGCCATTGCCATTGCACGCGAAGGAGGAATTGGAGTGATTCATAAAAACATGGACATTGAAGAACAGGCTCATCAGGTGACTACTGTTAAACGGGCAGAAAACGGGATGATCTACGATCCCATCACAATAAGTCCCGATAAAAATGTGGCTGATGCGCTCGATATTATGGCAAAGTTTAAAATTGGGGGGATACCGGTTGTCGACGGCCAGGGGCTACTGCAGGGAATCGTTACAAACCGCGATCTGAGGTTCGAGAAAAACATGCTACGACCCATAAGCCAGGTGATGACCAGTCAAAACCTGGTTACCACAACTGAATCGACGGATCTTGAAAAGGCCGCTGAAATTCTGCAGCATTATAAAATCGAAAAGCTGCCTGTAGTCGACAAAAACAACAAACTTATAGGGCTGGTCACTTATAAGGACATCACAAAGGCAAAGGACAAGCCTCTTGCTTGTAAAGATGAAAAAGGACGGCTCCGTGTGGCAGCAGGTATCGGAATAGCTGTCAATACAATGGACCGCGTGGATGAACTTATTAAGGCACAGGTCGATGCTTTGGTTATTGACACCGCACATGGACACTCAAAAGGTGTGCTCGAAATGCTGAAAAAAATAAAAGCTAAATATCCCGAAAAAGATGTTGTTGCAGGAAATATAGGAACAGGAGAAGCAGCAGAAGCTCTCGTAAAAGCTGGTGCCGATGCAGTAAAAGTAGGTATTGGGCCCGGTTCCATTTGCACAACCCGTGTCATAGCAGGAGTTGGTATACCACAGCTCTCGGCAGTTTATAGTGTTGCCAAGGCCATTAAAGGCAGTGGAATACCTGTAATTGCCGATGGTGGTATCCGGTATTCAGGTGATATAGTGAAAGCAATAGCAGCAGGTGCCAATTCAGTCATGGCAGGAGGTCTTTTCGCAGGTGTTGAAGAATCACCCGGTGAAACTATTCTTTACCAGGGACGTAAATTTAAATCATATCGTGGTATGGGTTCAATTGAAGCCATGCAAAAAGGTTCTAAAGACCGTTATTTCCAGGATATGGAAGAGGATATTAAAAAACTGGTGCCTGAAGGAATTGCTGCACGTGTACCTTATAAAGGAACACTCTATGAAGTTCTATACCAGCTAATAGGCGGGCTCAGGGCCGGAATGGGTTACTGCGGAGCCAGAAATATCGAGTTGCTCCAACAGGCAAAATTCACAAAAATTACTAATGCCGGTGTACTAGAAAGCCATCCGCATGATGTCTCCATAACCCGTGAAGCACCTAATTACAGCAGCCCTCAATAAATTTACCTGATATGAGAAAAATGAGGTTCATAGTTCTTTTGATCTTGCTGATGTCAGGTGCCACTTCTGCTCAGCAAAACGAAGTACTGATACATATCGGCTCTCATGAAGTCAGTAAAGCAGAGTTCGAAAGGATATACAATAAAAATAACCGGAACCTGATGGATGAATCTGATGTTAAATCTCCTGAGGATTACCTGGATATGTACATCAATTTTAAATTGAAAGTTATTGAAGCAATGAACCTCCGGATGGATACTATGAGTTCATTTAAAAACGAATTGTCAGGTTACAGGCAGGATCTGGCTGCCCCTTATCTTACCGACATGAAATATGACGAGGAAATGGTAAGGGGGCTTTACGAAAGAATGACCAGGGAAATAAGCGCAAGCCACATTCTTTTCATAGTAAAACAAGATGCAGGTCGCGAACAAGAGATGGCTGTCCTGAAGAAGGCCCAACAGGTAAGAAATGAAATATTAAATGGAAAAGATTTTCATACAGCTGCCCTGGAGTACAGCGAGGATCCGTCAGTCCGTTCCAATAAAGGCAGACTTGGCTATTTCTCGGCATTCCAAATGGTAACTCCATTTGAAAATATGGCTTTCAGCACTCCGGTCGGAGAAATCTCTGAACCGGTAAAAACATCTTTTGGTTATCATCTGATCCAGGTTCACGACATGCGTGAAAACCGGGGAGAAGTTAAAGTAGCCCATATCATGAAGATGTTTCCGCGAGACGAGCCTTTTGATAAAAATAAACTAAAGGCTGAAGTTGATTCAGTTTATAACCTTTTGACTCAGGGTGCAGATTTTGCCGAAGTGGCAGCATCTTTTTCCGACGACAGGCGTTCTGCAGCCGATAAGGGAGAATTGCCCTGGTTCTCGGCAAACCAGATGATACCCGAATTTTCCGAACCGGCTTTTGCCCTCCAAAATACGGGCGACATTTCAAAACCGGTGGAAACACAATTCGGATACCACATCATTAAAAAAATAGATCAGCGCCCGGTGCCGTCATTTGTGGAAAGCCGTGAACGGATTGAGGCAAACATTAAAAAAGATCCTGACAGAAGCAACAGCACCCGAAAAGTTTTTGTTGAGAAACTAAAAGAAGAATATGGCTTTACAGAATTACATGATAACATCAGCAGGATTGAATTGATCTCTGTTAATGAAAATATTCCTAATGATGCTCCGCTGTTTGGGGTCGGCAATAAAAATTATTCCATCAGTGACTTTAGAAAATACCTTCAGAAGCAAAAAATCAACAATGGTATTTATGCAGATCATTATAAAGCTTGGGTAGAAGAAGAAATCATCCGACTTGAAGATTCCAGGCTTGAAGAAAAACATCCTGATTTTAAATATCTTATGCAGGAATATCACGATGGACTATTGTTCTTTAACATCATGGAAGACAAAATCTGGAAATCAGCTGCCGACGACAGTACCGGACTTTTAGCCTTCTACAGTAAAAACAGCAGCAAATTTCTGTGGGAGGAAAGGTTTAAAGGAATCATCATTACCTGCCAAAATGAAAATGCCTGCCATGAGGCAGAGAAATATTTTGATGCCGGGATGTCAGTTCAAGAGGTGGAAGACATACTGAACAAGGATGAAAAAAATATTGAAATAAAAGAAGGTATCTGGGAAAATGGTGATGATCCCATTGTAGATTATTATGCGTGGAGCAGTCAGGCTCCTTCAGGATTCAATCCTTCCTTGACCATGTTCAGGGGTGAAATTGTTCCCCCGGAACCTAAAAAACTGGAAGAAGCAAAAGGTCTTTACATATCAGCCTACCAGGAGTACCTCGAGCAAAAGTGGCTGCAGGAATTGAAAAAAAAGTATAAAATAAAAATTAACAAGAAATTACTGAAGACAATTTCTCATGTTTAGACAAGTTATCCTATATAGCTTCATTTTTTTCACCACATTGTTGTGGGGGTGCGAACCGGCATCTGAAGTTAATGATAAGATCATGGCTGAAGTTGGTATAAAAAAACTATATCTTTCTGAAGTTTCTGCTGTTATTCCATATGATCTTGGCCCAGTCGACAGTGCAGTAATGGCTGATGATTACATCAGGAAATGGGTCAGCCAGGAATTGATGCTGCAAAAAGCAGAAGAAAACCTTCCGGAAGATTTAAAAAATGTTAATAAGGAACTGGAGGAGTACCGCAATTCACTCATCATTTTCAGGTATAAAAATGAATTGATGTCACAAAGGATGAATACAAATGTCAGTGATGCCGAAACAATGGAATATTATTTGCAAAATGCAGAAAACTTTAAGTTGAACAACATCATTGTAAAAGCTGTGACTATTAAAATGCCTGTTGATTTTGCAAACCCGGAAAACCTGAAAAAACTTTGCAGCGACACTACTGAAGAAGGTATTGCCGGGTTGAAGGAATATTGTACCCAATATGCAAAAACATATGAGTTCCTCACCGACAGATGGGTTGAACTCGACAGAATTATGAACAACATACCGGTAACTATTGAAAATCCAGCAGAATACTTGAAAAAAAACGAGTTTATTGAATTTACTGATCAAAATTTATATCATCTGATTGCCATTCATGATTACCTGCTCAAAAACGAACAGGCACCGGAAGAATATGTCAGGGAAAACATTAAAAGTTTAATTTTGAACCGAAGAAAAATAGAATTTCTTAGGGACCTTGAAAACAATATTTACCAGGAAGGGGTAAATAAAAACATTTTTAAAATTTATAATCTTGAAAAAAATGAGAATGAATAAGGTAATGAAGGCAACGATCATCATGCTGATCTTATGGTTGACAGGCAGTAATCTGATTGCCCAGGACAGGGTAATCGATCAGATTGTAGCCATAGTTGGCGGAAATATCGTGCTGAAATCCGATATTGAAAAAATGTATATGGAACAGCAGGCACAGGGTAATACATCAGACGGTGACATGAAATGCGAAATTTTCGAACATATACTGATTGATAAATTACTGATTGCCGAAGCAGAAATGGATACACTCATCGTTGTAACCGACAGTCAGGTTAACCAGCAGATGGAAGCACAATTGCAAACATATGTGTCCTATTTTGGATCGGAACAAGCTGTTGAAAATTTCTGGAAAAAACCCATGGCTGAAATCAGGTCGGAAATGAGAACAAGTGTAAGGGATTACCTGATGAGCAACCAGATGCGTAATAAAATAATACAGGATGTTACTGTTACTCCTTCCGAAGTAAGACAATTCTACAGAAGCCTGCCACAGGATGAAATACCAACAATTCCTACCCAGTTCGAATATGCACAGATAATTCTGCGCCCAGAAATTTCACTCGAAGAAGACAACAGGATAAAAGCTGAACTCAGGGAACTTAAAAACAGAATTGAGGCAGGTTCAAGTTTTGCCGCTATGGCAGTTATGTATTCACAGGCACCTGATGCAAATGCAGGAGGTGAAATAGGATATCTTGGGCGGGCACAACTCGACCCTGAGTATGCTGCAGCTGCATTCAACCTGAAAGGTGACAAGATTTCAAATGTAGTTCAAAGTGAATATGGATACCATATTATCCAGCTTATTGACCGGCGCGGCGACAAAATAAACACCAGGCATATCCTGATGTCTCCGAAAGTGTCACCCGAAGCAAAAGAAGAAGCCAAACTGCGGCTCGACAGTCTTGCCAACCTCATCAGAAAGGAAAAAATATCATTTGCAGAAGCTGCAGGACGGTTTTCTTCCGATAAAAATACAAGGAACAGCGGAGGACTGGTTACAAATCCAAATTCATTGTCTTCAAAGTTCACCGTTGAGGAACTTGAAGGAACTGTTAGCAAGGTTCTGTCTAATCTAAAAATCGGTGAAATCTCAGATCCCTTTGAAACCATTGATCCGGAAAGCAGGCAGACTGTTTATGCAGTTGTGAAACTAATTGATAAAACAGAAACTCATAAAGCCAACCTGCAGGATGACTATCAGCAACTTTCCGACCTTTTCCTGCAAAAGAAAAGGGAAGAACAACTTGAAAAATGGATTGCCACAAAGCAGGAGCAAACGTATGTCAGGATTGATGATACATATGCCAACTGCAATTTCGAATTCAATAACTGGAGAAAGTAATCCTGAAATCCAATAAGAACCTGATCAATATGGTATATAAAAACGATGTGGAAGCGCTGGATGCGCTGCGGGATAAATTCAATCTGTTGAAAAAGGAGATAACCAAAGTTATTTATGGGCAGGATGTGGTTCTTACCCAGGTGCTGGTTTCACTGTTCAGCCGTGGGCACGTCCTTTTGATAGGCGTTCCGGGTCTGGCAAAAACCCTCCTGGTAACTACAATTGCAAAAATACTTGACCTGAAATACAACCGGATCCAGTTTACCCCTGACCTGATGCCTTCGGATATCATCGGGACTGAAATACTCGACAAGGAACGGCAGTTCAGGTTTAACCAGGGTCCTCTCTTTGCAAATATCATCCTTGCCGATGAAATTAACCGGACACCCCCTAAAACTCAGTCGGCACTTCTGGAAGCCATGCAGGAAAGAGCAGTCACCGCAGCAGGACAGCGTTTTGAACTCGAAAATCCCTTCTTTGTACTTGCAACACAAAATCCAATTGAACAGGAAGGTACCTATCCCCTTCCTGAGGCACAACTCGACAGGTTCATGTTTTCAGTCTGGCTGGATTATCCTAAATATGAGGATGAAATTACAATTGTAAAAAACACAACGTCGAATCTTACATTTGATCTGAATCCGGTAATTACGGCACAGGAAATTATTTTCTTTCAGGATCTGATACGAAAAATTCCAATCAACGACAGTGTACTGAATTATGCTGTCTCACTCGCAGCCAAAACACGGCCGGGAAATGGAAAAGCTTCATCAGTAGCCCAACAGTATCTAAAATGGGGAGCAGGTCCAAGGGCATCGCAATATCTTGTAATCGGAGCTAAAACACATGCAGCCCTCCATGGTAAATATTCTCCCGATATTGAAGATGTTACTGCCGTTGCTCATTCAATTCTCCAGCACCGGATTATTAAAAATTATAAAGCTGAGGCTGAAAATATTTCAGTCGATCATATTATCAGGGAATTGTTATAACAAGCTTAACCCAATTACTGTTATAACATCAGGTAGTTTTAGTAAAAAGAAAACAGGCAACAACATTGACCATATCCTGCATACATAAATTTTATTTACATACTGTTAGAATACATAAATACCAGTCTGTTTCTCGATTTTTTATCAGGACAGGGCTGCTTCTAATTATGTTACTTTTTGCTCTGGCCGGTTTTACTCAGGAAAAAAAGAAAATAATCATTGAAGAGGCCGATTTTCTGGAAGCGGATGATAAAATTGCCCCAAATGCGCAGCGGCTGATTGGAAGTCCGTTACGAATCAGACATGAGAATGTCCTGATGTGGGCCGACAGTGCCTATACCTACACTGGTACAAACAGGGTAGATGCATTTGGAAATGTACGCATCAACCAGGGTGATACACTTAACCTGTATGCACAGAAAATATATTACAACGGGGATATCAGCAAAGCTACAGCTTATCAAAACGTCAGACTTATAAATAAAAGCACCACGCTCTACACCGATACACTTAATTATGATCTTGCAGCAAACACGGGCTTTTATAACAGTAATGGAAAAATCGTCGACAGCCTAAACACACTCACAAGTAAAGTAGGAAGATATTATGTCGATACTGACATCATTCATTTCTACATAAATGTGGAAGCGTATAATGAAAATTACACCCTCAACAGCGATACACTGATATACAACACCAATACAGGCAGGGCAGTTATTGTTGGGCCAACTACGATCCGCGATTCCCTCAATACCATATATGCTGAAGACGGATGGTATGACACCGAGAGCGGTGAAGCAGAATTGCTGAAAAATCCGGTAGTTTCCAATGAAAACCAATATCTCAGGGCAAAATACATAAAATATAATGAAGCAGATGGCGTGGGAAGAGCTTTGGGAAATGTTATAATGGACGACTTCGAAAATAATATATCTGTAACAGGTAATGTTGCCGATTACAACGACAGACTCGAAATTGCAACTGTAACTGATTCTGCATTGTTTATGATGTTCTCCGAAAATGATACCCTGTTCCTGCATGCTGATACCCTGCGTACTTTGCCGGATCAAGTCGACGGAGAAAAACTGGTACTGGCATATCATGGCACACGCTTTTACAGGTCAGACCTGCAGGGAATGTGCGATTCTCTTGTATATTTCACCAAAGACTCGGTTGTGCAGTTGTTCAGAAACCCTGTTATATGGTCTGACATACACCAGCTAACTGCCAATATGATTGAAATGAAGCAGATAGCTAATGCACCCGATGAACTGCACCTGAACGGAAATGGATTTATTATTTCAAAACTCGACTCCGGGCGTTTCGACCAGATAAAGGGAAAGGAAATGACAGGTTATGTTGTTGACAACGAACTCAGCAAAATAGATGTTAACGGAAACGGACAAACTCTTTACTACGCCCGGCAGGAAGAAGAAATAATCGGCCTGAACAGGGTGGAAAGCAGTAAAATATCTATCAGGTTCAAAGAAGGAAAAATTTTCAAAATTTCATTTCTACAGGCCACTGAAGGATTGTTAAAACCATTATTTGAGCTCACTGAGGAAGAAAAAACGTTAAGTGGCTTCGACTGGAAAACCAGCCAGCGCCCAATGTCGAAATACGATGTCATTCCACTTAAAAAACCACTCCCCCCATTAAAGGAAGACCTGCCACAGCCATTATCGGAGCAAGAGAAACTTGAATAACATAGGGAGCCTGTGCTTACCCTCTAAAAATCGGCTCCCCGCTCGTAACTCGTAACTCGCGGCTAGTAACTCACCTGTTAAAAAGACAACATTATCTGTTTATTAATTTTTATCAATATAATGTTCAGATTACTTTTCTTTTAAAAAAAATATTATAATATTTGCAGCAAATCGTAAGTTAGTTGATGAATTTACTGAAAAACATATCTTTTCTCAGCCTTATTACCGGCAGTATTATTCTTCTAATCCGGAAGAAATGAGAATGGTGTGTTTTTAAATATACAGGAAGAAACTTATAAGCCATTCTCAGTTAAAGAGGATGGCTGTTTTTTTTAAGGGAATTGAGTAATTAAAAGAACAACAAAATGAGTGACAAACTTTTTATTTTCGACACCACCCTCCGCGACGGGGAACAGGTACCCGGCTGCCAGTTGAATACAGTAGAAAAAATTGAAGTTGCCAAAGCCCTTCAGGAACTAGGTGTCGATGTCATTGAAGCCGGGTTCCCGATTTCCAGCCCCGGTGACTTCGAATCGGTTGTTGAGATATCAAAGGCTGTGTCGTGGCCAACCATATGCGCCCTGACACGCGCAGTGCAAAAAGATATCGATGTGGCAGCCGAATCTCTAAAACATGCAAAAAAAGGAAGAATTCATACCGGTATCGGGACCTCTTATTTTCATATTTACCATAAGCTGAACTCCAATCCGGATGCCATTTTGGAAAGGGCTGTTGAAGCGGTAAAATATGCTAAAAAATATGTGGAAGACGTTGAGTTTTATGCAGAAGATGCCGGCCGTACTGAAAATGAATATCTTGCAAAAGTGATAGAAGCAGTAATAAAGGCAGGGGCCACTGTGGTGAATATTCCTGACACTACCGGCTATTGCCTTCCACATGAATTTGGTGAAAAAATAAAATATATTGTGGAAAACGTGAATGGCATTCATAAGGCTGTTATTGCAACCCATTGCCATAACGATTTGGGTATGGCTACAGCCAATACCATTGCAGGCATTATGAACGGAGCCCGTCAGGCAGAGGTTACAATCAACGGAATCGGTGAACGGGCCGGGAATACATCTCTCGAAGAAGTTGTCATGACACTTAAAAGCAGGTATCAGGTATTAAATATAGATACAGGTATCAACACTAAAAATATATACTCAACAAGCCGGCTGGTATCGCGTCTGATGAACATGCCCGTTCAGCCGAACAAGGCCATTGTTGGCAGGAATGCTTTTGCCCATTCATCAGGAATTCACCAGGATGGTGTACTGAAAAACCGGGAAAACTATGAAATCATGGACCCCACCGATGTGGGCATCAACGAATCGGCTATTTTGCTTACCGCCCGCAGCGGACGGGCAGCATTGAAACACCGGCTTGAGTTGCTCGGTTTTGAACTTACGAAGGATAAACTGGATGAAGTATACGAACAATTCCTGCGGCTGGCCGACAAGAAAAAAGACATCCGTGACGATGATATTGCATTGCTGGTAGGTGATGCAACACGCCAGGAACGTCGCATCAAGCTCGACTTCCTGCAGGTAGTCACTGGTAAAAGCATTACGCCTATGGCCATTGTCAGGCTGAATATTGCTGGTGAAAAATTTGATGCCACTTCAGCAGGTAATGGTCCGGTGGATGCAGCCATCAAAGCTGTCAAACAAATTCTGCACCGGCAGGTCACCATAGAGGAATTTCTTGTACAGGCCATTACACGCGGAAGCGATGATGTGGGCAAGGTACATATGCAAATCGATTACAACAACTCCATTTATCATGGTTTTGGAGCCAATACCGATATTGTTACAGCATCGGTGGAAGCTTTTCTCGATGCAGTGAATAAGTTGCCTGTTACCTGATTTTAGGAAAGTTGAAAATTAAATATTTCAAAGTAGAATATAATAACAGCATTTAGCAGATATATGGAATCAAAGACATTGTTTGATAAAATTTGGGATGCCCATACCGTGAAGCAGATTGAAGGAGGGCCTTCTGTTTTGTACATCGACCGCCACCTCATTCATGAAGTTACAAGCCCGGTGGCTTTCCTTGGACTGAAAAACCGTGGATTGAAGGTGTTCCGGCCTGAACTGACCACGGCAACTCCCGATCATAATGTACCTACAGAGAACCAGCACCTGACCATCATTGACGAGCTTTCGCGCCACCAGGTTGACATGCTGAAAAAAAATTGCAAGGAACATGGCATTGTATATCACGACCTGCAAAGCGATGGACACGGCATTGTTCATATCATCGGGCCTGAACTGGGACTGACGCAGCCGGGAATGACTATTGTTTGCGGCGACAGCCACACCTCAACTCATGGTGCTTTTGGAGCAATTGCCTTTGGTATCGGAACCAGTGAAGTGGAAATGGTGCTTGCAAGCCAGTGCATCATGCAGCCAAAGCCAAAAAAAATGCGCATTTCAGTAAACGGGAAACTGAAAAAAGGAGTCACTGCCAAGGACATTGCCCTTTACATTATATCTCAGATTTCTACGAGCGGAGGCACAGGCCATTTCATAGAATATGCCGGGTCAGCAATCACCTCACTGAGCATGGAAGGACGGATGACCCTTTGCAACCTGAGTATTGAGAGCGGCGCACGCGGCGGAATGGTTGCCCCCGATGAAACCACATACAACTATATCAAAGGCCGTCAGTTCGCTCCTGCAGGTGAACAGTGGGAAAAGGCGCTTAACGGCTGGAAACAACTTAAAACTGAAGAAGGAGCTGTTTTCGATAAAGAATATACCTTCGATGCTGCTGATATTGAGCCCATGATTACTTACGGAACCAACCCTGGTATGGGTATCGGAATCACACAATCAATTCCTTTGGCAAACGGAATGGAAGGAAGTGATAAAAATACATACCTGAAATCGCTCCAGTACATGGGTTATTCCGAAGGGGAACCCATGATTGGCAAACCTGTTGATTATGTTTTTGTGGGAAGCTGCACCAATGGCAGGATAGAAGATTTCAGAACTTTCGCCAGTTTCATCCAGGGAAGGAAAAAAGCACCCAACGTAACTGCATGGCTTGTTCCGGGATCAAAACATGTTGAAAAACAAATCAGGGCTGAAGGCCTTGATAAAGTTCTTGAAGCAGCCGGATTCCAGCTACGGCAGCCCGGCTGCTCGGCATGCCTTGCCATGAATGATGATAAAATACCTGAAGGTAAATATGCAGTTTCAACCTCAAACCGCAACTTCGAAGGTCGTCAGGGGCCTGGAGCACGCACCATGCTTGCCAGTCCGTTAACAGCAGCAGCTGCGGCAGTTACAGGAGTAATTACAGACCCAAGGGATTTATTGGCATCATAGGATATTAATATTGATCGAACTTGAATTATATACACAATCTCTAATGCCGGATAAACAGGTAAAGGGAGCATAAAAAGATAACTATGGCATACGATAAAATATCAATTATTACATCTTCGGCAGTTCCTCTGCCAATTGAAAACGTCGATACCGACCAGATCATTCCGGCCAGGTTCTTAAAAGCTGTTGAAAGAAAAGGTTTTGGCGATAATCTATTCCGTGACTGGCGTTATGAAAAAAATGGCAGTCCAAAGGAAGGATTTCCTCTTAATGACCCTCGATATTCAGGTAAAATACTGGTTGCAGGGAAAAATTTCGGTAGCGGTTCAAGCCGTGAACACGCTATCTGGGCCCTGTATGATTATGGCTTCAGGGTTGTAGTTTCGAGCTTTTATGCCGATATCTTTAAAAACAATGCCCTGAACATTGGCCTTCTTCCGGTTGTTGTTTCACCTGAATTTCTTCTGAAGGTATTTACTGCAATTGAAGAAGACCCCACAACCCAATTTGAAACAGATTTGGAAAACCAGAAATTTACACTTCTTAAAACAGGTGAATCTTCCGGTTTTGAAATCAGTGCATATAAGAAACATTGCCTGAAAAACGGGCTCGACGACATCGACTACCTGGTATCCTCGAAAGAAGAGATCGAAGTTTTCGAGAAAAACAGGTAGGATATACCGGCCGCAAACGGCCTTATGAATTGAGAAGTATAAATAAAGAAAAATGACAGGCAAATTAGTTGAAGTTGAAGGAAAAATCCTCACCATAATGGATACAACCCTGCGCGACGGGGAACAAACCACCGGTGTATCGTTCAGGGAAAGAGAAAAACTCAGCGTGGCGAAAGTATTGCTTGAAGATGTACGAGTCGACCGGATAGAAATCGCTTCGGCCCGTGTGTCCGACGGTGAATTTAAAGGCGCCAGCATGGTCATGAAGTGGGCAGCCGAAAAAGGATACCTCGACCGGATTGAAATACTTGGATTTGTTGATGATAAAATTTCCCTGCAATGGATAAAGGATGCCGGCGGTAAAGTTATAAACCTGCTATGCAAGGGATCACTTAAGCATGTGAAAGAACAGCTTCGTAAAACACCTGAACAGCATATAGCCGACATCCGTAAAGTAATTGCCAATGCAGGTGAAATGGGAATCAGGGTAAACGTTTATCTTGAAGACTGGTCGAACGGAATGAGGCATTCAAAAGATTATGTCCATTTTATGATCGAAAATCTGAAGAATGAAAATATCGATCGTATCATGCTTCCCGATACCCTTGGAATTCTTGATCCGGATGAAACATATGAATTCTGCCGTGAAATGATAGAAGCATTTCCTGATGCCAGGTTCGATTATCATGCCCATAACGACTACGATCTGGCAATTGCAAATGTGTTTCATGCCATTAAAGCCGGAATGAGATGTGTGCATACAACCGTTAACGGATTGGGTGAGCGTGCAGGCAACGCACCACTTTCAAGTGTGGTGGCCACTATTAAGGACCATCTGAAAATGAAAACCCATGTAAATGAAAGCCAGTTGAACAAGGTTTCAAAACTGGTTGAATCGTTTTCAGGCATCCGTATCCCGACAAACAAACCACTTATCGGGGAATTTGTTTTTACCCAGTGCAGCGGCATCCACGCCGATGGTGACAATAAAAACAACCTTTATTTTAACGACCTGCTGCCTGAGCGTTTTGGAAGGATACGCCAGTATGCCCTGGGAAAAACTTCGGGAAAGGCAAACATCAAGAAAAACCTGGAAGACCTGGGAATTGTGCTCGACGCTGAATCCCTGAAAAAGGTTACTGAAAGAATTATAGAACTTGGAGATCAGAAAGAAACAGTAACGTCCGATGAACTTCCTTACATAGTTGCCGACGTGCTTGAAAATGAACTCATGGAACAAAATATCAGGGTGGTGAATTATTCCATCAATCATACCATGGGACTCAGGCCTGTTGCCAATGTCAGCCTCGAAATAAAAGGAACCATTTATGAAGAGTTCAGTGATGGCGACGGTCAGTATGATGCCTTCATGAAGTCGCTGCGTAAAATCTACAAAAAGTTGGATAAGCCTTTCCCAAAACTGATTGATTACGTTGTTACAATTCCCCCCGGAGGAAAAACGGATGCCCTTGTTGAAACGGTTATTACATGGAAAAACAGCCGCGAATTTAAAACAAAAGGCCTCGATCCCGATCAGACTGCTGCCGCTATCAAGGCAACCATCAGGATGCTGAATATCATCGAAAACGAGTTTAAGCCGGGAATGCTCGACAAGATCATGAACATTACCTCATCTTCCTCAGTATAAAAATTTCAATGTTGTCCGGTAACATTTTTAAAACAATGAATTTGAGATCTTTCACTTCGTTCAAGATGACAATCAGTTAGTTAAAAGCTCTGAAAACACCGTCATTTCGACCTTAGGGAGAAATCTCAAATTTTTAACCGGAAACTAATGTAAAAATTTCAGGAATTATTAAAAAAATAAAACCATCATGAAGCTAAACATAGCAATTCTTCCCGGCGACGGTATAGGGCCGGAAATCATCGAACAGGCCATGAAGGCAGTAAAGGCTGTTGCCCAAAAATTCAACCACCAGTTACATTATGAATATGGGCTTACCGGTGCAACAGCAATCGATCAGGTTGGGGATCCCTATCCTGAAAAGACCCACCAGTTGTGTATGAACTCCGATGCAGTGCTTTTTGGAGCCATTGGCGACCCGCGTTTCGATAACAATCCAAAGGCCCCTGTGCGCCCTGAACAGGGGTTGCTGGCCATGAGAAAAAAACTCGGCCTTTATGCCAACATCAGGCCTGTGGAAACATTCGAAGCCCTCTTGCATAAATCACCCCTTCGCCGCGAACTGGTGGAAGGAGTCGAATTTGTCTGTATCCGTGAATTAACGGGTGGGATTTATTTCGGTGAAAAGGGCAGGAAAGACAATGGCAATACTGCTTTCGACACAAATACATACACCCGGGCAGAAATTGAACGTATTTTAAAACTGGCATATGAGTTTGCAGGTAAGCGCCGCAAAAAACTGACTGTTGTCGATAAAGCAAACGTTTTGGAAACTTCAAGGCTTTGGCGTGAAATTGCCCAGGAAATGGCTCCGCTATATCCTGACATACGGACAGAGTATATGTTTGTTGATAATGCAGCTATGCAAATTATCCAGTGGCCCAAAAACTTTGATGTAATGGTGACAGAGAATATGTTTGGAGATATACTTACCGATGAAGCCAGCGTCATTACCGGCTCTCTCGGCCTGTTGCCATCTGCATCCATTGGCATTCACACCTCCGTGTTTGAACCCATCCACGGCTCGTACCCGCAGGCTGCAGGAAAAAACATTGCCAATCCAATTGCCACTATTCTTTCTGCTGCAATGATGTTTGAATATGCCTTTAACCTTCCTGATGAAGGGAAAGCCATCCGTGATGCAGTGGCTGCATCAATGGCTGAAGGAATCGTAACAGAAGACATTGCTTCCGGACAACCATACCGGACTTCAGATGTTGGCGACTGGATTGCCCATTATCTTTCCCGCTGACATTTATAAGAAACAACTTCAGCAATGCGCCACGGGAGGCGCGGATTCCACTCCGCGCATTCTTCTCCATAAAAATAAATCAGCGGATTGGAATCCGCTGCTCCCGTGTACCAAATCCACTGCTTAATCCCTGTAAATATTTTATTTCTCAATCCGGAAGAAAACATGAGA
>Ga0209347_1003878_pt1 | contig 16586 bp, 15 predicted proteins | sample AutmiccommuBRH23_FD_187382 | JGI IMG/M metagenome (GOLD analysis project Ga0209347, IMG submission 187382) | Deep subsurface microbial communities from Mt. Terri, Switzerland - Autotrophic microbial communities BRH/23 (SPAdes) (version 2) | ecosystem: Environmental > Aquatic > Deep subsurface >...
TAACCGCATCGGTGGCTGAAATGAACGCCCTCCATCCGAGCATACAGAAAAACGTTTCCATCGCGCATCCCCCGGTAATCGTCGGCGGCGGCATCTCGTCCTTCAGCGCGGCCCAGGAACTTGCCCGGGAAAAGATCGACTGCCTGATGTCGATCCCGGAACAAGACCCGGAACTCATCCTCCAGGGATTGTATAAAACCTATCCCGGCGAACGCGACAATCATGATCGCCTGAAAACCATTATCGAGAATGTGCTGGGGAGTCCCCATGTAAAAGTTCTCCCCCCGGGCGAACTTGCCGGTCTTGCGGGGATAACGGGAAACTATGCCCTTTCGTTCACGGTACCCGGAGAACTGGCGCGGCGAAAGTATGAGGCCGGCACCATCATCGCGTGCCTGGACGGCGAGTTGTCCCCGCCGGGTCCCGAATTCGGGTATGACGGAAAGACCGTGCTGTGCCAGACCGAATTCGAACATCAGGTATATAACCAGAAAATCCCGGAAGGAAACACGGTTTTCTGGATCAGCGATTACGAATCCGGTCAGCCCGAAAATGCGCAGCTTTCCGCCCGGACCGCCTGGACGATCGGAAAGTATATCCTTGAAAATTCTCCAAAATCACGGGTGGTCATCCTTTACAATGAACAGATGGCGCTGCCGGTGAATGCCGCGGAGCGCAATATCGGCAGGCGGCTCGGATTGGTCTGGGTGCCATACGATAAATCGGTAAAACCGATCCTTCAAACCGGTTTCCTTAACTTCGGCAGTATCAATGATCACCTGGAACATGAACTCCCATGGGATCACATCGTTCTCTCCCCCATCCGCAAGATCGGGCAAAAATCGCTGCAAACCGCTCGAATTCTCGGGATCATCCACGAAGATGCCGAATTTCTAGGGATCCATCATGCCAAGGTAAGGCCGGAAATGGTCGGACGGGAGGAATCCTACCTGGCCGGCAGCGCCAGGTATGCCTGCGATCTCAGCGATGCGCTCAGCCAGGGCCGGAAAGCGGGAAAAAAGAATGCCGACATGATCCGGAAATCAAGGGTGAGCCAGTTGTACATCCCCCAGGTTGTCTGTGTCGTCGATGCGGATAAATGCGTGGGCTGCGGTCAGTGCCAGGAACTTTGCGACTGCGGCGGCATTGGCGTGGCGGACGGAACCGGCGGCGGACTCCCCCGGGTGGTCGATCCGATGGTCTGCACCGGGGGCGGCACATGCGCCGCGGCATGTCCCTACGGGGCGCTGACCCTGCAGAACAATACCAATGACCAGCGGGAAGCCCGGGTGGGCGCCCTGGCCCGGCAAATGGCCGATGATGAGTTTGTCGCTTTCGGCTGTTCGTGGGCTGGCCTTCCGGCGGCGGATAATGCCGGAAACCGCGGCATGAAGTACGATCCAAGGATTCACATGATCGGCGTGCCGTGCCTGGGCCAGCTCGACCCGAGTGTCATGGCCCGCGCCTTCCTGGAAGGTGCGCCGGGATTGCTGCTGATTGGTTGTGTCCCCGAGGATTGTCACCATTCCTATGGCATCGACCACGCCTGGAGCCGGGTGAACCTGATGAAAAAGCTGTTTTCCCTGTGCGGATTCAATCGGAGCCGGATCACCGTGGCCCACGCCGATTTGAACAACCCGGAAGAGTTCATCAAGACCGTGGAAAGCTTTGCCAGGATGATCAAGTCTCTCGGACCGATCGAAAAAACACCGGAGAACCAGGGGAAACTCGAAAGCATTTACCGGCTCGTCAAATCCAACATCCGCGTACGCCACCTGCTTTCGTGCGGATTGCGGCGTCCATGGGAAAAAACGTATCGCGGAGACCAGCGATTCGCGCTGCAATACGACCGGGAAGACTTCATCCTGGCCCTGAAGGAAGAATTTTTAAAGTCCAGGCTTGAAGGGGTATTTTTGGGCGCAAAAAAGCAGCCGTTTGATTTGGATGAACTCAAGATTGCCACTTCCGAAGAGAAGCACAATGTACTGGAACAGCTTACGGAATTGGTTTCGGAAGGCATTGTCAGAGTGAAGTATAAAGATGGCAAACCATTTTACCTGAGCCCCAATTAGATAATTCCGCTTCATCTCTTCCCGTAATGCTCCGAGAAGGCCTTATAGGGATTTGATTTACCGCGCGGTCGTTCGGTGAAGGCGCGTTTTGCACGTCGCCTGAGCCGAATGAACCGCGGGCGGTTCGATTAATCGTCGATAGTCTCGTAAAGAGTGACGATTTGCCATTTGTTGTCACTCGGCCAAACTGACGGCTTTGGCAGGGGTGCGTTATGGATTCCGATTTAGTTAAGTTTACAACGCGTTCGGTGCCAATGGCGCAAGACCCGGGCCTTTATGAAACCCGTTAAAATACCATAAAGATAATTTTTTTGTTCCTAATCTAAATTTCTTGAGTTAAGAAAGACAGTTTTTGAACTTCAGTTGCGTCATTGCTTGTTACAAGAAAACCGTTTGGAATTGGCTCCATAGTTCAATTTATTGCAAGTCTATATTTTCGAGGGATTAAGGGAACATGAACAAGGGAAAACATCTGCTTCGTCGGGCCTGTATTCTAGCCGTTTCCATCGTTTTCATATATTGCAGCAGTTTATATGGGTCCGGGCAGGTTTCAGCCGTTTCATCCGGGGCACGGGCTGACCTCATTACCCTCGATGCCATGAAAATGTTTGGCAAACTGGACAAAGCTCCCGTTGAATTTCTTCACGATGCGCACACGGAAGCCCTGGCCAAAAACAACCGCGATTGCACCGCCTGCCATTTGAAAGAAAACGACCGTTTATTCCCCAAATTCAAAAGAACCGCCGATACGGACAGGATAGAGGTGATGAACGTCTACCATAACGGCTGCATTTCCTGTCATGGAGAGATGCGGTTGGCCCGGGAAAAAACCGGGCCGGTGGAATGCGATGATTGCCACAGGGAAAAACCCCTGAATTCTTCTTCCAGACAGCCGATGGGGTTTGATAAATCCCTTCACTTCCGTCATGCCGAGGCACAGAATAAAAAATGCGAACGCTGCCATCATGAATATGATGAAAAAGAAAAAAAACTTTTTTATGCAAAGGGGAAAGAAGAATCCTGCCGCTCCTGCCACAAGGCGGAAACGAAAGACACTCTGATTTCCATGCGCCTCGCGTCGCATATCGACTGCCTGAACTGTCATCTTGAAAATCGTTCCAAAACTACACCCAATGGGCCGTTAGACTGTTCCGGGTGCCACGACCGGGAAGCGCAACAGAAAATCAGAAAAATTGCAACCGTCCCGAGAATGGACCGGAAGCAGCCGGACAGGGTTCTGCTCAAATCCGTTCAAAAGGGGTTGGAAGCCGGCTCCGAAAACCGGAACCGGATGAATGTTGTTCCGTTTGATCATCAGGCACACGAAACCTACAACGACAATTGCCGTGTCTGTCATCATGAACGTCTCAAGCAGTGCAATGACTGCCATACCCTTTCCGGAATAACGGAGGGAAAAGAGGTAAATCTGGAAAATGCCATGCATCGGGTCGATACGAGCACGAGCTGCCAGGGGTGCCACGGCCTGAAGCAGGAAGATAAAAACTGTGCGGGTTGCCATGCCCTCATGGGCAAGGCCCGCAAAAAGGCGGATGATTCATGCGTTAAATGCCACATTTTATCGGTAATCGAAAAGGAAGAGATGTTGGACCCGGACGGTGAAACATCGTTGGCAACGGCAACACTTGAATCAAGAAATCGCGTGAATGGCACTTTTAGTGAAGCGGATATCCCTGAAAAGGTTATCATAAAGCACCTTTCCAGGGAGTATGCGCCAGTTGATTTTCCGCATCGCAGGATTGTCAATACCCTCGTCAACAATATCAAAGAGAACAAGCTCGCCGGATATTTTCACACCCAGGACGGTACGGTCTGCAAGGGTTGTCATCATAACAGCCCCGCATCGAAAAAGCCGCCGCACTGCGGTAATTGCCATGGCAAAACCTATGATGAGAAAAATCCGTTAAAGCCCGGAATAATGGGGGCCTATCACCAGCAGTGCATGGGCTGCCATCAGGAAATGGGTATCACAAAACCTGCCGGGTGCACCGAGTGCCATGCGGTAAAAGATAAACCAATCGTAAGTCGAGGTCTTTAGCGATGTCCATATCACGAAGGAGATTCCTCCGGTGGCTAGGCGCGGCCGGAATAGGGTCGACCATAGGCAAATCGGCGTTTGCCGCCGGAAACAAACATTTTGAGGGGTATCCCGAAAGTTACGGCATACTGCACGACATCACCCAGTGCGTGGGGTGCCGGAGCTGTGAGGCGGCCTGTAACAAGGTAAACAAACTTCCCGTTCCCGACAGGCCGTTCAGGGAGCTTTCCGTTCTGAACGAAAAACGGAGAACAACGGCGACGGCATACACAGTCGTCAACAAGTATGAGGTTCCCGGCAAAAAAGCGCCTTTATTCCGTAAATCCCAGTGCAATCATTGTCTTGAGCCTGCCTGCGCATCCGCCTGCTTTGTAAAGGCTTTCAAAAAAACGGAAACCGGCGCCGTTACCTATGACCCCTCCGTATGCGTGGGATGCCGTTATTGCATGATTGCCTGCCCTTTCGAAATTCCGGCCTATCTATATGATGAGCCGCTTGCCCCCCGCATAATGAAATGCACCATGTGTTATCCCCGGCTCATGCAGGGCCAACTCCCCGCATGTGTCGAAGCCTGCCCGAAAGAGGCCCTGACGTTTGGTAAACGGGAAGATTTGATCAACATCGCGCGTGAACGGTTCCGGAAATATCCGGGAAGGTATATCGATCACATCTATGGCGAGACGGAAATGGGCGGCACTGCCTGGCTCTATATTTCGAGTGTTCCTTTTTCAGAGATAGGGATGCGGGAAGATCTCGGCGTTACCCCTGCTCCCGAACTGACCGCCGGCGCGCTTTCGGCGGTTCCGGTTGTTGTGGGGCTATGGCCGGTCCTTTTGATGGGAATATACGCCATATCAAAACGGAAAGAGGTCATTTTCCAACAGGAACTCGACGCGCTTGAAGAAGATGCCCGGTCTCGAAACAGGGAGGATATCTGATGCCCGACAACACCATGGCTGCTAAAAAATTGTTCACCCCGTTTAATGTGGTGTCCGGATCCATAATCATTGCCGGAATTGTGATCACCATCATGAGATTTACGATGGGACTGGATGCCGTTACGAATCTTACCAACGACAACCCGTGGGGGTTATGGATCGGTTTTGATCTGCTTGTCGGTGTGGCCCTTGCCGCGGGAGGATATGTTACATCAGCGGCGGTCTACCTTTTCGGAATGAAAAAATACCATTCCGCGGTAAGACCGGCGGTGCTGACCGGATTTCTCGGTTATTCACTCGTCGTTTTCGCCCTTGCCTACGATGTCGGCATTCCCTGGCGTCTTCCCTATCCATTTCTTATACAGCAGGGAACAACCTCCCTGCTTTTTGAGGTGGCCGGCTGCGTTGCGCTCTATTTAACGGTTCTGTTTCTCGAATTCGTGCCGGCGCCGCTGGAATGGCTCGGTTTCAAAAAAGCGAGGGAACTTGCGGTAAAATTGACCCTGGCGCTGACGGTATTGGGGTGTGTCCTGTCCACATTGCATCAGTCTTCCCTGGGGGCCCTTTTCCTTATCGCCCCGTCAAAGCTTCATCCCCTCTGGTATTCGCCTTATCTGCCGGTCTTTTTTTTCATATCGAGCATTATTGCCGGGCTGTCGATGGTCATATTCGAAAGCACGCTGTCGCATCATTATTTCGCGGATAAAATGGATGCGGCGCACCGCCGTGAAAATGAAGGGGTGACGCTCGGCTTCGGAAAATCCGCTTCCTTGGTCCTTGCGGGCTATTTCATCATCAAGGCCATGGGGATTGCCGGAGGAAACAACTGGCACCTGCTTGGTACCTCGTACGGTCTCTGGTTCCTGGTCGAATTGCTCGGGTTTGTGGCGTTGCCCTCCTTTTTATATGCGGTTGGCGTCCGGAACCGGGATTTAAAGCTGATCAAATGGACGTCCGCCTGGACGGTGCTCGGCATCATCATCAACCGGCTTAACGTCAGCCTGATTGCATTCAACTGGCACCTTCCTTCCAGTCAGCGCTATTTCCCGCACTGGATGGAAATCGCCATCTCGGTTTTTATTGTTACGGTCGGTATTGTCGTGTTCCGGTTTATCGTGACACGCATGCCGATTTTTTATGAACATCCGGAGTACATGGATATCACTGAAAAAACGGCCAGCACGGAGGCGATCCCATAATGGAACCCATTTTTTATACCTGTCAGGATTACTACACCCATACTAAGGGGGTTCTTTATATCCTGATGATTGCCGCGCTGATCGGCATTGCCTTTTTCTGGCGATTTCTTTCCGGAGGGGATGACGAGGAAGGACGGTTATAAAATCAGGGGCCAGTTTTGAAACCGCCCCCTGCGGCCACCTTGAAGTTTCGATAACGATGACGCGCACGAAATTTACAGGACCAGTTGATTTCCCGGCAAATTGCACTGGGGAAATGAATTTAAAAGGAAATCCGACAAATGTTTTACCGTATTGCGCTGTATGCGGCCCTGGCAGTCTTTGGGATCGGTCTGATATATAAAATCTCCGGTTGGTTCCGGCATCGTCTCGGTATTCATGACCCGAGCATCACGACATCGACGCGATTCTCCGCCGCGCTGAAAGGGCTGTTTGCTGTCCTGTTCAGTCAAAAAGTTGTGACGCTGGTCAGGGTCTTTACCATGGACGTGCTTTTCCAGGCGCGGATTCTGGAAAAAGACAAGCTCCGCTGGTTCATGCACATGCTCATTTTTGCCAGTTTCATGTTCCTGCTGCTGACGCACGCCCTTGATAAAATCATAACGACTTCGCTTTTCAACGCGTATTACCTGAGGCTCAACCCCTTCCTGATCGTAACGGGATTATTGCTGCTTTCCGGAATCGCTATCGCACTCTATCGCCGTTTCATCCTGAAAGTGCCGCGCCTCAAAACCAGCGCCATGGATCATTATGTGATCATCCTGCTGGGGATCATCATGATTTCCGGCATTGCCACGGAGAGTACCAAACTTACCTCCTACAACCATTATCAAAATATCTGGAATATTCATATCCTGGCCTGTCTTCTCGGGCTGGCCTATCTGCCGTTCAGCAAGATGTTCCATGTCCTGACCACGCCGATAAGCCTGCTGGTCAACGCCGTCATGGATAAAAACTCCGATCCGGTCAATGTCATGACCCGCCAGGTCATGGAACTCGATGCCTGTACGCACTGCGGCACCTGCAGCAATCGCTGCTCTGTCGCGGTTGCTTTTGACAGTATCCGGAATGGCTATATTCTGCCGTCGGAAAGAATGCGCTTTCTCAAGGATTACGTCACCCGGAAAAATATCGGCACACAGGGGCTCGCGGCGATTCAGCAGGGGATATACCTGTGCACCAATTGCGATCGCTGCACGGTTGCCTGTCCGGCGGGAATTAATCTGCGAGACCTCTGGTTTAACGTCAGGGAAGAACTGATCCAGCGGGGACATCCCGTCTCCCTGATGCTGACCCCTTTTTCATTTTACCGGGGACTCCACCAGCAGACACTCGATCCCGAACAATATAACACGCCAATAAAACAGGCCCAAATTGCGCTGACCGAGCATTTTGGAGTACCGGACAAAACCGCGGACGTCATCCCGTTGACATCCGCAAACAGGGATTTCAAAAAATCAGCCGGTCTTTCCACCCTCGCCGGCACCTATTCCCATTGCTTTACCTGTGAAAATTGTTCGACGGTCTGCCCGGTGGTCGGCAACTATGAACATCCGGAAGAACAACTCGACCTGCTGCCCCACCAGATCATCCGCTCCGTTGGCCTCGGTCTGAAAGACCTGGCAATCGGTTCCCGGATGCTCTGGTATTGTCTGACCTGCTACCAATGCCAGGAGCACTGTCCCCAGGGCGTAAAAGTAACCGATATATTTTATGAGCTCAAAAACCTGGCCGTAAAGAGGCAAGATGAACCCGCTGGTAAACAAGGGATGCGTTGATGAAATTTGCATTATTTCTTGGATGTAACATTCCGGTCAGAGTCCGGCAGTATGAACGCTCCGCAAGAGCCGTGCTGGATAAACTCGGCGTTGCAGTTGTAGATAACACCGAATTTAAATGCTGCGGCAATCCGATCCGGAATACGGACAACAAGACGTTTGTTCTGATGGCCGCCCGGAACCTCGCTTTAGCGGAAAAACAGGGCTTGGACATGATGGTGCTTTGCAAATGCTGTTTCGGCAGCCTGAAAAAAGCGGCCCACCTGATGAAGCAGGATTCTGAACTTCAAGAAGAGGTCAATGCCGTGCTGGCCCGGGAAGGCTTGCGATTTAAGGGAACGGTTGAAGTCAGGCATTTCCTCTCGGTCCTTTACCATGACATCGGCATAACTGATCTAAAAGAGAAAATCATCCAGCCATTTAAAGGGATTAAAATCGCCACCCATAACGGATGTCATGCCTTGCGGCCAAGTGAGGTCACGCAGTTTGATAACCCGGTGGCACCTGTCCTGTTCGACGAACTGGTATCGGCAACCGGTGCGCAAAGCATCGATTGGCCATTGAAGCTGGAATGCTGCGGCGCCCCGCTTCTGGGAGTCAATGACACCCTTTCAATGAATTTAACCGAGAAAAAACTTGCCGACGCCAAAGCGACCGGCGCGGATTGTCTGTGTGTCGCCTGCCCGTATTGCCAGATGCAATTTGACAGTGTTCAACAAATGACAGCGTCTCGGCCCAAGACGAGCAATCCTCTCTTAAGCATCGTATTTCCGCAGCTTCTCGGGCTTTCCATGGGCATCGGGAACAAGGCACTGGGACTGACCCGGCATATGCTCGATATCGGCGGCATAGCATCATTTCTGGAGTAGGAGAAAAAAATGTCTCAAAAACAAATTGGCGCCGTGATGGTGATTGGTGGCGGTATTGCCGGTATGCAAGCGGCCCTGGATGCGGCGGATTCCGGTTATTATGTCTATCTGGTCGAAAGATCGTCTTCTATCGGCGGAGTGATGTCCCAATTGGACAAAACCTTCCCCACCAATGATTGCGCCATGTGAGTCATCTCACCCAAACTGGTCGAGGTCGGCCGGCACATCAATATAGAGCTACTGACGTTATCCGAAGTTCAACACATCTCCGGCGAGGAAGGCAACTTCGAGATATCCCTGAAGCAGTATCCCCGTTACGTAGATATCGACAAATGTATCGCCTGCGGACTCTGTTCGGATAAATGCCCGAAAAGAGTGCCCAATGATTACGATGGCGCATTGAGTGACCGCAAGGCCATTTATGTGAAGTATGCCCAGGCCGTCCCCCTGAAGTATGCCATTGATCCCGCGCACTGCCTTTACCTGACCAAAGGGAAATGCCGGGCCTGTGAAAAATTCTGCCCCGCGGGCGCCATCAATTTCGATGAACAGCCTAAAGACATGATCCTCGGTGTGGGGGCCATCATTCTGGCCACCGGCTGCGAGCCTTACGATCCAAAGGCGCATGATGTCTACGGTTACGGGAAATCCCGCGACATTGTCACCAGTCTGGAATTTGAGCGGATCCTTTCGTCATCCGGTCCTTACGGCGGGCACCTGGTTCGGCCTTCAAATAAAAAAGAACCGAGAAAAATCGCCTGGCTTCAATGTATCGGATCGCGGGATGAGCATATCGGCGCCAGCAGGGGCTATTGCTCGTCGGTCTGCTGCACCTATGCCATCAAGGAAGCCATGCTGGCCAAGGAACACAGCAAGGAACCTTTGGATACCGCCATTTTTTACATGGATATCCGGACCCACGGGAAAGATTTCGAACGCTATTACAACCGGGCCCGGGATGAGTATGGGGTCCGATTCGTCAAATCGAGGATTACAACTATCGTGCCGACCGATGGCGGCGACCAGCTGATCCGGTATGTTGACGAATCCGGCCGACGTGTCGAAGAGAAATTTGATATCGTGGTGCTCAGCGTGGGCCTGGGGGTGAGTAAAACCGCGACTTCCCTGGCCGATGCCATGAATATTCATTCGGATGGGTATGGATTTGTCCGGACCGACAGCTTTGCACCCGTCAAGACATCTCGCCCCGGTATTTTTGTTTGCGGCGCCGTTGAGGCCCCCAAAGACATCCCCTCTTCGGTCATTGAAGCAAGCGCATCCGCCGGAAGCGCCGGAAGCGTCCTTGCCGGTGCGCGCTGGACCCTCACCCGGCAAAAAGAGCCGCCCAAAGAACTGGATACCCGCGGCGAGCCCACCCGGATCGGCGTTTTTGTCTGCTGCTGCGGTACCAATATCGCCGGTGTGATCGATGTGCCGGCAGTCGTTGAATACGCCAAAACCTTGAAAGATGTCGTCTTTGCCGAGAAAAACCTGTTCAGCTGTTCCCAGGACACGCAAGACAACATGGCCAAAATCATCGCGGAAAAACAGTTGAATCGGGTGGTGGTAGCGGCCTGTACCCCGAAAACCCACGAATTGCTTTTTCAGGAGACGCTCACAAGCGCGGGGCTGAACAAATATGTCTTTGAGATGGCGAACATCCGGAACCAGTGTTCCTGGGTAAACAAAAGCAACCCCGGGACGGCAACCGAAAAGGTCAAAGACCTTGTCCGGATGGCGGTCGCAAAGGTGGCGCTGATGGAGCCGTTGAGTGAGGCGAAACTGCAGATCAATCAGGCGGCCCTTGTCATCGGGGGGGGTATTGCCGGAATCGCGGCCGCAAAAACGCTTTCCGCCCAAGGATATCACGCCTATCTGATGGATAAAAGCGACCGGCTGGGCGGCCAGGCCTTACAGATTCACGAAACATGGCGGGGAGAAAATGTTTCCCGGAATTTAAGCCGGATGATCGCGGAGATCAAAGCGGATAAAAATATCGATATTTTTACGAACGCTGAAATCATCAAGGCGGACGGTTTTGTCGGAAACTTCAAAACCACGGTCCGGATGGCGGACAAGACCGAGGAACTTGTGCATGGGGTTACGATCATTGCGTCCGGCGCCCAGGAATTAAAGCCGGATCAGTATCTTTACGGCCAGGATGAACGGGTGCTGACAAGCCTTGAGCTCGATCGCGGACTGATGGCAAATGATCCGGCCCTGTTGCAGAAAAAAACAGCCCTTTTTATTCAGTGTGTTGGTTCCAGAATACCCGAGCGGCCTTATTGTTCCAAAGTCTGCTGTACCCATTCCATTAAAAACGCATTGCAGCTGAAAAAAATCAACCCGGAAATGGATGTCTATATTCTTTACCGGGATATGCGTTCCTACGGATTACGGGAGGATCTGTACCGGGAAGCCCGGAAGAAGGGAATTTTGTTTGTCCGGTATAACCCCGATCACGGTCTGGATGTCTTCATCGAAGAAAAAGATCTGAAAGTCCGGTTTTCAGACACGGTTCTCCGCCGCAAACTGGAAATCTCACCGGATATTTTGATACTGGCGACAGCCATCACGCCTCCCGCGGAAAATCCGCTGGCACAGCAATACAAAGTTACCTTGAACAATGATGGTTTTTTCATGGAGGCCCACGCCAAACTGAGGCCGGTTGATTGCGCGACCGACGGCGTTTTCATTTGCGGCCTGGCCCATGGGCCCAAGCCGATCGATGAGTCAATCTCCCAGGCAATAGCAGCGGCAACCCGGGCGGTAACCCTGCTTGCCCGAGAAACCATTCATACCAGCGGCAATATCGCCGAAGTCGTTCCCACTGCATGCAGCAGTTGCGGGGTTTGCGTTTCGATCTGCCCGTATTCGGCCCCCTCTTTTATCGATAAATCCGCGCGACTCTTCCCGGGAAGAGCAACGATCAATCCGGTTCTTTGCAAAGGCTGCGGATTGTGCGTGGCGTCCTGCCGGTCCGGGGCGATACGGCTGAAGGGGTTTGACAATGATCAGATATTTGCCCAGATATCCGCGCTGACCGAGGCAGGATAACGCACAAGCTTGATGAACTCGTAAAAAGTCGGCCTTTGATGGCAAAGTAAAAAGCTCCAAATTCAAGGCGCGCTAATCCCGAGGAATGAGACGTACTTGTGGTACGCTGCAGTGACGAGGGATGAAGCGCAACGCAGAAGTTGGACTTCCAAGGAACTTGATTCGGCAACATGTCACCAAATGGCTCAAATCAGCTGATTTTCGTCTTTCGTCTTTCGTCTGGATTCTGGATTCGCTTCTCGGGCTCCAAGTTACCTTCCTGTAAAAACGTGGCCCAGCCGAGTTGTCAGCTTTTTACGAAGCCATCAAGCTTGTTTTACCAGTTGATCGACAAGTATCTTTTTGCAATACTTCCGAATCAGTGAGAGCAACACCCTGTTTTAAAACCGATAAGGGAGGCGTTATGAAAACTTTTTTTCATCTGGTCGAGGAAGTTCAAAAACAGGGACTTTGCCAACGCTGCGGCGGCTGTGTAAGCTTTTGTACCGCCATCAACTACGGGGCGCTGGAGTTGGATGAAGACGGCAAACCCCGCTATAAGGCGGTTGAAAAATGTATCGAATGCGGATTGTGTTACTCCATCTGCCCGGAAACCCATGAGGCGGATGAGGAAGTCAAGAAACTTGTGACCTGGAATCCTCCCATGGGTCGCGTGCTCTGCTCGTCCGTGGCCAGGGCCACAAACCCGGTCATCCAGGAACGGGGTACCGATGGCGGGGTGGTGACCGCGCTGCTGGTCTACTTATTTGACAAGGGCCATATCGATGGCGCCATTGTCACCAAAGAGACCGGATTGTTTCAACGGGCACCCTGGCTTGCCTCCACCCGGGAGGAAATCATCGAATCGGCCGGCTTCCACTTTGATGCGTCCCACGGGCTTGCACTCTTTTCGGAACTTTTTTCCACCTACTCCCCTTCTGTCGTTAAAGTCGGCTATATGGGCGCCAAGCGGATGGATCGGGTCGCTTTTGTGGGAACCCCTTGCCAGGTCAGCGCAATCCGGAGAATCCAGGCGATGGGGGTTGAACCCTCCGGTGCTATTTCTTATGTTCTCGGACTCTTCTGTACGGGCAATTTTCTCTTTGGTCCCGAACAGCAGCGCCGAGTGGAAGAAATCGGCTGCTTCCAGTGGAACGAGGTCGAAAAGATCAATGTAAAAGAAGATCTCATGATCCATCTGAGCAATAAGGAAATCCGTCACATCCCCCTCGATCAAATTGATTTCATGAAGCGCCATGCCTGTCGCTACTGCTCGGATTACAGTGCGGAATATGCGGATTTTTCGTTTGGCGGTTTAGGCGCGCCGGAAGGATGGACGACCGTCATTACGCGCTCCCTTCTGGGACGGGCCGTGCTGGCCGATGCGCTGGGAGGGGTTCTGGAAAATTACAGTCCCAAACACGACTCCCTGCTGTCCGATGAAGTTCTCGGAAAAGTAAGACAATGGTCCGACAGGAAAAAAGAATCGGCGAAGTTAAACCGCGAGAGAGAAGATAAAAAACCGGCGAAGTGAAAGCGTCGCGCCGTTGATTGGCTGAAACAGGGCACCCAACCCGCCGGCGTACAATCCGCCGTAATCTGATTTTGCAGGGGCGGGTTACAAACCCCGCCCCAATTTGAAGCCCGACATGCATGGGGCGGGTTCAGTTGTACGATGCCATGACGTCGCGGTCTTCTCCCATGAGATCGGCGGCGAGTTCCCGCATCCCCGTTTCACTCCAGAAGGGGAGTCCGCCATGTGTCTCCATGTATTTCAATGGGATGGGGTGCGTGCCGATGATTACCGGCAAGCCATACCGCGTTTCGATAAAGGTTTTGAATTGCCGGATGTGGGGGCAAGGGGGATAGCCCACCACCAAGCCGGTGGCCAGATGCACGGCGTCACACCCGTTTTTTAAAAATTCGGAGGGAACGTATTCCACGTTTCCTCCGGGACACCCCCCGCAACTCGAATAGCCGACAATCTCCACTGGTTCCTCAATGGCGTATCGGCCAAAACCGCCCCGGCGTTCCCGCAATGCCCGGAAACACTTACCCCCTCCACATGACTGATATCTGGCGCAGATGATTATTCCGACCCTTTTCATCGTATAGATCCTTTTCTTTCTTGTAATGCTAAATTGTTGCGCTTCAATTGTCACCCGTCCTTCCCGCCATCTTCATCAGGTTCGTAAGTCCCTGCATAGCATATTTCGTATAACCGCCATTCAACTCCCATGCCAAGCCACGTGACAACTATTGATGGTCTCGTAATAATCGGCTTTGATGAAATTCCGAGTTGCTTGATGATTACCGGAGAATGGCTCTTCCAACCACTACACCCTGAGCAGCGTATTCAAAATGCAACGCTATCCGGACGCATGGTCGCATGAATGCAATGCTGTTTCCCCGGCTTCTTCCCTCATATCCGACATATGAACGCTTCTCAATGATCGTCTTGTATGGTTCCCCCCCCCCTTCTCCTTGCCGTTTTTTTCCAATAAAAAACATGAATTCCCAGAAAAAAATTATCTTCGTTCGCGGCATGCGATTTGCATCATCTCTTCACGAAAAGGAAACAAAGAGGGGCTTGTTGATGGAAAAACAATGCGACAGATGCAAGGCCGCCATCCCGGAAGGGGAAGAAAGAAATCATCACGGTCGGATACTTTGCGAGGATTGTTGCATGGACCTTCTTTCCCCGGCAAAAGCGTGCGATCCATGGGCGGTCTATAGTGCAAAAAGCTTCACCAGAAATCAGGGAAATGCGCCGCAAGTCAATCCGGTTCAACAAAAAATCCTTGATCTCCTTGGGAAGGAAGGACCGACGGAACCCGCAATGCTTTCCGACCGGCTTCAACTAAAAATGGCCGATCTGGAGCGGGAACTTGCTGCCCTGCGCCATATGGAGAAAATACGCGGCGAACTCAGGGATGGAAAACGGATGATCCGGCTCTGGGATTGACTTTTATTGTTTAACCTCAAGAGGATAGGAATTTACAAATGAAAAAAATAGCGATTGTCGGGTGTGGCGCTTACATGGACAGCGGATACGGATGTCCGGGGGAATGGCGGTGCCTTAAGGCCGCAAGTCTGGGGGAAGGCAAATTCGAAGAGGCATCTTCGGTCGTGGCGTTTGTGAAATGTGAATGCCCGGGCCGGTCGCTTGCTCCCAATACGGGGATGGCGATGAAACTCTCCGGAATAAAGCCCGATCTTATTTACCTCAGTTCCTGCATGGTCAATGCGAAACCCGGGTGCCCCTATGCCACCGCTGAAGAAATGGCAAAAATCCTCAACGGAAAAACCGGAATCCCCGTGGTGCTGGGGACGCATGAATATCATTGACGGGTTTCGTACAACGGTTCTTTCGAATGAAAAGGATCGAAAAATAATCAGCATCGCCAGCCAGCGACTGCCGGATGGTCTGCCCTGAAAAGCGTTTAGCAAAAGTCGTTAAAACCGAAAAAAAGGAGGAACGATCATGCCAAGAGGAGATCGAAGCGGGCCCATGGGGATGGGTCCCATGACCGGCCGTGGGGCCGGGTATTGTGCTGGTTCCGGTGCTCCGGAGTTCGCGAATTCGAATCCGGGTCGCGGTTTTGGACGCGGCTCCGGCTTCGGGGGGCGCGGGTGGCGAAATGGGTTTCGTGCCACCGGCCGGCCGGGCTGGTCGCGATTTGGGGGGTATGGCGCGGCTTACTCCCAGGTTGACCCGGGGCAGGAGACGCAGGCGCTCAGAAGTCAGGCCGACGCCCTGCAATCGGAACTCGATTTTATCAGGAAACGGCTGGCGGAAATGGAGGGTTCTTCAGGCTCCGAATAAGCTGCTGGCGCTAAAGCTACAGGATGGCTAAAATATTGAAGAAGACATCAGGTTCGCTCTCTCCTGGCATGCCTTCTTCATGAGCAGACGGGTTCCCGGGTATAACGCCCGGAAACCCGTCCGCAAAATGTGCGCGGGGACGAACATCCCCAGGATGACGGCCAACCCGGTTTATGTACGCAAACTAAATACAGGAGGGATGGATCATGCCGGAAGACGTCAAAGTCGGTTGCGCCCGACCAACCGGGGGTCCGGTGGGTGAAAAGATCACGGAATCCGCTGTAAAAGCGGAAGCGGCAGGGCACGCCTTTCAAATCGTGAAGATCGGTAAAAAGGCGCCGGATTTTGCCGCCCCGGGCTACCTCTCCGGAAATTTCATTTCCGTTCAGCTTTCCGAGTACCTCGGAAAATGGGTCCTGCTTTGTTTTTATCCGGGGGACTTCACCTTCGTCTGAGCGACGGAGCTTTCGGCAGTTGCCGAAAAATACGATACGTTCCGCGATCTCGGCGTCGTGATTCTGTCAATGAGCATCGATAGCGTATTTGTTCACAAGATGTGGAACGACCATGAACTGACCCGGATGGTTGATGGCGGCATTCCGTTTCCGATGCTGTCGGACGCAGGCGGTCGGGTGGGCAAGGTTTACGGCGTCTTTGACGAAGATGCGGGTGTGGAAACACGTGGCCGATTCCTCATCGATCCGGACGGGGTCGTGCAGGGGTATGAAGTGCTGACGCCACCGGTGGGAAGAAGCGTCACGGAAAGTATCCGCCAGATCCAGGCATTTCAGCATGTCAGAAACAGCGGGGGC
>Ga0209347_1003880_pt1 | contig 16576 bp, 13 predicted proteins | sample AutmiccommuBRH23_FD_187382 | JGI IMG/M metagenome (GOLD analysis project Ga0209347, IMG submission 187382) | Deep subsurface microbial communities from Mt. Terri, Switzerland - Autotrophic microbial communities BRH/23 (SPAdes) (version 2) | ecosystem: Environmental > Aquatic > Deep subsurface >...
TTTACCGCTCCAAGAGGTCAGCCCCTCCTGAGTCAAGTGTCCTCTCCGCAGAAGTGTCGTAAGGTCGCCTTCGGCCACCTGCGGTGCAAATCATCGATCACGTAGGCATGGGAATGATGTCGGCCATAAGGCCAAGGCCACGGCTTCGTCGTCCAGGCCTAACCGGTCCTGCACCAGAACAACCGTGTTGACGTAAACCATAGCCCCGGCAGCGGCGACGGAGGCTGCGGGCATTGAACGGGTGGGCGCGCAGCTCACCCTGACGATGGGGGCCCGCAACCTCGCTCGACTGCTGGCAGCATGAGGCCGCGAGGTGACACCAGGCCGATCGGAAGGCCACAAGTCCCGGCATCCAGCGCCAACCTTGGCGCGATGCAAAGAACGCCGTTCAGGCAGATCAGCGCTCTGTTAGGCCCCGGCAATCGGGGCCGCCGCGGATGCGGCTGGCAGACGCTGGCCGCCTTGTACGCTGCGGTTTTGCCCGTCACCGGTTGGCATTAGCCGATCAGCCGCGCCAGGCCGAAGCAGATCTCCAGCAAGGAGATCTGCCGCGACTGATCGGCCGCCTGCCGAACCCGGGCCTCATCGCCACCGGTCTCTGCGAGCCCCGCCGCGGCGCGCCGTATACATTCGTCACCAATCAAGGCGGGCCTTGCCACCTTCAGGTGGAGAGCCTGCGCGATCTGACAGATGCAGAGCAGCTGGCGGACGCGGGGCTGGCGGCTCCTTGAGAGGTTGGCGGCCAGACCTCGCCGGACGGAACCATTACGCCGTCATGTCGACCTCGACATCCAGAAACGGCGCGTATTGCTGGGCACCGAAGATATCGGCATCCCCGGCGCTGCCTGAGGGGCGCAGCCGCAGGATGGTGAACTTGATCGCATAGGCCGGATCGTATTCGACGAAGTCGGTCAGGCGGGACTCGTCGATGTTTAGGATTTCGCAGACCGACCGCGGCGTCAGCGCCTTGGACCGCTTCACCAGCTCATAGGTGTCGCGTTCGCGGAAGATCACGTCGAAGGTGATCTTGTCGGTTCCGGCATTCTTTGAGCGGATGGTCTTGGCCAGCTCGGACAGAGGCTTGTGGGTGTTCATCATGCGCCTTCCCGGCCGACCATGGCCGTATGGGTGGGGAACAGTTCCAGCGGATCATCGACCGCCATCGTGTGATTGAGCGTCCAGCGATAGGCTGGGCTGGCGGCCAGGACTTCGTCGAGCACGAAGGAAACACCGCCGGCGGTGCCCTTCACATCGGGCAGGCGGGCGTAGAACAGCTGGCGGGTGCCGGTCATCGTCACCTCTTCGGCCATTTCACGGGTCGGGGCGACGCCCTGCACCACGATGCACAGCTCATGCCCCGGCTTGTCCCTCAGCGGCTCCATGTCGCCCATCACCCCGTTGCGGCCAAAGACCGAATAGTGCAGCTCCCACCCGTCCGGGCCGAAGCGGTCCACAGTCTGCTGGCGGGCCCAGTCGATCACCGCATCCACATTGGCGATGGTATAGGGATCGCGGATCCCGGCCATGCCGACAAAGCGTTCGCCGACCTTGCCAGAGCCTTCCAGCTTGACCCGGAACTGCGGGGCCGGAACGAACTCCATCCCGGTGACGCGGGTGGTCTTTTCGCTAACCTGATCGTAGTGGCAATGGGTCATGTCCAGCAGACCCCCCGCCACATATTCGTGGAACGGGTTGGAGCGTTCGTACATCGCGTGCCCCGCCACCGAGGCGACGGTACAGCGCTGCTCGGGCGCCATCGCCGTCACCTCGACATGATCGGCGGTGATCTCCCCCAGCACGGTTTCCTTGGCACCGTAGGGTTCGGCACAGAAGGACGCACATTCCAGCACCTTGCCAAGGTAGTAGCTCTGCGCCTCGGGGTAGCCCTTGTGCAAGGCCGCCGCCGCAAAGATGGCGCTGTCCGAAGACCGCCCGCCAATGATCACGTCGCAGCCCTCTTCCAGCAGCTTGCGGAACGGGTGGACCCCGGCCATCGCCACAATGCGCGAGGTGGCATCGAGCTCTTCCTCGGTCAGGTCCTCGCGCGCGTCGAGCCCGGTGATCGCCGAGCCGCCGCGGATCTTGGCACGGACATAGTCATGGCTGACCTCGGAGTAGAACCAGCCGATGCGGAAGGGGGGCAGATCGTGCTTCGCGGCGAGGTCGCGGATGATCTGCACATACATGTCCACCCGGCTGTTGGTGCCGGTATCGCCCGCCGATCCGATCATCATCGGCACGCCGATCTTGCGCGCGGCCAGCAGCATTTCCTCCAGGTCATGTTCCTGCCAGGCCTTCGGGCTGGCGCAGGTATCGTGCCCCAGCGGCACCGGGCCGATATCGTCGCTGCCGGAATCGGCGGCGATGAAGTCCGGCTTGGCCGCCACCCCCAGATGGAAACTTCCGGTCTTGAGAGGTGCAAATCCGAGATGCCCGTTCGGACAGATGATCTTGAGCGACGCCATGATTGCCTCGTTGTGATGTCCTGCTGAGGGTTCTTATGCAGGTTTCGTGCCGTCTTAACGTCGGCCGCCAAAGCCCTGAAATCACGGGCGGATAATCTCGGGCCATCAGGAACCAGCAGGGCCCGCGCGGAAAAGACACGCAGCGGGGGGCGGTTCACGCGAGGAGGAGGGAGGGGCTGCGGCGTCAGCTGCGCGCAAAGCCAAGCTTGATCATCTGATGGCGCAGGGCGTGGCGGCTGAGCTTGAGCATGTCCGCAGCGCCCTGGGCATTGCCCTGCGCACGCTCCAGCGCGGTTTCGATCAGCCGGCGCTGATAGGCCTCGGTCAGCACATGGAAGCCGCTGTCGATATCCGCGGGCGCGGGCGGCACCGCGGCCAGCCCGGACCGCACCGTGCGCAAGATCCGGTCCGGCAGGTGGTGGGGAAGGATCACGTCATCATCTTCCAGGATGAAGATCCGCTCCAGCAGGTTTTCGAGCTCGCGGACATTGCCCGGCCAGGGATAGGCCAGGAAGATCCGCTCGGCCTCGGGATCGAGGCCCTTGATGTTCCGGTGATAGAGCGCGTTGTAGCGGCCGATGAAATGGCGCACCAGGGTCAGCACGTCGCTGCCGCGCTCGCGCAGCGCCGGGATGTTCAGCGCCACGACCTGCAGCCGGTAGTAGAGATCCTCGCGGAACTTCCCCGCCGCCACCTCGGACAGCAGCACCTTGTTCGTCGCCGCGATGAAGCGCACGTCGACCGAGGTGGCCTTGACTGCGCCCACCCTGCGGAACTGCTGGGTGTCGAGCAGGCTGAGCAGCTTGGCCTGAAGGGTCAAGTCCATCTCGCGGATCTCGTCCAGAAAGATGGAGCCCTGGTTCGCGGCCTCGACCAGCCCGACCTTGCGGTCCACGGCGCCGGTGAAGGCGCCCTTTTCATGGCCGAACAGCTCTGACTCCATCAGGCTGGTCGGGATCGCGGCGCAGTTGATGTCCATGAACTCGCGTGCCGCGCGCGCAGAAGCTCGGTGGATCATCCGCGCCACCAGTCCCTTGCCGGTGCCGGTTTCGCCGTAGATCAACACGGTCCGCGCCGGGCTGGCCGCCACACGCTCTATCAGCCGGCGCAGCGACAGGATGCTGGCATGGTCGCCGACAAGTTCGTGCTTGTAGTCTGCCATTGCTGCGCCCATTGCCGCCCCGCCTTACTCGGCCAGCGGAACAGAGCGCCAGGTGCCATTGCAGGGGTTTCCGGCGCAGGCTAGCAGCCCCGGTGCCCGACAGGAATAGACCACAGAGGCGATGGTGCAGCTGCCGTCATCCGCCCCGTGCTGGCAGATCGGCGCGCCGCCCTCCGGGTGGGTGGCCATCAGCGCCTGCGCATCGCGAACAGGCCAGGCGCGCCCCGGCAGCGTTGCCGCAAGATGGCCAAAGCGCTGTTGCGAGTTTCCGGCGATGCAATCGCCCTCGGGGACCAGCGTATCGGCTGCCAGCGCCGGGCTGACAAAATGGTTGGTGCGCCAGACCGGGCTCGCCGTTGCAACCTGCGGCCCTGCCGCGCCAAGCTCTACCGCGGCAACCGCGCCGCCTGCATCGGCCATCACCAGCGTGCCGCCTCCGGCATGGGGCGCAGCGCGGATCAGCGCCAGCGCCTCCGCAACGGTTGCGCAGCGGGCCAGCAGGCGGGTCATCAGGAAGTAGCGCAGCCACCCGACACGGTGATGCCGCACCGGAACCTGGGTATCGGCCAGTGCAAACCCCCGGGCATTCATGCCGCTGGAATAGGCACCGGGGCTACCAAGGCTGCCAAGGCAGATCATCGCGCCGGTTTCCACATCGGGGCCGGCATGGCGGGCGACCGTCTGCCCCCCAAGCTGCAGCCCAGACAGATCGCGGTTCTTCACCACCAGCGGTCCCGAGGGGCCGTCTGCAACTGCCCAGGCACTGCATCCATCCTCGATCCGGCCACCGCCTTTCAGATCGCGCAGCGTGCCAAGATGCAGGTGCAGGAACAGCTCTGCCGCATCCAGGCCGAAGCCGGCGGCGATGCCCTCCAGCTCGGCCATCCCCTCGGGGTCCGCAGCCGTTTGAAAGGCGTGCTGCGCTGCGACATAGGCCAGCGCATTGCTGTCGATGACGCCCTCTGCCCGCGCTTTGGCCACCCGGCCAAGCGTGGCGGAACGGACGGCCTCTGCCGAGGCAGCCCCCGCCTGCTGCACCCCGCGGTCGCGCGCCGTACCGCTAAGGGCCAGTTCGATGAACGCGGTCATGCGGCGCCGTCCTCCAGCAACGAGATGTCCTCGCCCAGCCGGTGACAGGCCGCGATATGGCCCTCGCCGACCGTCTCGCGCAGCGGAGCGGTGGTGCGGCAGATGTCCAGCGCCAGCGGGCAGCGGGTGTGGAACTTGCAGCCTGCGGGAGGATGCAGCGGCGAAGGCAGATCTCCGGTCAGGCGGATCCGCGCCCGGCGCCCGCTTGCCTCGACCTCGGGCACCGCCGACATCAGGCTTTGGGTATAGGGATGGCGCGGGCGGGCCAGGATCGCCTCAACCGGCCCCATCTCCACGATCTCGCCCAGATACATTACCGCAACCCGGTCGGCCAGATAGCCGATGACCGAGATGTCATGGCTGATGAACAGATAGGTCAGCCCCATCTCGCGCTTCAGCTCCAGCAGCAGGGCGATGATCTGCGCCTGGATCGAGACGTCCAGCGCCGAGACCGGCTCGTCGCAGACGATGAATTCGGGGTTGGACACCAGCGCCCGGGCAATGCCGATCCGCTGCCGCTGACCGCCCGAGAACTGGTGGGGATACCGGTCAAGCTGGTTCGCCTTCAGGCCCACCCTCTCGCAGATGCGGGCGGTGATGGCGCGGGCCTCGTCTTCCGAGGCGGCAAGCCCGTGAAGCCGCAGCGGCAGGCCGACGATCTGCGCCACCGTCCTGCGGGGGTTGAGGCTGGCATAGGGGTCCTGGAAGATGATCTGCATCCGCCGCCGCAGCGCCTTGAGCGCCGGGGCGTCAAGGGCGGTGACCTCGCTGCCGTCAAAATGCACGCGCCCGGCGGTGGGTTCGTGCAGCCGCAGGATGGCGCGGCCAAGGGTGGACTTGCCGCAACCGCTTTCGCCGATCAGGCCAAGGATCTCACCCCGTTCGACCGAAAAACTGACATCGTTGACGGCCCGCACCACGGTATGCGGCGCGCCTGTCAGTCGGCCGATCAGGCCGCGGCGGCCCTCATAGTGCTTTGACAGGGAGTCGACTTTCAGAAGCGTCTTCATTCCACGGGCTCCCCGCTCAGGATGCAGCGGACGCGCCGGTTCGGGCCGGCGGACCGCATCGCCACAGGCGCAAGGCAGGCGTCGCGGTGCAGCGGGCAGCGCGAGTAGAACCGGCATTGCGGCGGCAGGCCGATCAGGTCGGGCACCTGGCCCTCGATCGGCTGGATGGGCTGGCCCCGCAGCGCCGGGCGCGGGATCGAGGCCAGCAGGCCGCGGGTATAGGGATGTTGCGGCTGCGCGATCACCTCGGCCGTCGGGCCTTCCTCGACGACCTGACCAGCATACATCACCATCACCCGGTCACAATGCTCGGCCACAACGCCCAGATCGTGGGTGATCAGCACCACGCTCATCCCCAGCCGGGCGCGGATTTCGGTGATCAGCTCCAGCACTTGCGCCTGAATCGTCACGTCCAGCGCCGTGGTCGGCTCATCGGCGATCAGCAGCTTGGGCCGGCAGGCCAGCGCGATCGCGATCATGATCCGCTGCCGCATCCCGCCCGAAAATTCGTGCGGATACTGCCGCAGCCGGCTTTCGGCCGAGGGAATGCCGACCAGCCCCAGCATCTCGGCCGACTTGTCGCGGATCGCGCGCGCGCGGGCTGCGCCTCGACGGGGCAGCGTGTCGTCATGCGCGTCGAAGACCTCGGCGATCTGCTCGCCCACGGTCAGCGCCGGATTGAGGGCGGTCAGTGCGTCCTGCATCGTCATGGCGATGTCCTTGCCGCGGACGGCGCGCATCTGCTTGGGGGTCAATCCCCGCAGGTCGCAGCCGTCCAGCAAGATGGTGCCTGCCTCGATCCGGCCGGGGGATTTCACCAGACCCATGACCGACGCAAAGGTGACGCTCTTGCCCGATCCGCTTTCGCCGACGATGCCAAGGCATTCGCCGCGCTGGACGCTGACATCGACCCCGTCCACGGCGCAAACGGTGCCGGCGCGGGTTTCGAACACCGTGCGCAGACCGCGCACATCAAGAAGGGGTTGGCTCATTCCTGGAACCTCGGGTCGAAGGCGTCCCGCAGCCCCTGGCTGGCGACATTGATGGCCAGCACCAGCAGCAGGATGGCAAGGCCCGGGAAGGTGGAGACCCACCACGCCTCGAGGATGAAGGCGCGGCCATCCGCGACCATCGACCCCCAGGAGGCGGTCGGCGGCTGCACCCCGAGGCCGAGGAACGACAGCGAGGCTTCGAGGATGATCACATGCGCCATGCGGATCGTGGACACCACGATCACCGGCGACAGGATGTTGGGCAGGATCTCCCGCAGCATGATGTGCCAGTGCGAGGCGCCGAGGGCGCGCGCCGCTTCGACATATTCCAGCTCGCGCGTGACCAGCGTTTCGCCTCGCACCACGCGGCAGGGGATGACCCACTCCTTGTAGGCCAGCGCCAGGATGATGTTCCACAGGCCGGGGCCCATCATCGCCATCAGCCCGATCGCAAAGATCAGATAGGGAAAGCCCAGCAGGATATCGACGATGCGCGAGATCACCACATCGACCCAGCCGCGCAGGTAGCCCGAGGCAAGCCCGGCAAGGATGCCGATGCTGGTGGCGACCAGGATCACCGCCGTTCCGATGAAGATGGAGATGCGGGCGCCGTAGATGATCCGGGACAGGATGTCCCGTCCCAGGGCGTCGCAGCCAAGAGCGTAGGACCATTCGCCGCCGGGCAGCCAGGCGGGCGGCTGCATCCGGCGGAAGAGGTCGGTCTCGTTCGGATCGTGCGGCGCGACGAAGGGCGCAAGGACGGCCATCAGCACGAAGAGCACCACCACCACCGCGCTGGCCATCGCCAGCCGGTTGGCGGCGAAGGTGGCAAGGTTGCGGTGGAAGATGGACTCGGCCTTTTGCGGCGCCTCTGGCACCAGCAGGGCGGGGGCGGGCGGGGCGCTCACAGCTTCACCCGCGGGTTGAGGGCGGTGTAGAGCAGGTCCGCCGCGAAGTTCAGCAGGACATAGGTCACCGCGTAGAACAGCACCGCGGCCTGAACCAGGGGATAGTTGCGCAAGAAGATGCTCTCGACGACCAGACGGCCAAGGCCGGGCCAGCCGAACACGGTTTCGACGATCATGTTGCCCCCCAGCAGGCTGCCGGTTTCGATGGCGGCGACCGAAACCGTCGGGATGAGCGCGTTTTTCAGCGCGTGGCGGAACAGCACCCGGCGCCGCGACAGGCCCTTGGCCTCGGCGAAGGTGACGTAGTCCTGCCGCAGAACCTCCAGCATCGAGGTGCGGGTGACCCGCATCAGGATTGCGGTCATCGGCAGGCCCAGGGTGATGGCCGGCAGGATGATGTGCGACAGCGCGTCCCAGAAGGCGGACAGGTTGCCGCGCAGCAGCGTGTCGACCAGCAGGAAGCCGGTGATGGGGACGATCTCGCTGGAATAGCCGATGCGGCCCGAGACCGGCAGGATCTGCAGATGCACCGCGAACAGCATCATCAGCAAGATGCCGAACCAGAACCCCGGCAGCGACACCCCCAGAAGCGAGCCGACGGTGGCAAGCCGGTCCAGCACCGAGTTCTTGCGGATCGCAGCCAGCACTCCCAGCGGGATCGCTGTCGCCAGCGCCACGATCAGCGCCACAAGGCTCAGCTCGATCGTGGCAGGCAGGCGCTCGGCGATCACGTCGGCCACCGGGCGCCGGTGATAGAAGCTTTCGCCGAAGTCCCCCCGCACCGCGTCGGTGACGAACAGGAAGAACCGTTCGTGTATCGGCCGGTCCAGCCCCAGGTCGCGGCGCAAGGCCGCTTCCTGTTCGGGCGTCACCGACTGGTCGCCGATCATGATCTGCACCGGGTCGCCGGGCGTCAGCGCCATCATCGCAAAGACGATGAGGCTGACACCCAGCAGAACGGGCAAGAGTTGCAAGATACGCTCTAAGAGCTTGCCCAGGCTCATGTCCGTTCCCCCCGGCTACAGATCATTCGACGCAGGCGTCATGCAGGTTGATGCGGCTGTCGGCGCTCGGCGTCCAGCCAGACAGGCGCTTAGACACGCCGTAGATGTCCTGCGGCACCCAGAGATAGACGTAGGGGGCGTCAGCGTTCACAATCAGCTCTGCCTCGCGGTACATCGCCGCGCGCGCCTCGGCGTCCATCTCGACGGCGGCTGCATCGAGGATCTTGTCCAGCTCGGGGTTGGCATAGCCGGCCGAGTTGCCCCGGTCATGGCTGCGATGGGTCGGGGTGAAGATGTCGAACGGGTCCAGCGAGCCGTTCCCCCAGCTGGTGAAGTACATGTCGCCCGACTTCGGCTCGCCCTCGGTGCGCCATTTCTCGGTCAGCTGCGCGCTTTCGCCCACCGCAACCCGGGTGCGGATGCCGGCCTTGGTCAGCAGCGAGGCGACCGCCTCGGCGGTGTCCTTGAACGCGCCCTCCACATCCATCGTCACGTCGATGCCATCGGGGAAGCCAGCCTCGGCGAGCAGCGCCGCCGCCTTCTCCGGATCATACTCATAGGCCGGCAGCTCGCTGGCGCCGAAGGCGTCGGGCGACAGGATGCCGTCGATCGAGGCGGCGTTGCCGGCCAGGATCTTGTCGATGATCAGCTGCTTGTCGATGGCATGGGCCGCGGCCTGCCGCACCTTGGGATCATCGAAGATCTCGCCTTCCATGTTCATCGCGATGAAGAAGCTGCGGGTGCCGTTCACCGTCAGCACATCGGTATCCGGGGCGTTCTTCACCTGCGCCACCGAAAACGCCGGCAGGTCGTTGATGATATCGACGTCCCCGGCCAGCAGCGCCGCAACGCGCGAGGCGCTTTCGGGGATGACCTTGAAGATCACCCGGTCCACGCAGGCCGGGCCCACCGGCGCGATGTCGGTTGCGCCGCCGTAGTAATCGTCGAAACGCTCCATGATGATCGCGTCGCCCTTGCGCCACTCGACCAGCTTGAACGGCCCGGTGCCGTTCACTTCGGTCGCCAGCCCGGCAGTGCCGACCCGTTCCACGAAGGCCTTGGACACGATCTGCTGGTTCGGCAGCATCGCCGGCAGGATCGGCCAGGGCTCCTTGAGCGTGATGCGGACCGTGGTCCCGTCGATCACCTCGACCTTGTCCACCGGCCCCATCAGGCCCTGCCGCGGGCTGGTTTGCCCGTCGCCCATCGCGCCATCGACCGTGATCCGGTCGAGCGAGAACTTCACGTCCTCTGCCGTCATCTCGGTGCCATCGTGGAACTTGATGCCTTCACGGATCTTGAAGTCGTATTCGGTGGGCGAGACCTGGGTCATCGATTCCGCGATCTCCGGCACCACCTGCATGTTGGCATCTCGGGTGACGATGCCGTCATACAGGTTGCGGATGATCGTCTCGGTCTCGCGCTTGCGGTGGTTGGCCGGATCGAGGGTGTCGGCGTCGAGCGTGAAGCCGACGGTCAGGTCCTTGGCCTCGGCGACCGGCATCGCGGCACAAAGCGCGACCGTCGATGCCAGGGCAATTCGGTGAAGTCTTGTCATCCGTAGTCTCCCTATTGGTGCACGCTCTGCGCGCCTGTGTCTCGTTGAAGCGGACACCCTGACTTATGCTGAAATCGTGCCAGCCACGGCCTGCGGCGCGCCGACGCCTTTTTGGCCCTGTTCGCAGCGGATTACGCCAGACCTGCCCCTCGCTGTCCGGCAGAGCAAGCGCCGCCGCGCAGATTTCACGCAAGATGCGCGGCCTGCGCGCCCCGCACCGCGGCCCGATTGGTATGGCCTTACGTGCCCGGGGCCTGCCGCACCAGCGCGCGGCGACGCGCGGCGGCGGGAAGCTTCAGCATCTCGCGATACTTCACGACAGTGCGCCGTGCCAATGTGACACCTTGAGCCTGGAAATGCGCCGCTATCGCCGCGTCGCTCAGCGGCGCCTCGGGCCGCTCGGCCGCGATCAGCGCGGCAATCTGGTGGCGGACCGAGGCGGCCGAAATCCCGCCGCCGCCGGTCCGCGGCAAGGCATTGCTGAACAGGTCGCGCAGCAAGAACCCCCGCCCCGGCGCCGAGACCAGCAGCCCCGCCGTCACCCGGCTTATCGTGGTCTCATGCACGCCCACGGACGCGGCGACCGAGCCGAAGGACATCGGCACCAGATCGACCGGGCCACCCTCCAGATAGGCCAGCTGAAGCCGCACGACCTCTTGCCCCACTTTCAGCGTGGTCGCATTGCGCCGGTCCACCGCGCTGTGCAGCCATTCGGCGGCACGCCGGCTTTCGGCGCTGGCCTCCGGGCCGGCCGGATCTTGTACCACCAGCCCCGGTAAGGTGGACCGGTTCAGCTCGATCACCCAGCCCGACGGGCAGCGCCGCAAGATCATGTCCGGCTCGACGGCCTGCGGCGGCGCGGGATCGAAGCTTGCGCCCGGCTTCGGGTTCAGCCGCCGGATTGCCAGAAGGATGTCGTGGACATCCGCCTCGGATAGCGCACAGAGCGTCGCCAACCCTGCCAGATCGCCCTTTGCCAGCATCGGCAGGTTCTGCAGGACAATGGCGAAGGCTGGCGTCATCAACCCCTGATCGACGGCCTGCAAGCTCAGGCATTCCGCCAGCGAGCGTGCAAACAATCCGGCCGGCTCCACCTGCTGCAGCCGTGCCAGCACAGCTTCGGCGTCTTGCAGCGGCACGCCGCAGCCCCCCGCAATGCTGGCAATTGGCAAGCCCAGCCAGCCCGTCGGCTCCAGCGCCTCGGCAAAGCAGAGTGCCAGCCGACGCTGGTCCTCGTCGCGGAACATCATGCCGATCTGCCTGCAGACATGGTCGTGCAGCCCCGGAGCGCCGGCCGCGGCCTGCTCGACCGAGATCTGGCCCAGCCCGCGGGGTGGAGGCGGCAGCACCGGCGGCCGCGCCACCGCAGGCACTGTCCGCGTGTCCTGCCAGATCGACGCGATCTGCTGGACGGGGCTGGGCACGATCTGCACGAATGGGTTGTCACCCGCCAACCGTTCCAGTTCGCCCGAAAGCTCAGCATTGGTGCAGCGCAGCAGCCCGATCGCGGCGCGCAGGTCCTGCGTCATCGCCAGTGCGCGTGCAGGTTTGATCTCAAGGGCGGGCAAGCCAAGCATTCCGTCAGTTTGCGGCAGCGGAACACCGCGCGCAAGCCGCGGGAAGGGGCGGTAGTTCATCTCTTTTTCGGTTTCGACCCTTGGAACAACCCGCAGTCGATCAGGATATCTCCGTGATCGGTTTCCAGCCGGAAACAGAGCCTGTCACCGAACGGGCGGCGCCGTGAAACGTCAGGCGGGGATGGGGCATGGTGTCGTCCTGTCATTCTTTTGGTGTCAAACCCGAGGCTGCAACACATGCTATTGACGGGACCCATGGCTCACGGCTGCGCCTTCTGCGATCAGGTCGCTGGGGTGCAGGATCACTTGATCCCCGGCCGCGACCCCGGAATGCACTTGTGCGAAGCTCTCATTGCGCTCGCCCAAGGTGATGATCCGCAGCCGCGCGCGCCCGTCCTGCACCACGTAGGTTGCCCAGTCAGACCCGTCGCGGAACAGGGCGCCGACCGGAATCGTCAACACGGCGTCGCCCTTCCACAGGGTGATATGGGCAATGACGCGGAACCCGTGGCCCAGAAGCTGCCAGTCCTTCGGATCGCCGCGCAGGTTCAGAATCACCATGACCCGCTGCTCATCAATCCCAAGCGCCGAAACCTTGGTTGTGGCCGAAGGCTCGATGCGCTCGACCCGTGCTGCGATGGGCGCGCCGCCCCAGCCGGTGATCAGCGCCTCTGCCCCCTCGCGCACCCGTACGGCATCGCGTGACAACAGATCCACCGCGATCTCGAGATTCCCGGGATTGCCGATTTCCATGATCGGGGTCCCGGGCTGCACCACCTGCTCGTTCTCGGTCAGCACCCGCAACACCCTCCCCGAAACCGGGGCGATGATGTCGACACAACAGGCGTCGGCACCGTAGGGATCGCTGGTGCCAAGAACGGCCTCGGCGCTTTCCAACTCGCGTTCGCGCACGGCGAGATTGGCCTTGGCGCTGTCAAGGGCGGCCCGGGCGGTTCGCTGTTCCAGAATGGCGGTGTCCAGCACCCGCTGAGAGATGGCCGACCGTCCAAAAAGCGCGCGGGACCGTTCCGCGTCTGCGGTCCTGAACTCAAGCGCGGCCTCGGCTTGTGTCACTTGGGCCACAGCCAGATCCACTGCGGACTTTGCCGCAGATCTGGTCGCCTCTGCCACGCTGCGCGCGCGTGCATCCAGCAGCGCCGGGGCCGCCGGGCCGATCACCGCCACCACGGTTTCTTGCGCGACGACCGGGTCACCTGCGTGCAGATCAATCCGCCGCAGTTTTCCGCCGATCGTGGCCGAGATGGTAAACACCTCGCGGATGCGCGCCTCGCCCTCCTCGGCCACCGCAACCTCGAGGGTGCGCGGCGCAATGTCGGCAACCTCGACCTCGACCGGCCGGGGCAGGAAGGCCCAGACGACCCCTGCAAGCAGGGCCAGAGCAGCAATCGCAAGGATCAGGCGGCGCATGGTTCATTCCCTCGTTTTCAGAACCTCGACCATGTCGAGGCTGTTGATCCGTCCACGGATCGCCCAGGCAGAGGCCAGCGCGGCGGCACAGACGACCAGGCTGGCCGTCACATAGACCTCGGGCCCGATCACGAACGGCACGCGGTAAAGATCGGACGAAAATGCCTGCACCATTCCAAACGCGATGACATAGCCGAAAAGCCAGCCAAAGGGTTGTGCCAGCAGGACAATCGTGGCCAATTCACCAAAAAGGATGCCCGACACCTCGCCACGGGTGAAGCCCAGAACCCGCAGGCTGGCCAGCTCTCGCCCCTGTTCAGACAGGGCGATGCGGGAAAAGTTGTAGACCACCCCAACGGCGATGATCGCCGCCAGCCCGACATAGACGGTGATCATCACCGTGATGTTTTCGGCCAGCGTTTCCTTGAAACGCGCCACGGTCAGGGCGGTCACCGCCACAAAGCCGGTCTTAGGTGTGGCCTTTGCGGCGGCATAGAAGGCATCCTGCTGGGACTCGTCTATCTGCAAGGCAACCCCCGAGATCACCGCCCCTTCGCCCGCGGCGCGGTTCAGCGCGGCAATCTCCATCGTCGCGCCAAGGCCGACATAGCCCAACGACAAGCCGCTGACCGGCAACGTCACGGTGTTGCGTGCCCCCTCAAGAAACTCGACGGTGACGCGGTCGCCAGGGCGGACCTCCAAGGCTTCGGCCAGGGCTTCAGACAGGATCAGCCCCGCCTCGGGCATCGCCATCGGTCGCAGATCGGGGGCCAGCACGCGCGACAACACGGGCGCTTCCGGCTTGCCCATGATCGACAGCTTGCGCGACAGGGCGCGGTGGCTGATCCGGGCAGCCACCGCGCGAAACGGCTCTGCCGCCATAACGCCGGGCATCTGACGGGCGGCAAACAGCGCGCGAGCCGGCTCGGCGGCCCCGAAAGCGACCAGCGCGTCATGCCGTTCGGCACGGGTAAAGGTGACGTCGATCATGTGGTTGATCGACCCGAACGACCAGAGCGAAGCCACAAGGATCGCCACCGCCATGGCAACGCCAAACATGCCGGACGCGGTCCGCAGCGGCCAGCGGAACAGATGCCGCGCCACCATCACCCCGGTCTGTCGCAAGGCGAACAGCCGGCGGAGGCCCGCCATACGCGCCCGGTAGGCGGCTGGTGCGGGCGGTGACATCGCCACGGCAGGCGGCAAGGCCACGGCAACACGTACGGCAAACAAGGCCCCGGTCACTGCTGCCGCCACGGTAAAGCCAGCGGCCAGCCCGTAGATCTGCGGATCGCGGGTGAAGATCAGGAATGGGAATGAAAAGAAGCGGACGTATAGCTGCGCAAGACCGGCCCCAAGCCAGCTTCCCGCGGCGACGCCAATCACGATGCCAAGCAACGCGATGGCCAGCACGAATTCCACATAGTGCTGCGCGATAGCTCGCGAAGAATAGCCGATGGCCTTCAAGAGCCCGATCTGCTCGCGCTCCAGCGTGATGAGGCGTGAAAGGGTGATGTTGACCAGCATCGCCGCGACCATGAGGAAGATCGGCGGCAGGACCTTGACCATCGCCCTCAGCTGTTTCAACTCGGCATCCAGAAAGGCGTGCGAGATCTGATCTTCTCGCGCCACCGCCCCTGATCCGCCGTAAGGCGCAGTCAGTCGGTCAAGCGCCTCGATTGCGCGGTCGACCGACGCCCCCGGCGCCAGCTTGAGCACGACATTCGAGAATGCACCTTCCAGATCAAAGGCTGCCTCAAGCGCTGGGCGCGGCAGCCAGGCGATTCCAAAGCGGCGCGGGTCGGGCATCATCTCGCCAGGTCCCAGCGCATAGATGAACTCCGGCGACAGGGCGATGCCGGTCACCACCAGTTCGCGCCGCTGCCCGTTCATGAGCACAGCCAATCGAGCCCCGGGGCGCAGCCGGTGGGCAGCCGCAAATCCCTCCGACACCACCACCTCATGGGCCGATTGTGGATCTGGCAATCGGCCCAGGCGCAAGTGCAACAGGTTCAACCCCCGGTCGGCATTCTCGGGCAGCGAGACCATGAACAGCGTTCCCGGCTCGGCCATGGTCGGCAGGTCGAGCAGGGCCAGCTTCGCGATCCTGGCTTCGGCGGCCAGAACGTTGTCAATCTCGCGGATATCGCCCAGCAGAGCGCGGGGTGCCCGCGTCACATCGGCAAAGACATCGGCGAAACGATAGTCGTCATAATACCGGGCCCGCGTTTCATGCAGCGAGGAATACGCCCCGTTGCCAAGGATCAGCGTCGCCACCCCGGCCGCCAGGACAAGCGCAATTGCCAGCACCTGCGCCCAAAGGCGGCGCAGATCGCGCAAGACCTTCCGTCGTAGCGGTGAGATCACCATGAGACCTCCGCCGGGCTTTTCTTGGTGGCGTTGGTGGTTTCTTCGACGATCCTGCCATCGGCAAAGCGCAAGACCCGGTCGGCGATGTCCCGGATGGCCGCATTGTGGGTGATGACCAGCGTGGTCGCGCCCACGCTGCGGTTCACCTCGGCCAGCGCCTCGAGCACCTTGATGCCCGTGGCAGAATCAAGCGCGCCCGTCGGCTCGTCGCACAACAATACTTCGGGATTCTTGGCGATGGCCCGGGCAATCGCCACCCGCTGCTGCTCGCCGCCCGACAGCTGCGCCGGAAAATGGTCGCGGCGGTCTGTCAGGCCCACCAGCGCCAAGGCGTCGTCGGGCGACATCGGATTGCGGGCAATCTCGGTCACCAGCGCCACGTTTTCACGCGCGGTCAGGCTGGGCACCAGATTGTAGAACTGAAAGACAAAGCCGACGTGATCGCGCCGGTATTGCGTCAGCCCCCGCTCATCCAGCGCGGTCAACTGATGATCTCCGAACCAGGCTTCCCCCGCAGTTGCCGTATCGAGCCCGCCGACAATGTTCAGGAAAGTCGATTTGCCTGACCCGGACGGGCCGAGGATGACGATGAATTCACCCCGCGCCGCGCGAAAATCCACCCCCCGCAGGGCGTGCACTTCCTGCGCACCACTTCGATAGACCTTGGTCAGGCCCTCGGTTCGAAAGATGGTATTTGACATGGCCACCTTCCTGCACCGCCCTCGCTCACGGAAATCTATCATGCCTCATCCGCGTCATCCTTGACGAGTGTCAAACAAAGCCCACGAACTGATGCGAGGCGCAGCACTGTCGCGGGCGCCTCGGGCATTCTCTGGGCAGATGCTCGATGCAGGAGCCGATGCCCTTCACCTCCTTCCTTGCCGCCGGCTCTGTTGCACATATCGCGTGAGGGATTCATCTTGTGAATCCAGCGTCGTAGCTGGACGGCATGAGCAGACCCACACCCCCCGCTTACAGGACCAGGAACTGGCCCGCCTATGACGAAGCGCTGA
>Ga0209347_1003882_pt1 | contig 16565 bp, 16 predicted proteins | sample AutmiccommuBRH23_FD_187382 | JGI IMG/M metagenome (GOLD analysis project Ga0209347, IMG submission 187382) | Deep subsurface microbial communities from Mt. Terri, Switzerland - Autotrophic microbial communities BRH/23 (SPAdes) (version 2) | ecosystem: Environmental > Aquatic > Deep subsurface >...
CGTGGCCGTGCGGCTGAACAACGATGAGCGGGTCGCGGCCTACGTGGTGGAGTCGGAGAATTTCGAATCGATCCACAACCACTCGGCCTACGCCATGATCGAACACGACAAGGAAGCCGCGGCGCGCTGAGCGCGTCCGCCTCAATGGGTCTGGCGCAGCACCATGGCGCCGCCGGAGCGCTCGATCTTCAGGCGCCCGAGGAAACTCATTCCCAGGAGCACCTGCTCGGGGTGCTCACCCTCGATCACCAGCGCGGCGACGTTGCGCAGCCGCACGTCGCCTACCTGCACCCGATCCAGAGTGACGCCGAAGGCCGGCACCACCCCCGAGGCGGTGCTCACCCGACTGGGTCTCCCCGTGAGCAGGTAATCGATGCCCAGGCGGCGGGCCTCGCTGGAGTTCATGGCGACGGCGCTCGCGCCGGTGTCCACCAGGAATCGCACCGGTAGACCGTTGATGCTGCCCACGGTCATGTACATGCCGGCGCCGTCGGGCCAAATCTGCACCACCGATGCCCGGGGCGGTGCATAGCTGCCGGCCACGGCCGTGCCCAGCGCGTAGGTACGCCGCTCACCGTCGACCTCGATCAGCGCCCCCTCGCTGTCGGAGCGCACCAGCAGCACCCCGCCCGCGGTGCGCTCCCCGGCACGCAACAGCTGGCGCTGGCCGTCCACGCTGACCACCGCCCGATCCTTGAACAGAGCATGGACCACGATGCGTTCCGCGCCGCGGACAGGTCCCGCCGCCAGCACCAGCGCCAGGACCACCAGGAGTCCCAGCGCCGTCCGGCGGCGCCGTTCAGCGGTGGATGCGATAGCGCTCACCGCTGTCCTCGAGCAGGTCAATGGCCACCCGATCCGCGCTCCAACCATGCACTTTGTCGTGGGCCTCGATGTAGACGGTGCGAATCGAAGAGGGGATCTCCAAGCCGGTCAGACTGCGGGTGAAGGGCTGCTCGTCGACGTGGGGATGCCACAGCTCACGGGTGCCGAGCACCGTTCCTGCGCCGTCGACCACGCGCCAGGCGTCGGCGTAGTGATCCCAACCACTGTCCGCGTGGGCGAGGGTCACGTCGGCGCGCCACGCCCGGTCCTCGAAGGTCAGCACCACCTGGCGGATAGACACCTCGTCGGCCGCCGCGACACCGGTGCACAGCGCGAGGATCAGGGTCAGAGTCAGGGCTGTCGATCGCATCATAAGCACGCCTTCCTGTTCGCCCGCCTCACCAGGGGGCGTACTGCACCAGTAGCTGCAGACAGGCCCAAGCGTACATGCCCGCCGCCACATCATCGAACATGATGCCCACGCCGCCGCGCACCCGGCGGTCGATCCAGCGCGCCGGCCAGGGCTTGAAGACGTCGAACACCCGAAACAAGAAAAATCCCGCCAACACCGTCCACCAACTCAGGGGTACCGCCGCCATGGTGATCAGGTAGCCGACGAACTCGTCCCACACGATGCCGCTGTGATCGTGCACGCCCAGATCCCGGGCCGTGCGCCCACACACCCACACACCGGCGCCGAGGGCGAGCGCGACCGCGGCCAGATACCAGGCGAGCGGCAGCGGCGCGAGCACCAGGACCAGGGGAATGGCGGCCGCGGTGCCCGCGGTACCGGGTGCGTAGGGCGCGGCACCGGAGCCGAACCCGCAGGCCAGCAGGTGCACCGGATTGCGCCAGAAGCCCACCGGAAGAGAATTGCGGCGCAGGACGGAGACTACCATCGAAAGTGATCCCAGCCGCTGACCGGCAGCGTGCGCAGACTGCCATCGGGGGCCTCTGCCCGCAGACCCGGCTCGGGCTCGATTACGCCGATCACGGTGACCGGGAGCCCAAGCTCGCCCGCCCGCCGGCGCACCTCCGTCTCGCAGTGGGCCGGCAGGGTGAAACACAGCTCGTAGTCGTCGCCGCCTCGCAGGGCGCAGTCCAGCGCGGTGTCCGCGTCGGCCATGAGCCGGGCGGGGGCGGATATCGGGAGCTGTTTCAACTGCAGCGTCGCGCCGCAGCCGCTGCGCTCCAGAATGTGTCCGAGATCCGCCAGCAACCCATCGGATACGTCGATGGCCCCGTGAGCGAGCCCGCGCAGCGCGATCCCGAAGGCGTTGCGCGGTTCCGGGCGGTCCAGACGTCGCGCGAGAAAGGCCGCTGCGCTGGCCTCGGATCCGGCCGCGCTGCCCAGGCGCAGCGCCAGGGCCGCATCGCCCAAGGTCCCGGTGACCATGATCAAGTCTCCCGGTGTCGCCGCCGAGCGCAGCAGGGCGGCGCCGGCGGGCACCAGTCCCCAGGCCTGTATGGTGATGGTGAGCGGACCCGGCTGCAGCTCCACTGCGATCACTTCCAGGGGCGTGCGCTCGGCGAGCTGGCGCAACCCCTCGCCGAACCCCTCCAGCCATCCCGAGGGCAGCGTGCCAGGCAGGGACAGCACCAGGCTGGCCCAGCGAGGCTCGGCCCCCATGGCGGCGAGGTCGCTGAGATTCACCGCCAGGCTCTTGTGGCCAGCGCTTGCAGCACCGCGCGCCAGGGTGAAGTGCACGTCGCACACCAGGGTGTCGACGGTCACCACCACCTGCTGGCCCGCCGGCACTGAAAAGCCGCCTTGGTTGGCGTTCAGGCCGGACGATGCACTCAGGGAAGCGCCGAGCCCCGCCCGGACGGCGTGCACCCAGGTCGCCGCGACCTCAGCCACGGCTCCCGCGCCTTGGATAGGCGAGGGGCACGCTCAGCGCCCCGCGACCCGAACCTCGGCCGCCCGCGTCTGGCGGGCGAGCTTGTCCAGAACGCCGTTCACGTAGCGGTGGCTTTCGCTGGCGCCGAACGTCTTGGCCAGGGACACCGCCTCGTTGATCACCACCTTGTAAGGGATGTCGGGGCGTTGCTGCAGCTCGAACGCTCCGATGCGCAGAATCGCCCGCTCCACCGGATCCACTTCCGGCATGGTGCGCTCCATGTACGGCGTCAGCAGGCCATCCAGCTGCTCGACCACGGCGGGAACGCCATGGAGCAGGACCCGGAAGTACTCCGCATCGGCCTGCCGGAAGTCCTGCTCTTCGAGAAACTGCTTTTCGATGTCCGCCAGGCCGTGGTCGGACACCTGCCATTGATACAGCGCCTGCACGGCCAGGCGCCGGGCGCGCTTGCGCGCATGGGCAAGGTTCGGCCGGGTATCCCGGCGGCCATCGCTCACGTCAACCTTCCAGCCGTTTGCACAGGCTCACCATCTCGATGGCGGACATGGCCGCCTCGACGCCCTTGTTGCCCGCCTTGGCCCCGGCCCGCTCGATGGCCTGCTCGATGGTGTCCACGGTCAGCACACCGAAGGCCACGGGCACGCCGTACTGGACGGCGACGCCCGCAAGCCCCTTGGTGCACTCCCCGGCCACGTGTTCGAAGTGCGGAGTGCCGCCCCTGATCACCGCCCCCAGGGCGATGATGGCGTCGTACTGCTTTGATGCCGCCAGACGCTGGGCCACCAGTGGCATCTCGAAGGCGCCCGGCACGCGCACCAGGTGCAGATCCTCGTCGCGTGCCCCGTGGCGGCGCAGGGTGTCCACCGCACCCTCGACCAGGCGCTCGACGATGAAGTCGTTGAAGCGGGAGACCAGCAGCGCGAAGCGCCCATTGCGTACCTGCAGATCGCCTTCGATGGTCTTGAGCTTGGTCATCAGAATTCTCGTAGATTCTCGTCTGTGCGGAGGGCTGCGCGCGGTCAGTCGGGCTCGACGTACTCTACCACTTCAAGACCAAACCCCGACAGTCCGTGCATGATCTTGGGGGCGCTCAGCACGCGCATGCGCCGCACGCCAAGATCGGCGAGGATCTGCGCGCCAACGCCAAAGGTGCGCAGTTCCGCCTGTGCCGGCGCCCGCCGGGCGGCCACCCCCATGCCCAGCTGCAGGTTGCGAATGCGGCGCACCAGCTCGCGATTGTCCTCCGGTTTGCGCAACGCCACGATCACCCCCTGCCCCTCCCGCTGCACCCGCTGCATGGCGCGCCGCAGCGGCCAGCCGCAATCCTGGTCGCGGCTGCCCAGCAGATCGCAGAGCGTGCTCTGCAGGTGCACCCGCACCAATATCGGCTCCTCCGGAGACGGCTCGCCCAGCACCAGTGCCATGTGCAGCTCGTCATCGATGGTGTCGAGATAGCTGACCAGACGGAAGCGGCCGAACTCGGTCTCCAGCTGGCATTCGCCGGCGCGCTCGATGGTGGTCTCGTTCTCCACCCGGTAGCGGATCAGGTCGGCGATGGTGCCGATCCGCAAGCCATGGTCCCGGGCGAACACCTCCAGGTCCGGGCGCCGCGCCATGGTCCCGTCCTCGTTGAGGATCTCCACGATCACCGCCGCCGGCTCCAGACCCGCGAGGCGGGTGAGATCGCACCCCGCCTCCGTATGGCCGGCGCGGGTGAGAACACCACCGGGCTGGGCCATCAGGGGAAAGATGTGCCCCGGCTGCACCAGGTCGTCGGCGCTGGCGCCCGGCGCCACGGCAGCGCGCACCGTGGTGGCGCGATCGGCGGCCGAGATGCCGGTGGTCACCCCCGTGGCCGCTTCGATGGAGACGGTGAAGTTGGTGGCGTGCTTGGCGTAGTTGTCGGCCACCATCAGCGGCAGCCGCAGCTGCTCGCAGCGCTCGCGGGTCAGCGTCAGGCAGATCAGGCCGCGGCCGTAGCGGGCCATGAAATTGATGTCCTCGGGGCGCACCAGGGCCGCGGCCATGAGCAGATCGCCTTCGTTCTCGCGATCCTCGTCATCCATGATGACGACCATCTTGCCCTGGCGCAGGTCCTCGACGATCTCTTCGATACGATCCAGTGACATCGATCCAATCCGCTTCGAAAGGTTAAGTGCGGGGCGGCACAGAGCGTCGCCGGCACCGAGCCATCGGTCTATTCCGCCGCGAAACCGTGACGGGCGAGGAACTCGCGGGTGAGTCCCTGGCCCGCCTCCGCCGCGCCTTCTCCCAGAAGCAGCCGCTCCACATAGCGGGCGATGAGATCCACTTCGAGGTTCACGCGGCGCCCGGGCCGGAACGACGCCATGGTGGTTTCCTGCAGGGTAAAGGGCACCACGTTCAGATCGAACTCGGCGCCCGAGACGCCATTCACTGTGAGGCTCACGCCGTCGACACAGATGGAACCCTTCTCGGCAATGTAGCGAGCCAGGTCGGCGGGCGCGCGCAGCCGGAAACGCAGCGAGCGACTGTCCTCGCTGCGTTCGAGGACGGTGCCGATCCCGTCCACGTGGCCGCTGACCAGGTGACCGCCGAGGCGCGTGCTGGGAGTCAGGGCCTTCTCCAGGTTCACGGCGTCGCCCACGGCCAGATCGCCCAGCACCGTGCGGCGGAGGGTTTCGCCGGACACGTCGGCCCGGAAGCCATCCCCGGGCAGTTCCACGACGGTGAGGCATACGCCGCTGACGGCGATGCTGTCACCCAGAGACACGTCGCCGAGGTCCAGCCCGCCGGTGCGGATTCGCAGCCGCATATCGCCGTTGCTGCGCTCCAGGGCGGCGATCGCGCCGACGGCTTCGATGATCCCAGTGAACATGCGAGTGGTGAGTTGCAATCGTTGAGTGGCTAGGCAGTGCACCGTGGCTTGGCCGTGATGCGCCAATCGCTTCCCACGGCACGCACGTCCGTGATCTCGAGCCCGATGCGCTGGTCCATACGCTCCAGCCCTGGCAGGTGGAACAGCCCGCGGGCGCCGTCGCCCATCAGGTGCGGCGCCACGTACAGCAGCAGCTCGTCCACGAGCCCGGACCTGAGGAAAGCGCCGCTCAAGGTGGCGCCCGTCTCCACCAGCACCTCGTTGATGTGCTCCTCGGCCGCCAGGTACCGCAGCAATGCCCGCAGGTCCACGGCATCAGGCCCTTCGGGGAAGCGCAGCACCGCGGCGCCGGCAGCGGCCAGGCGCTGAGCCTGCTCCCGGTCCTCGGCCGCCGTGGCCACCAGGGTGCGCCCCGGCAAGCGCAACATGCGCGCATTTTCCTGGATACTCAGCCGGGGGTCCAGCACCACCCGAAGGGGCTGGCGCCAGCCCCCGTGGGGAGCCTCCACATCCGCCAGGCGTACGGTGAGGCTGGGATCGTCAGCGAGTACCGTGCCGAGTCCGCAGATGACGGCGCCGCTGCGGGCCCGCCAGCGGTGCACGTCAGCGCGGGCGGCGTCGCCGGTGATCCACTGGCTCTCGCCGGAGGCCATGGCCGTCCGGCCATCCAGGCTCATGGCGAGCTTGCAGCGCACCAGAGGACGGCCCTGGCCCATGCGCAGCACGAAGCCCGCGTTCAGGGCCTCGGCCGGCGCCGCCAGCAAACCGCAGCCGGTCGCGATCCCGGCCTGCTCGAGAGCCTGCAGGCCGCCCCCGGCCACGCGCGGATTGGGATCCGCCATGGCCACCACCACCCGGGCCACACCGGCGGCCATCAAGGCCGCGGTGCACGGTGGCGTGCGCCCATGGTGGCAGCAGGGCTCCAGGGTGACATAGGCCGTAGCGCCGCGGGCGCGCTCCCCGGCCTGCCGCAAGGCCAGGACCTCGGCGTGGGGCTCGCCGGCCCGCTCGTGCCAGGCCTCGCCCACCACCTCCCCGGCCGCGACCAGCACGCAGCCAACGCGGGGATTGGGCGCCGCAGTGTAGAGGCCCCGTTCCGCCAGGCGCAGGGCCCGGGCCATGTAGCTGCGATCCTCGGCGCTGAACTCCGGCTGGCCGCCTCCGGCGGTCATCGATCTCCGCCCTTGCCCGGCAGCAGCGGCAGCTGGTGCTTCTTGAGCTCGGGGTTGGGCGTCTGCTCCAGGCGCTCGATCTCCTCGCGAAAGGCGTTCACGTCCTGGAAGCTGCGGTACACCGAGGCGAAGCGCACGTACGCGACCTGGTCCAGGTCCCGCAGCTCGTTCATGACCCATTCGCCGATGGTGCGCGAGGCGATCTCGCGCTCTCCGGCAGTGATCAGCTCCCGCTTGACCCGGTCGATCGCCGCCTCGATCTGCTCGGTGTCGACGGGACGCTTCTCCAGGGCGCGCAGGAAACCCACCCGCAGCTTGTCTTCGCTGAAGTCCTCGCGCGCGCCGTCGGTCTTCACCACCCGCGGCATGCGCAGCTCCGCCAACTCGTAGGTCGTGAACCGCTCGCCGCAGGACAGACACTCCCGGCGCCGGCGCACCTGGTCACCTTCGCCGGCAAGGCGGGAATCCACCACTTTGGTGTCTTGGGCTCCGCAGAAGGGGCAGCGCATGTGAGTGGCTGTGGCGAGTGGCTGGTGGCGAGGACGAGATGAGAATGGCCCCCGCAGCTCGGCATTTCCCAGCGACTCGCTACTCGCTCCTAGTTACTCGCGTGCTCATATACGGGAAACCGCCGGCACAGGGCGAGGACCCGCTCCTTCGCTTCGGCGATAACCGCCTCGCTGCCACGGGCGTCGATGACATCGCACATCCAGCCGGCGAGTTCCCGCGCCTCGGGTTCGCCCAGGCCGCGGGTGGTGATCGCCGGTGTGCCGACGCGAATGCCGCTGGTCACGAATGGCGACTGGGGATCGTTGGGCACGGCGTTCTTGTTCACTGTTATGTTGGCCGCCCCGAGCCACGCGTCGGCGCTCTTGCCGGTCAGACCCTGCTCAATGAAGCTCACCAGGAACAAATGGTTGTCGGTGCCGCCGGAGACCACCGCGTACCCGCGCTCCATCATCACCGCGACCATCGCGCGGGCGTTGGCGACCGTTTGCTCCTGGTAGCGCTTGAACTCCGGCTCCAGCGCCTCCTTGAAGGCCACCGCCTTGGCGGCGATGACGTGCATCAGCGGCCCGCCCTGGGTGCCCGGAAACACCAGGGAGTTGATCTTCTTCTCGACCTCCGGATTGGACTTGGCGAGGATGATGCCCCCACGGGGACCGCGCAGGGTCTTGTGGGTGGTGGAGGTAGTCACGTCGGCGATCTGTACCGGGCTGGGGTAGACGCCGGCAGCTACCAGGCCGGCCACGTGGGCCATGTCCACCATCAGGTAGGCGCCCACGCTGTCGGCGATATCCCGGAAGCGCTGCCAGTCGATGGTGCGCGAGTATGCGGAGAACCCAGCGATAAGCATCTTCGGCTTGTGCTCCTGGGCAAGGCGGGCCACCTCGTCGTAATCGATGTAGCCTTGATCATCGATCCCGTACTGCACCGCGTTGAACAGTTTCCCGGAGAAGTTCACCTTTGCCCCGTGGGTCAGATGTCCGCCCTCGGCAAGGCTCATGCCGAGGATGGTATCGCCCGGGGAGAGCAGCGCCAGATAGACGGCCGCATTGGCCTGGGACCCGGAGTGGGGCTGTACGTTGGCGTAGTCGGCTCCGAACAGCTCCTTGACACGATCGATGGCCAGGCGCTCGGCGACGTCCACGTACTCGCAGCCGCCGTAGTAGCGCTTGCCCGGGTAGCCTTCGGCGTACTTGTTGGTGAGCACGGAGCCCTGGGCTTCGAGCACCCGGGGGCTGGCGTAGTTCTCCGATGCGATCAGCTCGATGTGCTCTTCCTGGCGCCGGGATTCGTTGCCGATCGCCTCGGCCAGTTCCTGGTCGAATCCGGCAATGGTCATGTCCTTCTGAAACATAGCTACCTCGTCGATGGCGGACACCAGCCAGGGCGTACCCCGGCGCCGTGCTGGCCCTGCAGGGGCGCCGTAGGACGCGCCCGCCAGCGCGGGCAGGCGTGGGCGGGTCGGCAGCGCGGGGGAAGGGACCCTGGAAAGGCAGAAATGATAGCCGATCCACCGCCCGGATGCATGAGCCCGCTCGCCTGCCAACCGGCCCGCGCCCCGTTACCTGGCGGCAAAAGCGCCGTGGCCGGGCGCGCGGGCTGCACCAGGGCGGCGGTGCGCACCAGACAGCGGGGAGGTCAAACGGGGGGCTGCGAACCCGCGCCGTCGTCCGCAGCGGCATCTGCACGCAGTAGCTCCGCCACCACCGTGCACCAGGCGGAGGCGAGATTGCCGGGGTCGTAACCGCCACCGCCCATGGCCAGCAGCCGGCCGCGGGCGTGACGTTCGGCCAGAGCGCACAGGCGCTCGGTCACGAATCGATGGGTCTCGGGGCTGTAACGCAGGTGCGTAATCGGATCGCCCGCCAGGCTGTCGGCGCCGCACTGCAGCAGGATGACCTCCGGTGCCTGCTCGTCCAGGAAACGCTCCGCCGCCGTCCAGGCGGCTCGAAACGCCCGGTCGTCGGCGTTCGGCGCCATGGGGATGTTGAGCTTGGTGCCCCTGCCTCGACCCGTGCCGCGTTCGTCGGCGGCGCCGGTTCCTGGATACAAAAAGCGGCCATCCTCATGGAAATCGACGATGATCACGCGGGGATCCGCGGCGAAACCGTAGTACACGCCGTCGCCATGATGGGCATCGATGTCGACGTATGCCACTCGACCGACACCGTAGACCTGCAACAACGCTTCGATGGCGACGCCGCAGTCGTTGAAGATGCAAAATCCGGCCGCGCGGTTGCGCCGCGCGTGGTGAAGCCCCGCGATCGGCACGAAGGCACGGGCGCAGGTGCGTGCCATGACCTGCTCGAGGGCCGCAAGGGTCGTTCCCACCACGGTGGCCGCGGCAGCGTACATGCCGATGAACGCCGGCGTGTCACCGGCGTCGAGATACCCGCGCCCATCACGGGAACGGGCGACCACCTCGCTCACGTACTGCGCAGTGTGAAAGCGCTGCACCTCCGCGCGGCCCGCCTGCACCGGCGCCTGGATCCGCACTCGCCGGTCCAATCCGCGGGCGCGCAACTCGCTCTCGAAGGCGCGATAACGGTGCGGACCGAACGGATGGGCGTGACCGAAGTGATAGGCGGCGAGGTCTTCGCCGAGATAAACACAGACGTTCTTCTGCATCGCAGCCTCCGGGGAATGCAGCTGCGGGTGGGCTCCAGCCGCGCAGACTCACGCGCGGCCGCGATCGCTGCCTGCCGCCTCAGTATAGCGTGCAAGCCCGAACACCTCTGCCGGGACCCGCAATCCGCGCGGCGGCGGTTCAGTGGTCGGAGTGGAGCCGGCCCGGGGTGCTCTCCGGCACCGACACCAGGAGTGAACCCGCGCCCCGGTGCACCAGGGCAGAGATCGCGTCCGGTTGGACCGGTTTGGAAAACAAATAGCCCTGAAAGTTCACGCAGCCGTGCTCCAGCAGATAGCGCATCTGGGCCTCGGTCTCGACCCCTTCGGCTACCACCTCGAGCTTCAGGCTGTGCCCCATGCTGATGACGGTACGCGCAATGGCCGCATCGTCCGAACTCGTGGTGATGTCCTCCACAAAGGTGCGGTCGATCTTGATCTTGTCGACCGGGAAGCGCTTGAGGTAACTCAGGCTGGAGTAGCCGGTGCCGAAGTCGTCCAGAACGATGCGCAGCCCGGCCCGGCGCAGCGTCAGCAGAGTCTCCAGGCTGCGCTCGGCGTCCTCGAGCATGGCGCTTTCGGTGATCTCCAACTCCAGCACCCGGGCACCGACGCCGCATTCCTCCATCAGCGCGATCAGCGCCTGGGCGAAGCCCGGCGCCATGAGCTGGCGCACGGAGACGTTCACCGCCACCCGCAGCGCCGGCAGACCCTGCACCTCCCACGCCTTGGCCTGTAGACAGGCGCTGCGCAGGACCCACTGTCCGATGGGTACGATCAGTCCGCTGTCCTCGAGCAGATGGATCATGGTTGCCTGATCGAAAGCCGGCTCCGGGCCCGCCCAGCGCAACAGCGCCTCCACGCCCGTGACGCGCCCGGTCTGTAGATCCACCTGGGGCTGGTACAACAAGCGGAAGTGGTCCTGTTCCAGGCCGTTGCGCAGGCGCGCGATCTGTTCCAGACGCTGCTCGCTTCGGCGAGTCATGTCGGGGCGGAAAAACCGGTGGGACCCCGGCCCCTCGGTCTTGGCACCACGCATGGCTGTGTCGGCATTGCGCAGGAGCGCTTCCACCGTCGTCCCATCCTGGGGATACAGTGCCAGGCCGAGGCTCGCGGTGAGGTAGATCTCCTGATTCGCGACCGGGAACGGCTCCTTCAGGCACGAACGCAGCTGATCGGCAAGCCGCGGTGCGTCGGCGGCGTCCTTGACCTTGTCCACCACCACCAGGAATTCGCCCCCGTTCAGGCGGGCGGCCAAGCCCGTATCCCCGGCGAGCGTCCGCACCCGCTCCGCCATCAGGGTCAAGAGCGTATCGCCGGCGCTGTGACCGAAGCTGTCATTGACATCCTTGAACCGGGCAAGGTCGAGCATCGCGACGAGCACATGGGAGCCTCGCTTGGCCGCACGCTCCAGCATCCGTCCTAGGCGTTCCGTGAAGCCGGAGCGATTGTGCAGGCCGGTGAGAGGATCGTGGTTGGCGAGATACTGCAAGCGCTCCTGCGCCTGGATGCGCTCGGTGATGTTCTTGCCCGTGGCGACGAAGGCGGTGATCTCCCCGCTGTCCTCGCGCAGCGGCGTGATGGTTTGCTCCAGATAGAAGAGCTCACCGGACTTGCGCCGATTGATGAAGGTGTCGTGGAACGGGCGTCCGGCAAGGATGGCACTCCACATGCGCACGTAGAAAGGATCGTCGTGCAGCCCCGAGGCGACCAGCGCCATGGATGCACCGAGCGCTTCCGCGGCGCTGTAGCCGGTCAGACGCTCGAAGGCCGGATTGACGTACTCGATGCGTCCATCCGGCGAGGTCACCACCACGATGTCCTCGGACTGGTGCACAGCGCTGGAAAGCTTGCGCATCGCGGTTTCCGCTTGCCGGCGTTGCGTCACGTCCAGACCGATGCCGAGCATGTAGGCGGTGCCGTTGAGATGACGCACCTTCCGGCAGCGCCACTCCACGACGCGCTCCTCTCCGGTACGGGTCAACCAGGGATTCTCGTGCGGACGATCGAGCTCCTCGTCCGTCGCGCACTGCAGCCGCTTCGCAACCGCGGCGCGCCAGGGTTCAGGCACCAGCGTCTCCAGCAACGGCCGACCGATGACGTCCACGGCCCGGTGCCCGGTGAGGTCCTCGCAGGCGCGGTTGAACAGCACGATGCACCCCCGCTCGTCGGCCATGACCACCAGCGATGGTGCCGCCTCCACCAGCTCCTCGAGAAGCTGCTCCTTCTCGTGCAGGGCCGCCTGGGTGGCGGCGTGCGCCGCTCGCGCACGCAGTGCACAGATGGCATGGGAGACGTCCCGCGCCAGCTCCTCCAGCAACTCCACTTCCCCGCTGTCGAAGGTGCCCGCCTCGCCGGAGTAGGCAAAGATGCCGCCAATGGGCCCGTCCTCGCCCATGAGCGGCAGCCCCACCACGGCGGCGAACCCCCGCTCGAGGGCGCGCGCACGCCAGGGCGTGAAGCTTTCGCTGTGGCGTATGTCGCGCTCGACCACGGTGCTGCCGGTGCGGATCGCAGTGCCGGCCGGACCTCGTCCGAAACAGTTGTCGCCCCAGCTGACCTGAATCTTGTGCAGGTAGTCACGGTGGGCGCCGGCCCAGGCCATGGGCCGCACGGGGCGTTGCGGGCCCCGCTCGGCATAGCCGATCCAGACGAAGCGATAGCCCCCGATGCGCGCCAGGATCTGGCAGATATCCTCCAGCAGTTGCGATTCGCTGTCGCTCTGTCCGATCACCTGGTTGCTTCGGCTGAGTACCCGCAGTGCCCGGTTGGTGCGCTCTAGCGCCCGATTGCGCTGCTCCACCCGGCCAGCCAGGGCGCGCCCGTGATCGCGCAGCTCGGCAAGCTCGGCGGCACGGGCGAGGGCGGCACCGACCAGGGGGATCAATTGGGCGGGGCTCACTGGCTTGACGGCATAGCAGAGCGCGCCTTCGGCGACCGCATCGGCGACGGCGTCGCCATCGTCGTGGCAGGACAGGCACATGAAGGCGGCGCCGTGCTCCCCGCCGCGCAGGGTGCGCACCACCTCCAGCCCATTCATGTCAGGCAGACCGATGTCCAACAGCATGAGGTCGATGCCCTGGCGCTTGGCGCAGGCGATTGCGCTGGCGCCGTCCGGAGCCTCGACGACCTTGTAGCCGGCCGCGCGCAGCACAGTGGCGAGCATGATGCGCGCGCTGCTCTGGTCTTCTACCAGCAGGAGTGTGGGGGCACACCGAGTGCCGATACTGCTATGGTCGGACATTGAAACATCCCCGATCCCGAAACGGCGTCGCCCCGGCGATCGGCCTCGGAACTGCGCCCGGCCCGCAGCGCACGCCGGCAGCTGCCGAACCAAGCATCCACGAACCATTGGGCGGCATAGCGGCGGCCTGAAACAAGACTTTAGGTAAGCTGCACGCGACTCCGGCCCCTCACGCCAAGGGAATGACTTCCGGCAGGCGCGCTGCGAAGACCGAGCTGGGGCCGGCGAAGCAGCGGGGCGCGGCGCCGGGACCGCGTTTGCTCCCGGACACCCGGCGACCGATATAATACCCCTTCTCTTCGCAACGCGACGTCCGGACGGCATCCATCTCATGGCGCAGTACATCTATACAATGAACGGGGTCGGCAAAGTCGTCCCGCCCAAGCGCGAGATTCTGCGCGATATCTCCCTCTCCTTCTTCCCCGGCGCCAAGATCGGCGTCCTGGGGCTCAACGGCGCCGGGAAATCCACCCTGCTGCGCATCATGGCCGGGGTCGACCAGGACTACCTGGGCGAGGCACGCCCGCAGCCGGGAATCCACATCGGCTACCTGTCCCAGGAACCGGACCTGGATCCGGCCAAGGACGTGCGCGGCAACGTGGAGGACGGCGTGCGTCCCATCAAGGATGCGCTCGCGCGTCTCGACCAGGTGTACGCCGCCTACGCGGAGCCCGAAGCCGATTTCGAGGCGCTCGCCAAGGAGCAGGCGGACCTGGAGGCGCTGGTTCAGGCCACCGACGGCCACGACCTGGACCGGCATCTGGAGATCGCCGCCGACGCCCTGCGCCTGCCGGCGTGGGACGCCGACGTGACCACGCTCTCCGGGGGCGAACGTCGCCGCGTCGCGTTGTGCCGGCTGCTGCTCTCCAAACCCGATATGTTGCTGCTTGACGAACCCACCAACCACCTCGATGCCGAGAGCGTTGCCTGGTTGGAGCGGTTTCTGCACGATTTTCCCGGCACCGTGGTGGCGGTCACCCATGACAGGTACTTCCTGGATAACGTCGCCGGTTGGATCCTGGAGCTCGATCGTGGTCACGGCATTCCCTGGCAAGGCAACTACTCCTCCTGGCTCGAGCAGAAGGAGAAACGCCTCGAGATGGAAGAGAAGCAGGAGCAGGCGAGGGTCAAGGCCATGAAGGCCGAGCTCGATTGGGTGCGCACCAATCCCAGGGGCCGGCACGCCAAAAGCAAGGCGCGCCTGTCCCGGTTCGAGGAGCTGTCGCGCTCGGACTATCAGCAGCGCAACGAGACCAACGAAATCTTCATCCCGCCGGGGCCGCGCCTCGGCGATCTGGTGATCGAGGCCGAGCACGCGCGCAAGGCGTTCGGCGACCGACTGCTGGTGGACGATTTGACGTTCAAGCTGCCGCCGGGCGGCATCGTCGGCGTCATCGGCCCCAATGGGGCCGGCAAGACGACGCTGTTTCGGATGATCACCGGCCAGGAGCAGCCCGACGCCGGGGCCCTGCGGATCGGCGACACCGTGCGGCTGGCGTATGTGGACCAGAGCCGCGATGCCCTGGATGGGACCAAAACCGTATGGGAAGAGGTCTCTGGCGGCCAGGACGTCCTGCGCATCGGCAGCTTCGAGCTCAATTCGCGCGCCTATCTCTCGCGCTTCAACTTCCGCGGCTCCGACCAGCAAAAGCGCGTCGGTGACCTCTCGGGGGGCGAGCGCAATCGCCTGCACATGGCCAAGCTGGTGCAAAGCGGTGGCAACGTCCTGCTGCTGGACGAGCCGACCAACGATCTGGACGTGGAAACCCTGCGTGCCTTGGAAGAAGCCATTCTGGAATTCCCCGGCTGTGTGGTGGTGATTTCCCACGACCGCTGGTTCCTGGACCGCATCGCCACCCACATTCTGTCCTTCGAGGGTGACAGCCAGACGGTATGGTTCGAAGGCAATTACGCCGACTACGAGGCCGACCGCAAGCGCCGCCTGGGCGAGGCAGCCGACCAGCCTCACCGCATCCGCTACAAGCCGCTGCCCGCTTGATCGGCCACTGCGGCCCTTCACGATCGCCGTCCCCGGCCGTTATTCCGATGTGGAGTGCGGGATCCGGCCGGCCGTCGTCCGGGCCTGCGAATCGGAGGGGGTGCCGTGGCCGGAGATCAACCGACCGTCCTGGTAGCGGACGACATCAGCATGATGGGCGAGCTGCTGCGCACGATCCTGCGCCGTGCCGGCTGCGAGGTGGTAGCCAGCGCGACCAATGGCGACGATGCCGTGCGCGCATTTCATCGACATCGGCCCGACCTGGTGTTCATGGACATCAACATGCCCGGCAAATCGGGACTGGAGGCCCTTCAGGAGATCATGGGCAATGACGCCGATGCCTTCGTGGTGTTGGTATCGGTGGAGTCCAGCGTCTCCTTCGTCCAAGAGGCCATGGACCTCGGTGCCAAGGGCTTCCTGGTGAAGCCGGTCTCCGCCCGCAAGGTCGAGAGCCTGGTGCAGCGATTCCGCCAAGCGAGCCCGCCGGGCGTTCCCAACCTGCCTTGAGCTCCGCCGCCTTGCGCCCCGCGCGCGGCGCCTGTTATATGTGTGGACTCCCGACTTTTTGCGCCGCGCAAACCACATGTCCGATTCTCTCCCTGGCCTCGAGCGCATCGCCGAACGCCTTGCGCAGCTCACCGCGACCCTCGAGCGCCTGGTACCCCAAGGGGCGGGGGCCCCCGACTGGGGCGCCTCCATCGCGTTCCGCTGGCGCGCCTCGTCGGGACGCCTCGATCCCATCGCCCACCCCGCCACCCTGCGCCTGGAGGACCTGCAGAACATCGAGCGGCAGAAGGAGGAACTGGCGCGCAACACCCGCCAGTTCGTCGCCGGGCTTCCGGCCAACAACGCCCTGTTGTGGGGCTCCCGTGGCACCGGCAAGTCGTCCCTGGTGAAAGCCATCCTGAATGCGTACGCGAGCGACGGGCTGCGCCTGATCGAAGTCGACCGGCACGACCTGGTCGATCTCCCCACCATCGTCGACCTTCTTTATGACCGCAAGGAACGATTCCTGGTGTACTGCGACGACCTCTCCTTCGAAGCGAGTGACGCCAGCTACAAGGCCCTGAAGGTCGCCCTGGACGGCACCATCAGCGCCGCGGGCGACAACGTACTCATCTACGCCACCTCCAATCGGCGCCACCTGATGCCGGAAACCATGCAGGACAATCAGCAGGCACGCGCCATCGAAGGCGAAATTCATCCCGGCGAAGCGGTGGAGGAGAAGATCTCACTGTCCGACCGATTCGGCCTGTGGCTGTCGTTCTATCCGTTCGCACAGGACGAATATCTGAACATCGTGCAGCACTGGTTGGGGCAGCTGGGGGTGGCGGCGCGGCTCGGCGATGATCAGGAGTGGCGCGCCGCAGCCTTACGCTGGGCCCTGGCCCGGGGCTCGCGCAGCGGCCGCACGGCATGGCAGTTCGCCCGCGACTGGGCGGGGCGGCAGGGGCTGAAGTAGCTAGCTGCTGGT
>Ga0209347_1003883_pt1 | contig 16558 bp, 13 predicted proteins | sample AutmiccommuBRH23_FD_187382 | JGI IMG/M metagenome (GOLD analysis project Ga0209347, IMG submission 187382) | Deep subsurface microbial communities from Mt. Terri, Switzerland - Autotrophic microbial communities BRH/23 (SPAdes) (version 2) | ecosystem: Environmental > Aquatic > Deep subsurface >...
AGCTGCCATCAACGTTTACCAGCATCATGGAGGCAATTTCCTTCAGGAATTTGGCGCAGACCATGGCGGTAGTTTCGTTTATATCCCTGTCCGGGTTGTACTCTACGATGTCCGCCTCAAGGATAGGGGCCTTTATCCGCTGAATAATGGAGATGACTTCGCGGGTGCTGAATCCCCCCGGCTCATGGTGTGAAACGCCCGGCGCATAGGATGGGTCCAGCGCATCCAGATCCAGGGAAATATACAGTGGCTTTTTGAACCTGGGAAGCCTGGATAACTGCCAATCCTTTATAGGAAAGATTTGTACCCCGAACTTCTTTGCCTGCTCCCGCTGGTGCTCCGTGAGTGTACGGATCCCCACCTGTGTAAGGCCCGAAGCCAGCCCTTCTTCCATAATCCTGGCAAATGGGCAGGCATGGGAATAAGGATCCCCGTTAAAGCTATCGTACAGGTCTGAATGCGCATCAATATGCAGGATGTCTACCGGGCCGTTGCTGCTGTGGATAGCCTTTAAAATGGGATAGGTGATCGAATGGTCTCCCCCGAGGCTGATCAGCGGCAACTTCATGGAAAGGTTCTCCCGGCTCACCCTGGCGATATCGAAATAACCGTCTATCCTGAAATCCCCGGCATCCGCCAGGATAGCCGGGTTTATTTCGAGGCCGTTTTCGGCATAAAAATTCGATGCCTCGCTGAGATAGGCCTTGCGGATAATGGCAGGGGCATTCGCGGCTCCCCGGAGGAAAGACGACTTCTCATCGTACGGGATGCCCTGTAACCTTATTTTCTTCATAACAGCCGGAAATTCACAGGGCTAACTTTATAATAGTTAAGGTCGTGCATTAGAAGGTAAATCCCATCCTGGCATAATAGAACGAGCCGCTGAACCCCATTTGCACGGCATCCCAGTAGCCCCCGGCCTCCGTCCAGTCGTCCTGCTGGTCGGGGTATACGTTAAACAGGTTGTTGGCACCGATGTTTAGTTTTAAACCTTCGTTCAACCTGAATCCGAGGACCAGGTCGGTAACCAGTTTAGCGTCATAGGTATCAGTAGCGGCTATGATTTGGTTTTCGAAACCCCCATAGTCTGCAGGATCTTCAAACATTTGGAAATCCAGCAATTCTATTTTACTGAAATGGGTAAAGGCCAGCCCGGCGTCAAACCAGTTGAGGTTGTAATTCAGGTTCAGGGCCAGTTTGCTTTCAGGTGCCGAAGCCAGTAAAAAGGCTTTATCCCTTTCCCCGAAGAAAATTTCCTCTTCCAGGCTGCCGTTTTTCACGTCTGTAATCTTCATATCATTCAGGTTACCCGTAAATGTTGCGCTGAAGTTGCTGTTATCAAAATATTTCCGCCAGGATAAAACGATATCGAGCCCCATGGTACGGGTATCGGCCCCGTTGGCAAAGAACTGGGCGGCTTCCACATTGGGAATCTGGGGCGCGTCAAAATTACCGGTAAGGACAATGCGGTCGTTCACGTCGATATAATACCCGTCTACGGTGGCATTGAAATTCCCGAAGGAGGCGGTGAACCCCAGGCCTGCATTGAATGCTTTTTCTTCTTTTAATTGGTCGATCCCAAAAGAGGCTGTTACCGGGCTGTTATTGGGAGACAACAGGGATTCCAACGCTTCCCCGCCCACAAAATTTGTAAACCGCAGGTTATAGTATATCTGGGCGAGCGAAGGTGCCCTGAAGCCAGAGCTCATAGACCCACGGATATTCACATTGTCTGATGCCTTAAAGCGGCCTGCAAGTTTGGCATTGAGTGTACTTCCGAAATCACTGTAATTTTCGAAGCGGGCCGCGGTACTCAGCAAAAAGGTTTCCGTAATGTCGAACTCTCCGTCGGCATAGAGTGAAAAATTGGTGCGGCTGCGGTCTACTTCATTGGCCGGGCTGTATCCCGGGAACCCCTGGGAGCCGCCTGGGCGTGGATCACCAGAATCCGGATCTGTGGGCTGTGTCTGGTTGGCGGGGTCGGTGATCAGGAGCCCGTTAACATCATAGGTGCCCCAGGAACCTTCCTCGCCGGCAAAAATGATAAAATTCTCTGTGCGGTATTCAGCGCCGAAAGCCAGGTTCATCCCGTTCAGGATATCGTCGTAATACTTCGAGAAATCAAGGTTTACCGTATTCTGGCTCAGGCTGTGCCCCCCGGCATCGAAATCGGTGGGCGATACCTCTTCGAGGGAGGCATTCAGGGTTCCCTTGATAAAATAGTGGAAATTGTTCTTCCCGTAGGTATTGCTGATATCCACTTTCCATTCGTTGTTCAGGAGGGTCCTGAAACCCGCGGTTACCGAATTATCGATAATATTGGAGGTAATGCGGGGGGTATATCCGTCAGGGTAAATGGAAGGGATGACCCTTGCGCCTCCGTTCCGGGTAAAGGCATAGGCGTCGGTATCGCGGTAATTCCTTCCGCCGAAGGCGTAAAATTCCGTGTCATCCGAAACAGGTACCAGCGCGTTTACCATAAAGTTAAACCCGTCTATAGCCGCTTCCCCGAAACCCTTCCTGAAATCGAATGAGGGACGAAGGACCTTATTTTTACTGATGTATTCCGTGGTGAAATTAACGTAACCCGCCTTTCCTATGGCCACCCCATAATTAAGGGCAGCCTTGATGGAACCCCCGTCAAAATCCTGGTCGTCCCCCAGCTGGTTGCCATCCTTTTCCGTATCCAGGCGGAACCCGTCGGTATTCCAGACCCCGTAATTGTCTGCCTGGAAATCACTGATATCAACATCCGCATTGGTGTTGTAGGCCCCGTAACTGACCAGGCCGGAAACTTCGCCGGTCTGATCCTTCAGTACAATATTGATAACCCCGGCGATGGCGTCCGAGCCGTATTGCGCGGAAGCCCCGTCGCGCAGGATTTCGATCCGCTTTATGGAAGCAGCGGGAATGGCATTCAGGTCGGTCCCTGTATTGCCCCTGCCCCTGGTACCGAAGATGTTGATCAGGGACGACTGGTGCCTCCGTTTCCCATTGATAAGCACCAGGGTCTGGTCCGGACCCAACCCCCTGAGCGTGGCGGGATCTATGTGGTCTGCCCCGTCGGACCCCGATTGTTTGTTGGCATTAAAGGAGGGGGCTGCGTATTGCAGCAGTTCGTTGATCTCTATCCGGCCACTTTGGGTGCTTACCTCTGCGATGTCGATAACATCTACCGGCACGGCCGTATCGGTAGAGGTCCTTTTGGGGCTCCTGGAACCTACCAATTGCACTTCATCCAGGGCTACGCCTTCGGTAAGCGTCACATTGATCGTTGTCCTGTTGTTGACGGCCTCTTCCAGGGTGGAATATCCTATATAACTGAATACCAGGCTGGCTCCGTCCGCCACCATAATAGTATAATTGCCGTCGAAATCCGTGGCCGTTCCATTGGTGGTGCCTTTTTCAACAATATTCACCCCCACGAGCGGAAGGCCGGCGTCGTCCTGAACGGTTCCGCTTATCTCCACCTGAGAAAAAAGTACAACCGGGCACAGCAGCAGCAATAAGAAAGGGAGAAGGTATTTTGTTTTCATAATACGGTTATTTGAGAGGTTATGCTATTAAATGTAGTAAATAAATAAATTGACAGGCCTGATTTATACCTATTAAAGCAGGAGAAGCCGTATATTTGCGCCTTCAAAAAATACAGATGAAAGCAGGTATCGTAGGTTTGCCCAATGTTGGAAAATCAACCCTTTTTAATTGTTTGTCCAATGCCAAGGCACAAAGCGCCAACTTTCCTTTTTGCACCATAGAACCGAATATAGGGGTGGTAAATGTTCCTGACCCCCGACTTGCCGCCCTGGAGGCGCTTGTAAAACCCGAAAAAGTAGTACCTGCCACGGTGGAGATCGTAGATATCGCCGGCCTGGTGAAAGGGGCAAGCAAAGGGGAAGGGCTCGGCAATCAGTTCCTGGCGAATATCCGGGAAACCGACGCAATCCTGCATGTACTGCGCTGTTTCGACAACGACAATGTCGTGCATGTGGATAGCTCGATAAATCCGGTTCGCGATAAGGAGACCATCGATATGGAACTGCAGTTGAAAGACCTGGAAACCGTGGAGAAGAAGCTTGAAAAGGTGCAACGGGCAGCCAGGACCGGTAATAAAGAGGCCCAGAAGGAATTATCCGTGCTGCTTGCCCTCAAAAAGGGGCTGGAATCCGGGACTTCGGTAAGGGCTATCCAACTGGATGCCGCAGACAGGCTCGAATTTGTAAAGACCCTGCAGTTGATCACAGACAAACCGGTACTCTATGTCTGTAATGTGGATGAGGCTTCGGCCGTAAGCGGCAATGCCTATGTAGAGGAGGTAAAAAAGGCCGTTGCTGCCGAAGATGCCGAAGTGCTGGTCCTGGCAGTAGGTACAGAGGCCGACATCACCGAACTTGAATCCTACGAAGAGCGGCAGATGTTCCTGGAAGACCTGGGCTTGAAGGAACCCGGGGCCTCTAAACTCATCCAGGCCGCCTATAAACTGTTGAACCTGCAGACGTATTTTACTGCAGGGGTTAAAGAAGTACGGGCCTGGACCATCCCGGAAGGGGCGACTGCCCCCCAGGCGGCCGGGGTGATCCACACCGATTTTGAAAAAGGCTTTATCAGGGCTGAGGTGATCTCCTTTGATGATTATACCACCTATGGCAGTGAGGCCAGGGTAAAAGAAGCCGGCAAAATGCGGGTGGAGGGAAAAGAGTATATTGTAAAGGACGGGGATGTGATGCACTTCCGCTTTAATGTATGATACTTGCCGCAACCCCCCTTGTTTTTTGATGGATTCCCGGAATCAATAGCCCGCGAAGCACTCAGAATATCAACATATAAGAGGGTTTTATTGTTAATTACTTTATAGGCCCCTCATTTTGATTTCTGCCCTGAAATTATATATTAGCAAGGATAAACCCCAATGACCATGATGCAGGCACAGTATACGGAAGAAAATATCAGGTCCTTAGACTGGCGGGAACACATCCGGATGCGGCCCGGCATGTATATCGGAAAACTGGGGGATGGCTCCTCGGCCGATGACGGGATTTACATCCTGCTAAAGGAGGTGATAGACAACTGCATAGACGAGTTTGTCATGGGTGCCGGAAAAACCATTGACATCGCCGTACAGGGCGACAAGGTAGTCGTCAGGGATTACGGCAGGGGGATCCCCCTTGGAAAGGTGGTTGATGTGGTTTCGAAGATGAATACCGGGGGGAAGTACGATACCCGTGCGTTTAAGAAGTCTGTAGGCCTGAATGGCGTGGGAACCAAAGCGGTGAACGCCCTTTCCAGTTTCTTCAGGGTGGAGTCCACCCGTGACGGCCAGTCCAAATCCGCCGAATTCCAGGCGGGTGAGTTGCTGCGGGAAGAGCTGTTGGAAGAATCTTCCAGGCGGCGAGGGACCAAGGTAACTTTTACACCGGACGAAGCCATCTTTAAAAAGTACAGGTACCGGAATGAGTATATAGAACGGATGCTCAAAAACTATGTATACCTGAACCCCGGGCTTACCATTGTTTTTAACGGCGAGAAATTCTACTCGGAAAACGGGCTTAAAGACCTGCTCGAAGACAACAACAGCGAGAGTGACATGCTGTATCCGGTCATCCACCTGAAAGGGGAGGATATAGAAATGGCCATGACCCACAGCCGTACCCAGTACAGCGAGGAATACCATTCCTTTGTAAACGGCCAGCATACTACCCAGGGAGGCACCCACCAGGCAGCCTTCCGCGAGGCGCTGGTGAAAACTATACGCGACTTCTACGGCAAGGGGTACGACCCCTCAGACATCAGGAAGTCTATCATTTCCGCCATCTCTATCAAGGTTATGGAACCGGTATTCGAAAGCCAGACCAAAACCAAGCTCGGGTCTACGGATATGGGTGGCGACCTGCCAACGGTGCGCACCTATATCAATGATTTTGTGGGGCGGCAACTGGATAATTACCTTCATAAACACCCGGAAACGGCAGAAAAGCTGCAGCGTAAGATCATGCAGGCAGAAAGGGAGCGGAAAGAACTTTCGGGGATCCGGAAACTGGCCAGGGAACGCGCCAAAAAAGCAAGCTTGCACAATAAAAAGTTGCGGGATTGCAGGGTTCACCTGGGCGATATGAAGAGCGAACAACGGCTTCAAAGCACCCTTTTTATTACAGAAGGGGATTCAGCCTCCGGCTCCATCACCAAATCCAGGGATGTGAATACCCAGGCGGTTTTCAGCCTGAGGGGGAAACCGCTGAATTCCTACGGGATGTCTAAGAAAATCGTTTATGAGAACGAAGAATTCAACCTGTTGCAGGCCGCTTTGAATATTGAAGATTCCCTGGAAGACCTGCGATACAACAATATAGTGATCGCCACGGACGCCGATGTAGACGGGATGCACATCCGGCTGTTGCTGATCACCTTCTTCCTGCAGTTCTTCCCCGAGCTCATCAAGGAGAACCACCTGTATATCCTTCAGACCCCGCTATTCCGCGTCCGGAACAAAAAGGAAACCATCTATTGCTACAGCGAGGAGGAAAAAAGGGCCGCCATCGCCAAATTGAGCGGCAAGCCCGAAATAACCAGGTTCAAGGGCCTGGGGGAAATTTCACCCGACGAGTTCCGGCATTTTATTGGCGAGGATATCCGGCTGGAACCGGTAATGCTGGACAAGGCCATGTCTATAGAGGAACTCCTCGAATTTTATATGGGGAAAAATACCCCAGACCGCCAGGAATTTATCATTGATAATCTTAAAGTTGAAGTTGATTTAGTTGAAGAAAATCAATTATAAACCAGTCTAATACGAATCTTTCTTTATGGAAGAGAATGAGGAAGTGAACGAAGCGCAGGACAGCCAGGAGGCCCATTCGCAGGATAGCCTGAAAAGGGTGACCGGGATGTACAAGGACTGGTTCCTCGACTATGCTTCCTATGTAATCCTGGAAAGAGCCGTCCCTGCCATTGAAGATGGCTTTAAGCCGGTGCAGCGCCGTATCATGCATGCCCTTAAGGAACTGGATGACGGCCGGTACAACAAAGTGGCCAATGTAGTGGGGCATACCATGCAATACCATCCCCACGGGGATGCCAGTATTGGCGATGCCATGGTGCAGATAGGGCAGAAGGAATTGCTTATAGATACCCAGGGGAACTGGGGGAACATCTTAACAGGCGATGGGGCTGCGGCCTCACGTTACATTGAGGCGCGGCTTTCCAAATTCGCGCTCGAAGTGGTGTTCAGCCCTAAAATTACCGAATGGCAACTTTCTTACGACGGCAGGAAAAAGGAGCCGGTGAACCTTCCGGTCAAATTCCCCTTACTGCTCGGCCAGGGTGCCGAGGGGATTGCGGTGGGACTATCAACCAAAATCCTGTCGCACAATTTCAACGAATTGATCGATGCCTCCATCAAGCATCTGAAAGGGAAAAAGTTTTTATTGTACCCGGATTTCCCTACCGCAGGGATCATCGATGTTACCAATTACAACGACGGGCTTAGGGGAGGTAAGATCCGCGTGCGTGCCCGGATTTCACAGCTCGATAAAAGCACCCTGATTATCAGCGAAATCCCTTACGGGACCAACACCGCCACCTTAATAGATTCTATCCTTAAAGCCAATGAAAAGGGCAAGATCAAAATCAGGAAGATCGAAGACAATACGGCAGCCGAGGTAGAGATCCTGGTGCACCTGCCACCCAACATATCCCCGGATAAGACCATCGATGCGCTCTACGCCTTTACCGCCTGTGAATCTTCCATCTCGCCCCTGGGTTGCGTGATTGAGGATAACAAACCCCTGTTTATAGGCGTCTCGGAAATGCTGCGGCGCTCTACGGATAATACCGTTGAATTGCTGAAGGCCGAACTGGAGATCCAGCTTTCCGAACTCGAGGAACAATGGCACTTCGCTTCCCTGGAGCGTATTTTTATAGAAAACCGGATCTACCGCGACATAGAGGAGGAAACTACCTGGCAGGGGGTCATCCAGGCAATAGACAAAGGGCTGCAGCCTTACATTTCGCACCTGAAACGGCCTGTGGTTGAAGAGGATATCGTTCGCCTGACGGAAATCCGCATTAAACGTATCTCCAAATTCGACCTGGATAAGGCGCAGCAGTTTATTGAAGGCCTGGAAGCCAGGATAGCTGAAACCAAACACCACCTTGCCCACCTGGTTGATTATGCTATTGCTTATTTCAAAGGGCTTAAGGAGAAATACGGGAAAGGTAGGGAAAGGAAATCCGAAATAAGGATTTTTGACGATATAGAAGCAACCAAGGTGGTGATCAGGAATACCAGGCTGTATGTAAACCGGGAGGAAGGTTTTGTGGGCACTTCCCTTAAAAAGGATGAATACGTTACGGACTGCAGTGATATTGACGACATTATAGTGTTTACGGAAAATGGGGAAATGATGGTAACCAGGGTCGATGCCAAGACGTTCATCGGGAAGAACATCATCCATGTCGCCGTGTTTAAGAAAAAAGACAAACGCACCACCTATAACATGATCTACAGGGACGGCAAGGGTGGGGCCACCTATGTGAAACGCTTTAACGTAACCTCCATCACCCGTGACAAGATGTACGACCTGGCCGGGGGAAAACCGAATTCAGCGGTGTATTATTTTTCTGCCAACCCCAACGGGGAGGCTGAGATCGTCACCATTTTGCTGCGTCAGAAAGGGAATATCAAAAAACTCAAATGGGACCTGGACTTTGCCGATGTCCTCATTAAAGGCAGGAGTGCAAAAGGGAACATTGTAACCAAATACGCCGTGAAACGGGTGGAGTTGAAGGAAAAGGGCTTATCTACCCTCAAACCTCGTAAGATATGGTTTGACGATACGGTCCTGCGCCTGAATACCGACAACCGCGGGGAATTGCTGGGGGAATTTACAAGTGACGACATGCTGCTGATGGCAGACCAGCAGGGCAACGTTAAAACGGCTATCCCCGAACTTACCATGCGATTTGACGACGACCTTTTGTTATTGGAAAAATGGAATCCCCAGAAACCACTTACCGCCATATACTTCGATGGTGAAAAGGAACGCTTTTATGTGAAGCGCTTTCTGGTGGAAAAGGAAAACCGGGAAGAACAGGTGATTACGGAACATCCCAAATCCTACCTCGAGCTATTCTCTTCAGACTGGCGGCCGGTGATAGAGATCGAATTCGCGAAACAGCGAGGCAGGCCGCCGAGGCCCAATCAAAAGGTAGATATTGAAGCTTTTATAGCGGTAAAGGGGATTAAAGCTATTGGTAACCAGCTTACCCCGGAAAAAGTAAAGAGCATAAATGTACTGGACCCCCTGCCGTATGAGGAACCGTTAAAACAGGAACCCCTCGAAATGGAGGTGGTAGATGAGGAAGATGTGGAACCCGGGAACAGGGTGTATTCCGGGAATTCCCCGGAAACGGAAAAGCCGGGGCCGGATGATAAGGACAAAGGCGGAGATGGGCAGACTGCCCTGTTCTGATGAGCCGAAAATCGAAAATCAGCCTAGTAGCGCTACTGCTCAGCGTTTATAAACCCGGACTGTCAAAGTCGATTGAAGCTACCGTTTTATACGGTAAGAATAAACTTACACAACCAAATGTTATCGGATTAAACTTATTACCAATAAGATGGCTGTAATTTTGCCGGCTTCGTTTAATTACTGTTATATTTACCGTTTATAAAAATTTATATGGACCTTACCAACCCGCTGGTCTACGGCGTACCTTGTTTTATTGCATTTATACTTCTGGAGCTCACCTATAGCAAAACCCACGGGGATGACCATATCTATGAATGGAAGGATTTGTTCGCCAGTGGCTTTATGGGGGTGGGTTCCGCGATTATCGGCCCCTTGTTTAAACTGGCCTTTGCCATTATCCTCTTCCAGGCCACCTATGAATTCTTCAATCCCGAAGTAAACGGTATCCGGACCAATATCATGGGTTACGAGTCATTTGGCTATGTCTGGTATGTGTGGCTGCTCTGCCAGCTGGCGGATGATTTCACCTATTATTGGTTCCATCGGGCAAACCACGAAATAAGGGTGCTCTGGGCCGCCCATATCGTACACCATTCTTCCGATAATTTTAACCTGGGTACGGCGGTAAGGAACGGCTGGTTTACCATCCTTTACAAGCCTTTTTTCTATATGTGGCTGCCGGCCATTGGATTTCCGCCCGAAATGGTGGTGGTATGCCTGGGGATAGAGGCGCTCTGGCAGTTCCAGCTCCATTCGGTATATATCCCGAAACTCGGGTTTTTGGAGAGAATTTTCAATACCCATACAATGCACCAGGTACACCATGCCAGGAACATAGAATACCTCGATAAAAACCATGGCGGCTTCCTGAATATTTTTGATAAAATATTTGGAACGTGGAAGGAACTGGATGATAAAATAGACGTTGAATATGGCGTAATCCACGCCCCGAATTCCTTCAACCCCGTGGTGATCCTCACCCACGAATATAAGGATATCTGGAAGGACGTCCGGAAGGCCGACAAGCTAAGCCATAAGCTGATGTATATCTTTGGCCCCCCCGGATGGAGCCCAGACGGCAGTACGCTTACCGTTAAGCAGCAGCAAAGAAGATTTGCCGAATACAAGGCGAAAGAGGAAAAGAAAATCGTCTTTGCCCAGGCACAACAGGGAGCGGCCTGATCCGGCCGGCTAACTTTCTTTTTTTTCCACCTCGGTTAATCGTTTCCTTAATTTCATATTCAGGAATTCCACCAGCAGCGAAAAGGCGATTGCAAAGTAAAGGTAGCCTTTGGGGATGACCCCGATCTCCTGCCCGAAAAATTCCGTGTGGCTTAAATGGGCGGCCTCCGCGATCAGCATAAACCCGATAAGGATAAGGAAAGACAGGGCCAGCAATTGCATGGATGGGTGTTTGTTGATAAATACGCGTATTGGGTTGGCAAAGACCATCATCACCACAATGGAAACCACCACGGCAATGATCATCAGTACCAGGGCATCACCTGGGGAATCGCCTATGCCATTGGTCATTCCTACCGCCGTCAGGATGGAATCGATGGAGAAGATAAAATCTATAATAATGATCTGGACTATAGCTTTGGACAGGGTGGTAATTTTCTTTGCCTTTAAGCTGTCCTCGTCGTGCTGGGGCATTTCTACTTTCTCGTGGATTTCGGAAGTGCTTTTGTACAAGAGGAACAGTCCCCCAAAGAAAAGAATAAGCGCCTGGCCGCTGATCCCCACAGTTAACCAGGAAGTTTCAAGGTAATAGAAGGGGTTTTTTAACCCGATCAGGAACGAAACGGCAAACAGGAGGATGATTCGCTGTAGCATAGCCAGGATCAGGCCGATATTCGTGGCTTTTCGCTGGTCCTTCTGTGGCAGCTTGTTTGCGGCTATCGAAATAAAGACAATGTTGTCTATCCCCAGAACAATTTCCAGGAAGGTGAGGGTAAGCAGGGCTACCCAGGCGTTTGCATCGGCGAGTATATCAAACATAACTATTCAGCCTTGTAGGCGGTTCCCTGTAATTTGCCGGAAGATCCGATAATCTGATATTCGAATGTATAGGAATCCGCTGTTGTAGACAGGATCTTCATATGGATGGATTTTTCCTCCGAGGTATTGGCAGGGTTCAGCTTTTTAACCACATATTCGCATTCATTGATCCACCGGACCGATGAAGTATCGGATTTGCCTTCAAAATAGTCGATTTCTATAGTATCGTTCCGGACAAAAGTGGTTGTTTTTGTTTCCCCGCCGATCTCCGAAGAAAATGTAAACCTGCCGTTCCTGAAGGCCTGGCAGTCGCGTTCAGGTGCATAGCAGGCCGAACAGATCAAAGGGAGGAGGAGGGCCGGGAGTATTCTTTTTATCATCCTGCAAAATAACCAAATCGGCAGCAGGATTCCCAAAGAATTCCACCGGGATAACAAATTATTTCAATTTCTTGCCTTGCTGTACGTTTCATAACTGCCGTCTTTGTAGAAGATGATAATCTTGTCTATTGCTCCATCGTTCGGGAGGGCAGGGCTGTCCCTGTCCTGTTCCGCCCTTGCTGCCTGTCTGACCACCGGGGCCGGGAAATTTCCCTTGCCGTTCAGCAACCAGTACAGGTCTACTTCCGGGAAAGTGGCCGTAAGCTTCATCACAAATTCGAGGCTTGGTTTATTCCTCCCCGATAACAAATGTGAAATCCCGGAACGCTGCACGCCCAGCTTCTCGGCAAAAGAGGCTGCGGAAAGGCCGTAATGAGCAAGGATAATTTCCATCCTTTGTATAAATGCGTCACTGTTTACCATTGTAACTAGATTTTAGAGAAACCGGCAGGGATGTTCAGCCAAAATTTGATAAAAAAGATAAATAATAATTGAATTGATACATTATTTAAAGTCAATTATATTATTGAATAATAGAATATTAAACTAAAAAAAGTAAATATTCATCCCTTAGGTTCCAAATTGATTACATCCATAACCATTCAGCAGCCATAAGTCGTCATTTTGTGTTTACAAATGTAAAAATACTGCGATAAATGATTCATTATTTTAATGTAATTTTAGGGCTCCAAAAAATGTCCCTTTGCAGATAACCGGCATCGACTATGCAACCGTAAAAGAGTTGGGGGTAACCGGGAGGTACCTGAACGCAGACCATATTGCGCCTGTTCTTCGGAAATGGGCCAGGAAGTTTTCGGTTGCTGAGTCAGGTAAATCCGTCCTGGGCGAACCCATTTTCAGGCTCACCCTGGGTACCGGCCCCATCAGCATCCTGATGTGGTCCCAGATGCACGGGAACGAATCTACCACCACCAGGGCAGTTACAGACCTCATCGCCTTCCTTGGAACTGAAAACAGTCTTGCACGCGACCTGCTAAAGGCCTGCACTATCACCATCCTGCCCATGCTGAACCCCGACGGGGCCCGGGCATATACCCGTATAAATGCCGCGGGGATTGACCTTAACAGGGATGCCCGGGACTTAAGCCAACCGGAAAGCGTGGTCCTTCGGAAGGAATTTGAACGGGTGGCGCCGGATTTCTGTTTTAATTTACATGACCAGCGAACCATTTTCAATGTGGGAGCAAGTGCTTCCCCGGCAACGGTTTCCTTTCTCGCCCCCGCTTTTGATGAAAAACGTTCAGTCGCCGGCTGCCGTGAGCTCAGCATGAAGCTGATCGCCGGCATCAATCACCGCTTGCAACAACTCATCCCCGGACAGGTTGGAAGATATGACGACACTTTCAATCCGAATTGCGTTGGCGATAGTTTCCAGTCGCTCAATACCCCGACCGTCCTCTTTGAAGCCGGTCATTACCCCGGGGATTACGAACGGGAACGAACCAGGGAATATATTTTCCATGCCTTGCTGCAAGCACTGCAGCTCATCGCAACCGGCGACCTCAGTGAGTCCTCAACAGACCATTACTTTGCCATCCCGGAAAACAATAAGCGCTACCTGGATATACTGGTGCGCAATCCCGCGCTTTTAAACGGGCAGTGGGAGGAAGGGATCAGCCTGGGGATACAGTTTAAGGAAGTGTTGCAGGGGGATACGGTCCGTTTTCAGCCACGGCTTGAAGAAGCCGGGTTGTTACAGGATAAATTCGGGCACCTTGTCTTGGACTGCAGCAGGGAATCCGACCTGAAAGAAATACGAAGGAATAGCGAACTTTTACTGCTTCTCAATTAAGTAATCTCCCTCAAATACCTAATAATTTCACATATCTTTTAAAATATTCTGATTAAATATCCACATAATTTCAGAATTTTATATTTTAGCCCAAAATTCCAACCACCATGGGCAAAATTAAACTTGACGAAGTTGACCACCAGATTCTGGACATTTTAATAGACAACACCAGGACACCTTTTACCGACATAGCAAAGAAATTATTGGTCTCTGCTGGCACTGTGCATGTTAGGGTGAAGAAGATGGAGGAGGCGGGGATCATACAGGGTTCTTCCCTGACCCTGGATTATGTGAAACTAGGTTATTCATTTATCGCTTACGTAGGGATATTTCTCGAAAAAACGCACCAGACCAAATTTGTCCTTGAACGGCTGGCACAGATTCCGAATGTAACCGTGGCCCATATCACTACCGGGAAGTTCAATATTTTTTGCAAGATCCGGGCAAAGGATACCACCCATGCAAAGAACATCATCTTTAAAATAGATGATATAGACGGCATCAGCCGCACCGAAACCATGATTTCCCTGGAAGAAAGCATTAACGACAAGAAACGATTGATGCACACTATTTTCAATGAGCTTTAAATGTTAAAAGCATTTTGAGCCTTCAGGGGTGATTCCTATCTTTGGGATAGCGCATTCATTGACTACTATGAAGACATCCGAACTCACCTCCGCCGACTACCATTCATATTACCAGCCCTATATCGATGCCGTAGGGGAAGCCGAACTCATGGAGCTGATGCAAAACCAGCTGGTTAATTTTCCTCACTTTATGGAGAGTATCCCGGAAACGCTTTGGCAGCATTCCTATGGCCTTGGCAAATGGACTATTGCAGAAGTGCTGCTCCATGTGATCGATGCGGAGAGGGTTTTCCAATACAGGGCTTTGCGGATCGCCAGAAAAGATCTGACCCCTCTGGCTGGATTCGACCAGGAAGCATATGTGCCCAATTCCGGGGCAAACGAACGCAGCAGGGAAAGCATAATTGAAGAGTACAAAGCGGTGCGCGGGGCTTCGATCAGCCTTTTTAAAACCTTTAAAAGGGAGCAGTTATTGCTCCACGGCACGGCCAGCAAGGCACAGGTAAGTGTCGGGGCCCTTGGGTTTTTAATTTGCGGGCACCAAAAGCACCATAGGAATGTCATCAGGGAACGTTACCTGATCTCTCAATCGTAATCCGATTCATAATCCGAATCATCATCCGGATCCTGTTCCAGGTTTAATTCCATTTCCGGCTCATCATCATCAAGCCCTATTTCAGAACCGTCGAGTTCTTTTTCTATGGAATCATCAAAATTGGAAATAAAATTGGAAAGGCTCCTGCTGATCTTTACCAGGTAAAGCGTGTCTTCCGTTTTCAGTTCAACCGCCTGGATAAATTCGCCGGCGGCGTTCTTAAAGCGGATAATGTCGTCGTCCCCATAACCGTCCGGATAGGTCTCTATGAGAAGCGCAGCCACCTCATGGCTCAGTTTCTTGTAATCTATCAGAATTCTTTTCATAGGTTGGTTATTTTTCGCCTGCTTGCCTTAGCATCACGGGCGGTGGTGTACTTTTAACCTAAACTATGGCATTTTAAGATCGCTTTTTTCAAAGAGTTGTAAAAGACTGAAAAAAGTAGGTGAAGACTTTATTCCCTGTAGTATGCAAAGGCTTCCTCATATAATCCGGCCGGGACGGTAACATCAATGGCCGGCTGGCCGATTTCGCTCAGCAGGACAAAGTTTACCCGGCCGTGGGTATTCTTTTTATCGAATATCAGCAGGTTGCGGATCTGTGCCGTATCCGCATCTGTAATTGGTATCCTGGGATACCAGCGCATAAACGTATCCCGGATGTCGTCCATGGAGCTGGTATCCAGCCCGCAAAGTTTGTGCGACAGGTAGGCCTCCAGGATCATCCCTATGGCAATGGCTTCCCCGTGTAACAGCGAGTCCGCCCCGCCAAGATAATATGATTCGATGGCATGCCCAAGGGTATGCCCGAAATTAAGCACCTTTCTGAGGTGCTCTTCCCGGGGGTCCTGCAACACCACTTCATTTTTTATACGTACGGATTCCGTTATGAAAGGCGTAATTTGCTCGAGGGAGCGGAGGCCTTTTAATTCCTGCCAGTATGCCGTACTGCGGATAAGCCCGTGTTTCAGCATTTCGGCAAAGCCACTCCGTAGCTGTCGTTCTTCAAGGGTTTGGAGGAAATGGTCGAAAATCAATACCATTTCCGGCTGGTTAATAACCCCGATCTGGTTCTTCAGCCTGCCCAGGTCGATCCCTGTTTTCCCCCCGATGGAGGCATCCACCATCGCCAGCAGGGTAGTGGGGATATTGATAAATGCAATCCCCCTTTTGAAGGTCGATGCCACAAAACCCCCAAGGTCCGTCAGTACGCCGCCCCCTAGGTTGATCAACAGGCTTTTGCGGTCGGCCCCCTTTTCAGAAAGTTCTTCCCAAAGCTGCATGCAGGTTTCCAGGTTCTTGTTTTCCTCCCCGGGGCTGATCTGGAGCAACTCGTATTGGGGTGGTTTACTGAACAGTTCCAGGAAAGGCTGAAGGCAGTGCTGCCTGGTGTTGGCATCTACCAGGATAAACAAAGCGGAATATCCGGCACTGCCGAGGTGTGCCTCCAGGGCCTCGATAGCCCGGGCATTGAAATGTACCTCGTATGTACCTGTTTTTATTGACTCCATGCTTCAATTACCGCTTCGGGTTCACAAAATAAAGGCAATTTTTGATCTTTCGGATACATTTTCTCTCTTTATCTTTAGTGCTTGAAAAAATGGCCAGCTATGGAGAGAATTTTTGAGGATACTGCAACTGCCTTCGCCCTGAAAAAAGATTCGGAACTCGAACGCGCCTATTTCCTCTTCAGGTTGATAGCCAATGAACCCCTGG